>JGI2173J19968_10001232_pt1 | contig 10211 bp, 13 predicted proteins | sample DeeMarSWOR136_30_FD_19968 | JGI IMG/M metagenome (IMG submission 19968) | reverse complement strand
GCCGACCAAATGAATATTCCTCCAGAAGTGTACGTTCGATTGTCCACGGAAAACTCGGACACTGCAGCGGAATCAGGAAATGGAGTATACAGGCTAAAGATTATGGACAACGGTTCTGGAATCTCAGCCCGCCACATTCCCTCTGCTTTTGGTCAAGTTTTGTTCGGCTCAAAATACACGCTCAAGCAGGCTCGGGGAACTTTCGGTCTTGGAGGAACCATGGCTATTCTTTACGGGCAGATTACCACTCACAAACCTGTCCTCATCAAATCCAGCACAGGCACATCTAAGATTTACGAGTATAAGATGATGATAGATATCCAGCGGAACCGTCCCCTAATCTTGGATCGTAAGACCCGGAGAAACAAGGAGCAGTGGCGTGGAACCATCGTTGAATATTCTCTGGAGGGAGACTACTTAAGGGCCATGTCTAAGATTCTGGAGTATTTGAAACAGACGGCGCTAGTGACACCCTATGCCGACATCCGATTCGTTGATCCTAAAGGCCGATTATACCTGTTCAATCGAGCCACAAAAAAGATGCCGCCCCCACCGACAGAAACTTTGGCTCACCCCTACGGAGTGGATGTTGAAACGATTCAGCGTCTCATACGAGTCACCGATTGCCGAAACCTGTTGGACTTCATGCGGAAACACTTTCACCGCGTCGGGCAAGGCACTTCCCTAAGTTTTTTGGACTTCGCGGGGTTCATAAAAACAGCTAATCTGCAGGGGCTGAAACCCGAAGACGTTACTAGGCTTGTAGAGACAATCAAGAAATTCAAGAAATTTAAGAAACTTTTTGGTGAAGTAAGTGAAGAAAACCTCAAAATTTCATTGAAGAAAACCAAGTATCAAAACATACTCAATTTTATGAAAGCCAGCTTCCCGAATGTCGACAGAACCTTTATTCTTCGTTTGCTTTCAGCCGCTGGTTTTGTCAGAACAAAAAACCCGAAGAAACTCCGTCCCGACGAGATTGTGAGGCTTGTTCGGATGATGAAGAAATTCCCTGATTTCCTTCCTCCGGATGCGAGTTGCTTGTCTCCTTTGGGGGAGGATTTGTTGAGGGCTGGGATTCTTAAGGAACTGAAGCCGGAGTTCATAGCGGTTTCTCAAAGGAAACCCTCCACATATGCGGGTCATCCTTTCATCGTGGAGACGGCTATAGCATATGGAGGAGATATTCCGAAGAAGGATGATTTTGTTTTTTATCGGTTTGCTAACAGGATTCCGCTGTTGTATGATGAAGCCAGTGACGTTTCGGTGAGGGTAATCCGGTCTATCAACTGGAGAAGATACAAGGTTATCTCTGGCATGCCAGTAGCCATTTTAGTTCATGTGTGCAGCACAAAAGTTCCCTACAAAACCGTTGGCAAAGAATTCATCGCGGACAGGCCAGAGGTGAAGAGCGAAATTTTGAATGGCATCCGCGAGGTAGCCCGCCGATTGCAGACATTTTTGACGAAGCGGGAACATCGGGCGAAGGAGAGGAGACGTCTGTCGGTTTTCTCCAAGTATCTGCCTAAGATAGCCCGGTTTTCTACGGACTTGGCTGGAAAGACTGAAGAGCCAGATATTGAATCGTTGTTGAGGAGTGTGAGTAAATTTGAAGAGCAAGGAGCCTGAAAGTTCAGCTAAAAAGAAGAGTGAAAAGGTTCTGAAGGACCTGAGGGGGTTTGGCAGTACCCTCTATGGTCAAATGGAGAAGGGCAAATTTCCTTGGGTGGAGATGCCGAGCCGTTCCACTGAAAACATCTTCTACAGTCCTGATGTGCGGCAGTATATCTTAGGTGAGAAGAGCGTTAAGCGTAGTGCTCGGAATATTCGTCACATTAAGCCTTTCACGCAGATGGTTTGGGCTGGTTTCTTTGCCAGCGAGCTTGTGAAGAACAGGAAAACTTCGACTCTCAGGGATGTGTATTATTCTGCTCAGGCTTACGAGATGTCTTTTAAGGATCAGCCCGAGTCCAACAACATCATCACTGACTTGGAGACGGCTACAGGTTTCGCTAGAGAGGACTTTAACGTCTTTCCTGAGGAGCGTTCAGCAATCTTCGGTGACTTAACCATCGAATATACAGTTCCCGGCTATGAAGGAAAACAGTTGAACTTGACGTCTCATCCTGACGGGGTTATGATCGGACCATCCCTCGTTTCCTCGGAGTTCGCTAAGACTGGTTGTGACAAGGTTATTGCCATCGAGAAGGGTGGTTTGTTTACTAGGTTTATTGAGGAGCGGGTTCACGAAAAATTTAATGCTCTTCTTGTTTTGACTGCTGGTCAGGCGCCTCGGGCGACTAGGCACTTCATTAACAGGTTGAATAGGGAGTTGGAGCTTCCAGTCTTTATTTTCACTGATGGGGATCCGTGGGGGATGCATATTGCCATGGTTATTATTTCAGGTTCAGCAAACGCGGCTCATCTTAGGGGATTAACTACGCCGGATGCTAAATGGAGCGGTGTTTATGCTACGGATGTTGTTGACTATAAGCTGCCCAGTGATCCTTTGACGGCTGTGGATATTAAGCGGCTTCACGAGTTGGAGAAGGACCCCAGATATACGGGAGACTTGTGGAAGAGGGAGATTAAGACGTTCCTGAAGATTAAGAAGAAGGCGGAGCAAGAGGCTTTCAGCAGATATGGTTTAACTTATATTGTTGATAAGTATTTGCCGGCGAAACTGGAAGAAATGGGTGATTAGACTCTTTAGCTTTAAATGAGCTTGATTTGAGCTTATTTCTCTCTATTTCTTCTTGAGTAATCTTTGGGTAATCATGGGTAATCAGTTGACTAGTATATTCTTCTGGTAGCTCTTTCCCTATGTAACACCATCGTATTTTTCTTGTTTCTCCTTCTAGTCCCTTGTAATGTGCAACTCTCCAGTAGGTTCCATGCTTAGTCTTCTTAGGCTGTAGGCTTCCTTGTTCATTGCATTTGGGACAATTGACTACTCTAGCCATCTTTCTTTATTCTCCTTTATTTGGGTAATCAATGGACCCCAGACAACTCCTATAAAAGATTTAGCTCGTCTCCCTTAAAGTTCAAAATATTTTACTACAAATAAAATTCCTTGTTCAATCCTCACTCTCTAAGAGTGCTGTTCCCATAGTGACTTATGATTTGTCAATGTTTCTTGACAAAAATGCTTTTCAGTTCGGTTAACTAGGGTATTGTTGGTGCCTTTGGTGGGAGATAGAAGGGCAGTTATCATTCTATTCCTGATTCTATGTTTCACTGTTGTTGCTTTTTCCGAGATTGGTCTTGTTAAGGCTCTAGTAATTAATGCTGATGGATCGGTTGACCAACCAGAAAATGTCGAACAAAATGGAGACTTATACGTTCTGACTAACGATGTTTCTGTTTTAGTTGTTAGAATTAATAATGTGACAGTTGATGGGGCTGGACACACAATCTACGCAAACTTTCTTGCGGTATTATTAGATTCGGTGAATAACGTTACGTTAAGGAATTGCATCATAACTGGGAACGGATTACAGACCGGAATTCAGTTGCTCCAATCTTCCAATTGTGTTATCTCAAATAATCTAATAGAAAAGACGGTTTTTATGAATCCAAAGTTAACGATGACTGGTGGAATTGTGGTCCAAGGGGGAAGTTCACATATCATATCAGGAAATAATTTAACAAATAACCTTATTGGAATCGTTCTCGATAATGGAGAAGCAGGCAACATTGTAGTTGGAAACAGCATAAAAGATAATTCAAATGGAATCAGGTTCTACAGTTCCTTTAACAATATTGTCTATAATAACAACTTCATAAACAACACAAGACATGTTTCTGGTGGGGAATCCACTTTACTAAATATTTGGGACAGTGGTGGAACAGGTAATTATTGGAGCAATTACACTGGACAAGACACAAACGGCGACAATATAGGTGATAGCCCACACATCATTTATGAAAACAACCAAGATAATTATCCTTTAATTACTCCAAATGATATCGAAGTAATTCCAGAGTTTCCTTCATGGATTATTCTGCCACTATTCTTGGTTGCTACTTTATTTGCTTTAATCATTAGAAAGAAGATTAGAGTACTCTAGGACTTACTCTATTTCCCAATAACTCCACCAGGGACTATGTGGAGTTTAAAACTCCCCAAAAAAGAAGATGCAAAAATAATAGCTTTGTGGATGAACAGCTCACTTCACCTATTACAAATCTTGCTTAATAAAATAGAGGATGTTTGGATTGACGTGCACAAGTATGTTCTAGATGATTATTTGGTTATTAATCCAAATATGCTAACAAAATCAGAGCGGAAAGAATTGTCGGAACTATTTGATGAAATAGGCTCTAAAGAATTTCCAAATCTAGTAACTCGGATAAAAGAGAAAAATTCTCTACGTCAAAAAATAGACCAAGCTTTCCTCTCAATATTGACTTTTCAAGATAATGAAATTGAGCCTTATCTAAATTCACTTTGTGCTGCCATAGCTAATGAAATAAAAGAAATCGAGAATATTGCGATTAGTTAGACTCATTATGTCCCCATTGTGGATATGTTCTCCCTAAGAAAGATGCTATTATTTCTGGTTATGATTCTGAGTCTAGTCTAGGCATATTCATTGTCCTAGATGTGGAAAGATAATTACTCATGCACCTTAACAGGTCCCAAGAAGTAATTGCCTTAAATCTTTAGTGTAACTTGAAAGTGTGCACTAAGGGATCGCTAAAACAGGAATCGACCCGATTGAAGGTAAAATTATTATCAGACAAAAAAGTGTTTGCTTCCTGTCACTTTTGAGGAATTGTGAATCTGAATATATTAGTTTGTACTGCTTGCGAATGAGCCCCAGATAAATTATAACAGGTGCCACACTTGCCAGCCCTATCCATAGTAGTGCATACCCCAAAATGTGTACTCCCAAGATGCCGCCTATAAGGAATAATAAATCTACTGTCAAGATGGACAGGGCATAGAGCCACGAAGAGCACTTGAGAAAAACTTTTGTTCCCTTATTCTGAATTAAATGCGAACCGAGCCAAAAAATGATGAGTACAACCAATGGGATTAGGATCACTCTCATAACTGGGATTTCTGGGTTAAGCCTGTTGGCGAAGGTTGGATAGAGACTTGGATATTGAATCAAAGACCCAGCCAGCATCGTCAGAATCACCACGAGCCAGTTGAAAGCTTCATCTATTTCCTCCAAACAACCTCCCACCACTCATTAAGTTCTCACGCATTTTACATTTAGGGTTTTTCACATAGGTTGGGAATCAAAATCTATGCATGCGCACGCAATAATTAATCAAAATAAGCAAATAACATCTAATCCAATCACTCTTTGTCTCCAGAAAACAGTAACATCAGATATTCTCTTGTACAATCAATGTTGTTCCACAAGTTATAAAAACTGAAGTCTAAGAGATTTATATTTACACTATAGTAGAATTAAGTTTCTGGGGTAAAGTAATTGTCACTTATTCCAGCTTTTGAGTTAGGCTTATGGAACGCTTGGATTTTCATTCTCCCTATCATAATTATTTTCTATTTAATATTACCCAAAATATTGGGTAAAAGGGGATCTGGAGAGGATTTAGGTCTTATAAAGAAGGAGAAAATACTGTTTATCTTATATCTTTCAATAGTCTTTGCTTCATACGCTTATACCATATTCTTGCCGCTAAAACTATGCATCATCTGGTTCTATGCTGGCTTACTCGTTTACTTGCTTGGTATGTTTATTGAGCTCTTGGCAATGCTGAGTTTTAATACTACTCCTGTGGAAAAACCAGTCACTAAAGGAATCTATAGTATTTCAAGAAATCCCCAGTACGTTGGAGATTTCTTCATAAACATAAGCATAAGCATAGCCTGTCTTTCTTGGATTTTTCTATTAGTAGCAATTGTAAATTTACTTTTGCTACGCAACATTGTAGTGGCTGCTGAAGAGCCCTTCCTTATAGAGAAGTATGGAGATACATATCGTGAATATATGAATAGAACCCCAAGATGGCTAGGAATACCGAAATCAAGAAAAGAATAATTATATCTCATTAGGTTTCTTATTCTCTTAGAGAGAAGCTGTTAGCTGAGTACTTTTAAACCAGCTTTTGTAGAGTCTCTTCTGTTTTTCTCTTTTCTTTTCTTTCCAGAAAACAGTAACATCAGATTATCTCTTGTACAATCAAAGTTTGCTAATTGGTCAAGGAGACTGATCATTAACGAAAGTACCACATTATGTAGTGCTTAAATCTTTAATACAACTTGAATCCCTCTGTTGGCATTAGTTCCTAGTTTAGTGTAGGGGGTGAAAAATTGGTCTTCGAGTTGAGATTCATGGAGGGTGGTGCTCTAGTAGAATCTTGGAATACCACGGATTTTATTCCGCAAAGAGATACCGTTGTGGAATTGAAAAATGGGATTCGTTACAAAGTGAAAGGATTAGTGATTCATAGGCCACCACAAGGCTACCTCCGTTTATCACTTTCAGTAATTGTTGAAGCTACCGTTACTAAAGAAGAGTGAAGTTCCCTAAATTTCCACAAGCATTCATCAACCATTAGAATGTTAAGATAAAGCCTCAGTTTAGCATGGTTTGCCCCAGTTGATTTTTTCCCATAATCGTTCATGGATGTAGTATAGAAATAGTTGGATTGTGTGGAACGTAACTGAAATGAAAGTTGTTTGAACCAAATCGCCTGTAGCATACCATGTGATCATCATCAAAACTATGAAAGCTATAATCCTGTAAGTTAAGCTCTTGATTAAGCTTCTTAACTTTTTATCCAACTCTTATCCCCCTGTCCCTTCGTCTCAGGTTGCAAATAATTTTTATTGCAGATTAGTGGGTGAGCAAAAACCAGTTACTGCCAGTTTATCGAAAAAAGGTTGACTGGGTGCTTTCAACTTAGCTCTGCAGCGTGTTATTTCAAATTTTTCTGTACTATTTTTTATTTATCTAAATGGAATTATGATAGTCGTTCACCGAACAAAAAATTAATAATGTAATTAGTTCATAGTCATATTTTCTTTATTTTCCTTCTCGCCATGGAACTGTAACGTTAGATAATGCTTGGATAAGCGGCTGATTTTTACAGTTAGTACTACTGATTTTGTTTGTTTTTTAGTAAAATTTATTACCTTCATCTGTTCTTCTTGGAAAGAGTAGTACCCCAATCTAAAACTAGCTTTATCTCCCCCTGATGGCTCAGTTTTATTTTGGTTGGGGTACTGCTTTCTCTTCTATCTCTGTAGATGATACATAATCTTTTTTGTAAAGCGTTAATATCTTTAAAGCAGGAATAATTGTTGTTGTAGAGGTTAAAAAGTTGTTTCTGAGGGGAAAGAGGAAATTAAAGGTGGATTTGAGTGAATTGGAGAATGAACGTGAATCCTTGTCCAGTTTCCTGAGTTCTAAACTCAAGGCTGATGTCACTTTGAGGGGCAATAAAATCTTTGTAGATTCCGATTTTTCTTCCTCAAGCGAGCTGAAGAGGCTGGTGAACAAGTTTGTTTATCACCGAAATCTAAATCACGCGTATTGGGTTGCGCTGGAAAATGGTGTCGTGAAAATCAACAAGCTTAAGCGTTCCGAGAAAAAGGGAAAACAGAAGGAAGGAACCACACCCTCGACAATTAAGCATGGTTGGTAGGAAAGAAAAAAATAGTTGAGTGCGGTCAGGAATATGTCTTGCCGAACATGTCAAATGCTGATTTAGTCTTCAGAGCGAAAGTTGTTTACTTGATTCTCTCCAAAGAAACTGAGGAAGCTCTCGAAATGCTGAGCCAACACTATAAGGTTGTGAAGCCGAAAGTTAAGGTTGGCATGCTGAAACGGTACTCAAAGAACCCTGCCTGTTACGTAGCCAAAAACAGAACCATTCATGTTTCCCGCAGGGAGATTCTCTGGAATCCACATTTAATTCTCCATGAGTTCTATCATCACCTCAGAAGAGAGACAGACGCACAGGGAGGCATAGAAAAATATGCCGACAAATTTGCGAAGAACTATTTAGAAGCTTACCGAAAAACAACAACACACAAAACATAAAGGGTTTTCATGGTTAAATGAGGCATGGTCTGGTTTGGCTAAAGAGATTATTGTTGAGCGGGCGGTTGTAGACAGCATTTTAAGTTATGCGCAGATGCTTCATCCCAGAGAAGCTATACTTCTTTTGAAAGGCAAAGTTGAAAAACACAGACTTGTAGTTAACGATGTTCAGATTCCGCCGTTGGCAACCCATGGAAACAGGTTTTCCAGTTTTCCTCTAAGCAGGCTCCCAATCGATTTCTCAGTAGTTGGAGTTGCCCATTCCCACCCATCAGGCGCTCTCCGTCCCTCCGTTGCAGACCTGAACCAGTTTTATGGCAGAATAATGCTCATAACCGCTTACCCATACCAATCAGAACAGAATATGATAATACTTGACCGAGAAGGAAAACCATTGAAATACGTGGTCGTTTGAATCATTTTTTCATTAGTTGCTAAATGGGAATTGTTCAATCGCTGTATGTGCAAGAAACAAGTTAATTCCGAGATCAAACAATGGATACAAAACCCCTGTTCTTTGCGCTCTGAAAAACCATTATATTAAAATAAGTCTTGGGACTGTAAAGTTAAGCCTTGAGGGTTCTGGCATGAGCGAGGATGTGCCTGTAGGATTAGCAGTCGCCGAGAAATTAGTCGGGTTGATACTCATCATCATAGGCGCAATAGTTGCATACTACTCAACAAATCCCCCAGCAGGCGACATCAGCAAATTTTCAGGCATGTTCACAGCCGGTGGCTTAGTAATCGTAGCGGTAGGAATCTTTCTGGTTATAGCCAAAACCGAATAACAGCCCAGCCGTCATATTAGGAGACTAATAATACTTCATTGTTGAAAACAGTACTTTTTCAGAAAACGAGAAGGCAAGAGAAACCAATCCAAAAAGTTAAGTTCTGCTAAAATAATCATGATGGACTGGAGAAATTGACTTTGCTTGCCTATATCCTGATCACAGTGAAGTCGGGTTCAGAGAGGGAATTCTTGAAACAAATCTCCGAATTCAAAGAAGTTGTAGAAGCAAACCTCGTCATTGGAGAAAACGACATCGTCATAAAAATAAACGTCAAAGACATATCGCAACTGGACAAATTCTTAACAGACAAACTCAGAGTACTACCAGACGTCTTCCTCACAACAACCATGATAATAACCGAACAAATCAAAGGAAAAAACGCATAATTCACCCTTCTTTTCTAATAACCCTAAGTTATAGATGCCCGCGCAACTCCATCGGCACCAAACAAAAAAAGAAGAGGGATTATTTGAAGAGCATTTTCTTTGCTTCTTCGTTTGGGACTGCAACTAAGGTCTGGGTGTCACAGAACTCCACCCATTCTGTACCCATTTTGATGGCTGCCTTCTCGTTAGGTGCCTCATAGATTATGATGAAGTCATATTGCCCTAATGTCCAGAAGACATTGTGAATCTTCAGTCCAGGCGGCGGACTCTTCAAAGCTTTTTCCGTGGATTCCATGAAGGCTGGCGAAATCTTTCCTTTCAACTTGGCGAGAACTACAAAAAACACGGTTAACCCTCCAGATTCTTTTCTCCATGATAACTATATAAAATTCACGCACAAATCAGCATCTGTCAAAAAACTGGACATCCCTATCTTACTATATGATGACTCCAGAGTTTAACAGATTGAAAGCTTTTTTATCTGTTCCAAGACGTATCCCCGAATTTCTTTAGGCTTTGGCAATTCTGCAACAATTTTCCCCCCTTCTATAAGCGGCTTCAGCATCGGCTCCGTTTCGCCTCCACACTCTGCACATCCAGGTTTAGGCAAATCAAATGGAAGCACAACATCAACCAAACATTCTGGGCATCTCCAAACCTGCTTCTTCCCACCCAACTTGCCTCGCTTAGCCACAAGCCTCCCCTCAAGCTCGATGATATCCATAGCAAAATCTACAGTGGGCGCATTGCTGACCGCGGTTCCTACGCCAAAAGACTCTGCTCCAGCTTCGCTCAGAACTTTAACCGTTTCCTCGTCAAGGCCTCCAGAAACAAAAATCTTAACATTTTTGTAGCCTCTCACATCCAGTTCCCAACGAACCTCCCTGATAATCTCAACAAAGTTTCCCTTCCTCGACCCAGGAGTATCCAATCTTACTCCATACAGCCTGTCCTTCAAGGCTTCAGCAGCCATTATCGACTCGATCTTCTCATCATAATATGTATCC
>JGI2173J19968_10001230_pt1 | contig 10215 bp, 9 predicted proteins | sample DeeMarSWOR136_30_FD_19968 | JGI IMG/M metagenome (IMG submission 19968) | reverse complement strand
GAGCTGTGCGCCGCGCCTCCGTCGTGGCTGGGAGGCGCTCGACTAGCATGTCTTAGTCCTATCCCGATAGCAGTGGGGTCCGGCAGGATCAACCGGAGTTGCGCACTCCATGCTGACCATGCAGGATGTTTATTTTTATTTGTACTTCCGCAATTGCCAAATTGGATTTGGAGGGAGAAACATTCCACTTTAACGTCAAAGCCCATTTCAGACCTAACAGCGTCAGGTCCACATGTGTGTCCCCGCAATTGGAGGCCAACTCCGTCATTCCTGTAAGGCTTTACGCCGTTTCGGTTGGGGTTGAGCCGCCGCCATGTGTGTAATTGCGGGGCTAGCTAATTGTAGCTGAATTATAGCAGATGCGATTTCAGCTGATATAAACATTTCTTTTCGAACGAAATAAACATTGCCCTTCCTGCTGTTGGTCAAGCAAAGCCTCCATCCGCTTAAAACATGGTTTAGATGCTTTTTAGTAGACCCCCTAAGGTTTCTGCAATGAATTTCTATTAGGCTCCAAATAGGCTGGTGCTTGTGGCTTCTTTGTGCTCTGCGAGAGCCTACTCCCCTCCCTTACATATACGCTGAATGTAGCCTCAAATGGGTTTCAAATCTCACTCCGCTTGTTATTCTGGTTTTTATTCGGAATATGGCTGAGTAATGGTCTGTATTTGGGTTTCCTAAATGTTTTATGCCTGTTAATAGAAAAGGGAAGCAGAGGCAGCCAGATTGGGCACGCTGAACTTGCTACATAAAAATTTTTGTCCATCAATGATAACCCAAATGAGTTTGGAACAATTGGGCGAAGTTGACAAGCGGCAAAGCACCAAATAACTCTTCAGTATGGCTTAGGCACCGCTATCAACTCGCCCAAATTTTTTTGGTTCGATTTAAGCAGAATTGCAGGCCTCTAGCTGATGTCTCTCGCTATGCACGGTTTTCATTCTTTGCGCTTTCGGAAATGCTAAAATGCCGCCGCATCATCTTTCTACTTTAACGGGTGTTTAGCATAATGGTTTACAATGAGTTAAGGAAAGATTATTTGTTAAACCGCTGGGTCGTAATCGCCACCGAACGCAGCAGAAGACCCACAGACTTCGCCAAACAAAAAGCCGAGTCAGCTCAAACCAGCGTCTGTCCCCTCTGCGTGGGCAACGAGCACATGACGCCGCCAGCCGTAATGCTCTACCTTAAACAGAACGGAGAAATAAAAAAAGACAAAGACCACAACGGTCAGCGCCCTAAGAACTGGGTGGTCCGCGTTATTCCAAACCTTTACCCAGCCTTCGCCCCGCCCAAAGAGCAAGCGGACCAACTGCAGATAATGAAAAGCGAAAATTTCGGCCACGCCGTTGGACACCATGAGGTTTTAGTTGAATCACCAAACCACGACGAAGACCCAGCAGACGCCGAACTGCCGCAGCTAAAGCATCTAATCAACGCGTACATTGACAGGTTTCGAGAGCTAGCGGCAGAACCCTACGTAAAGTACGTCTCAATCTTCCGCAACTACGGCAAGGAAGCAGGCGCTTCACTTTCGCATGCCCACAGCCAAATAATCGCCACGCCCACCGTCCCCCGAATCGTCAAGGAAGAAATGGCGGCAAGCAAAAACTTCTATGATCAACATCAAAAATGCGTTTTCTGCGACGTAATAGAGAAGGAAACGAAAAGCCCGCGACTTATCCTTGACAACTCGAGCTTTGTGGTTTTTGCGCCTTACGCCAGCGTGCACCCCCTAGAATTTTGGATACTGCCAAAGAAACACGATCTAAACATCCTTAACCTAACAAACTCGGAAATCAAAGCGTTCGCCGAAACACTAAAAACAGGCCTAAAAGCGCTAAAAAACCTCGTAAATGACCCTCCCTACAATTACGGCTTCCACCTCTCCATAAACCGCGAAGCCGAAAACTACTACCACTGGCACCTAGAAGTCTATCCACGCTTATCCATCTGGGCAGGGTTCGAAAAAAACACGGGAATGTACATAAACACCGTCAAACCCGAAACCTCAGCCGCAGAGCTCAGAAAAACCATACAGTCTTAAGCCTGAAGAACCTCTTTCTCATATTTCGGTCTAACACGCATAACATCTTCCACATAAGCCCGCAAAGGCTCAGCCACGCTCCACGCCTGAGCAACACAACCTCTGGGCGTGTGCGGCGGTTCTCCATCAAAGATTTCGCTCAAAGTTCCTAAACCCGCTTCAAAAATTTGTTGCGTTAACAAAGGCAGAATGAAATTTTTTAAGGCGTACTTACGTTTCAAGTTTCTGTGGCCTTTTGCCTTAAGGAACGCTGTCGTAAAAGGTCCAAGCAGCCAAGGCCAAACAGTGCCATTATGATACGCTCGGTCCCTGCTTCGCCTATCACCAACGTACATGCCCCTGTACCTTGTGTCGCCTCGTGCGAGGGTTCGCAAACCAAAAGGCGTCAGAAACTCCCGATGCACCAAATCAACAACCTGCTCGCTCTTCTCGTTGTCCAACATGGTGAAATCTAAAGCTGCCGCGATTACCTGATTAGGTCTAAGAGCCGCATCAGCACCTGACGCCTCCACCACATCGAACAAACAGTCGCTTTCGCTGTTCCAAAACTTCTTGTTAAAACTTTCTCGCACTTCACGGACCATTCCAGCGTATTTCTCCGCTAGACTCGTCTCTTCAAACTTGTCCGCCAACAGCTGCACAGTTTTCAACGCGTTATACCACAAGGCTTGGATTTCCACGGCTTTTCCCGCTCGCGGCGTAACCGCTTCGCCATCTACCTCCGCGTCCATCCACGTAAGCCTTGGACCGTGCGCAAGCAAGCCGTCGCTGTCCGAGCGTATGCCGAAAGCCGTGCCTTTCGTGTGGCAGTCAACAATCGTTTTCAGCCCTTCCCATAGTTGATTCTGAACGAACTTGAAGTCGCCCGTGTACTTCAAAAACTTCAAAACAGCGTTAACATACCACAACGTGGCGTCCACCGTGTTATAGGCGGCTTCGCCAGACATGTCCTGCACAAAATTCGGAATCAAACCCTTCTTAATGCGGCGGGTGAAATCCACTAAAACTTTTTTCGCTTCCTCAAACCTGCCAGTTGCAAGCATCAAGCCCGGTAATGAAATGAAGGCGTCTCTTCCCCACGTTTCAAACCAGAAATAACCCGCTAAAACAGACGTTTTGTCGCTATCACCTTTAACCATGAAGGCGTCCGCGGCTAGAAGAACCCAGTTTAGCCAGTCGCTTATTGGCACTTCGCTGTGTGAACCGTAAAACTTGGCTAAAAAGTACTCGCGTTGCTCCAACTCACGATTAAGTTGCTCATTAACATCGCACATGGCGTTACCAAAGGCATCCAATATTGCATGGCATTCTTGGCTGTTTTCGCTTGCCGCTGTGACTATGGCGAACTCTTCTTCTCGTTTAGGCGGAGCTAGCACTTCAAAGTATCCTGGCTGATAACAGTCGTCTGTGCTGCTTTCGCCTCGGCTGGCTTCTTCACGGTAGTACAAACGTTCTATCCACGTTGCTTTCTCGTTGAATTCGCCCGTGGTGGCGCGGGCTGTAACTGTGGCTTTTGGAGTGTTAAAGGCTACTTCTACTTCTCCGCCGTTTTGCTTTTGACTGAAGCCCAACGGCTTTCTCCATCTGTCTACGACCGAGTGAAAATGCCTGCAGCTGAGTAACGGGTAAACTCTAATTTTGGCTTCTTCGCCGCTTCGATTCAGAACCTTGTAGGTTACTGCCACAGCGTTTTTCCCTTTAGGCATGAAAATCGTCTTTCGGACTTCAACGTCCTGTACATTGTAGGCGTAGCTTGGGAAAGGAGAAACCGAAAACTCCTTCAGGAACACGTAGCCCTGCGGAAAAATCTTGCCGTAAAACTCGTTAGCGCTAACCGCGTAAATGTTGTTGCCCACGTAAACTTCTTCATCCAGCTTCGCAAGGCACACGGTGCGGTCGCCAGGCGGATGCAACGCGGCTACAAGCAAACCGTGATATTTCCTCGTGTTCACGCCTAACACGGTGCTGGAAGCGTAGCTGCCCAGCCCATTTGTCAACAGCCATTCTTTCTGGATAGCTTCATCAAAATGTTCAAGCGCTTCTCGGGTTATAGTTATGGCTGGCAGTTTCATTTACGGCATCAGCTTAGCGATATTCTTGTGGCGTGGTGCACAGAAATAGTTTGCTACCGGATTGCACTTGGTCCTAAGCAAGAGGAAATGAGGCTTCGTTAGTTTGTATTCGGTTAGGGTTTCAGCGTAGCCCATGCCCTTCGCGAAAACCAGTTCCGCCGCGTCATACACTTTTAGAAATTCAGGAGAAACCTCTTTCTGCAGTAGTCCAACCGCGTCGGTGCCTGTGGTTACTATGTTATCTGCGAGTTTGTTCATTCCAGAAAAATCCACATCCTCTAGGGTGGCATCGTTAATCACGGGACCGCCCTTAACACCGTACGTCACCTTTAAGCCCATGTTTTTCAGCTGTTCAACCAGCAGAGTGTCAAAAACTATTTCGCCAGCATTATCAGCCAAATAAAGAACGCTTCTCGCTTTTTTCGCTAATTCATAGGCTTTGTCAACATCGTCCACGACTAAGTCCTTTGCGGCTTCTCTGAAGCTCTTCGTCAGAGTTTTGAAGGAGAATTTGTGTCCTGGAATGTCGAACTCCATTATGTTGCCCACTATGGCGCATAAGCACGCTTTCTTGAAGCGTTCCTGCTGCGTGTAGCCCGCTTCCACGATTTTTCTTGCGTACGGCAACAGTTTCATGGCTTTCTCGTTGCTCATTTTCTTGCTTCGCTTGTAAGGGTCATCGTTACCTGTCAACTGCTTTATTAGGCGGTCTCTTTTCGTGCCTATATCAGCTGGAACAGTGGTAGGTCTGAATTCCCTGTTTAGTAGTTTTATAATTTCTTTCATGGCTCTGAAACGTAACGCGGGGTTTGTTGTAGCTGCATAGGTTTCTGCCATTGCCCTCGCCAGCAAGCAAGAGGCGCATTCTGCTTCGACTTTCATGGTGCTCACACATAATTATTGCTTTGTTGCATCTACGAACTCACGCAGTATGCTATATGGGTCTTTCGCTTTCACAATGCCACTTGCAACAAGCACTCCCTGCGTTCCAAGCCGTAAAGCTACAGCAACATCTTCGCCATGGCTTATGCCCGCGCCGCATAGAATAGTGACCTCAGCGTTGACTTCACGTACAAGCTTGACGGTGTTGGTGACAACTTCAGGCTGGGCTTTTGAAACTGCAACTCCAGTGCCTATAAGCTCAGGCGGTTCAATAGATACAATGTCAGGCTTTAAAGCTGCGGCGGCAGCGCTTACGCTGGGATTGTTGGCACACACGCATGAGATAAGGTTCTTTTCCCGTGCCAGCCTAATCGCAGTGTCAATGTCAACCAGTTTAAGCTGCTTTTCAGAATGGTTAATCAGCGTCCCCACCGCGCCTGCCTCTTTGATCGAGTCCACTAGTACATGTCCTGTGCAACTGCCCGGCTTTATGGGGTCTATGTGCTGGGCGAAAACAGGAATTTCAACGGCTTCCGCCACGCGGGTAATGTCCGCAAACTGAGGCGCCGCGGCAATAGAAGCACCTGTTTCTTTGCTTACTTTTTCGGCTTGCTTTGCGAGTTCAACAGCCTTTCGACCTGTTGCCTCCAAATATGTTTTGAAGTTTACAATTATGATTGGTGTCTGAAGTTTTGGCTTCAAAGGGTTTGTTCACCGAGCTATGGTTAGCATAGAAAGTTAATATCATTTACCTTCAATTAAAGCAAGTTTGATGATGCTAATGTATTGAACGTTTAAGTGTGTGTTTCTGAGCCGCAAGTGAGTGGTCGTGGAATAACTCAGTAATGAAAAATGGTAACTATTTTTCAACTTTCCGCGTTTGGTTTACACAGAGTAACATAATCTTTGATCATTTGGGCGTGTTCAAACGCCAACCCTGCAGGAACAGCGTTTAAGCTGAAAAGCTTAATCTCTTCAATTTCACTTTCTTGCTTTCTGATTTCTCCACCAACAGTTTTTACGAGAAAACACGCTGGGTAGTAATCGTACTCTACGCCGTCTTGCACTCCCTGCTCGTGGTACTCACCTATCTTGCTCACTACTGCCACATCGAGACCGGTTTCCTCTTTTACTTCTCTTACTATGGTTTGTTCAACTGTTTCTCCCGAGTCAACTCTTCCGCCTGGCAGAGCCCAATATCCACTGAAGGGCACGGTGCGCCTTTTGATTAGCAAAATCTTATTTAGCGGGAACGGGATTATGGCGGTTGCGGTTCTGCCTGCGAACTTCATTCTGCATAGCTCCTTAACATGACTTAACAACCTATCATGTTTTTCACGTGATTATTTTCATTTTCCATTTGAATAACGTTAGGAAGTAAACTTCGTGCGCCATCTAATTATCATAACTGCCACAAAAATTGCGATGCCTGCAATTACCACTAATGGACCGGGAAGGATATTGAAGTAGCTGGACAGCAATATACCTGAAATTGCGGAAATTGCTCCAAATATGGCGCTTAGCTTGCAATATCTAGACAAGTTGGCGCTTATGATTCTTGCCGCCGCGGCGGGTGTCACCACTAAAAAGCCGACTAGCAGTGTTCCAGTGATTTGTATGCCTATAGCTACGGTAAGAGAGACAAGTAGAAGATATAGGAGATTCGTTCTGGCTATATTGATGCCTTTCGAAACAGCAAGTTCTTCGGAGACTAGACCCAACACTATTTTTCTGTAAATAACCCTAGTTAAGGAAATTACCACGATAGAAATAACTACTGCCGCTATAGCTTCTATGAGACCTACGCTGGTTATGTCGCCAAACAAGGCTTCTTCAAGCGCATGTAAATCATCTGGGAAAATCAGTATTCCTATTGCCAATGCGAGCGTGAATGCGGCGCCTACGAGTGTTTCAAAGGACAGCTTCGTAACTCTGCTCAGATGCCAAATTAAAACGGCCGATACAAAAAGGAACATGAATGCGCCTACGAGGGGATTGAAATTCAGCAAGATTCCCAGAGCAAGTCCTGGCAAGGCAACGTGAGATAATGCGTCTCCGACAAGGGCCATCTTTTCAAGCACCATAATGGAGCCTAAGTAGCCCGCGGAAAGCCCTACGGTGGCCCCCACTATCAAACTAAATATTAATGCTTCTATCATGAATTTCACCGTATTCTTTACAGATGGGTTCTCCGTAAATCAGCTTCTGCGTGGCTGGGTTCATTACTTTCTTGGATTCTCCAAAGAATATCAGGCATTTGTTCAGAGCCAATGCGTAGTCTGAGTATTCCCTGACGATGTGCAGGTCATGCGAAATGAGGAGAAGCGTGATTTTGTTTTTCGCCGTGAGTTTTCTCAGCATCCCGTAGATAGCTTCTTCGCTGTCCAAGTCTACACCGCTTGTAGGCTCATCGAACAGCAGAACATCAGGTTTATCCACTATTGCCCAAGCAATCAGAAGCCTGCGCATTTGCCCTCCTGATAAAGTCGCAAGACTTTTGTCTATAACCTCTTCGCTGTCTAGCCCAACAGAGGCAAGAACAGCTTTGATGTCTGACTCTGACTCGTTTTTAAGCGACAAAAACTCCCTCACGGAAATTGGTATATCACGAACCGACAAAACTTGCGGGACATACCCAATTTTCGTTTTTCCGTTCCATTCAACTTTTCCGCTATACGGAACCAAATTTAACAAGGCCCTGAACAGGGTTGTCTTACCTGCACCATTAGGACCAACTATGGCTAACGTGACGCCGCGCTTGATTTCGAAATTCAGGTTATTTATGATTGGCTGATTTGAAATTTCGACGGTAAGGTTAGACACTTTTAAGATGCAATGATCATTTTTGTCATCCGTCACCATTCCCTCTCTGCTACTCCTAAGCCATTTAAGAGAAGAGAGCGTTTGGATGCAATAAATCTTTTGAATCGAACTGCCTTAAATGCTGAAAAAGCAGAAACAGTTTGAAAGAGTGTTTACACGGACCTTTACGGTTAAGGCGCCATCACATGCAACAATACGAACCATAACAAACGGTTCAGTTAAGAACAGCAAGAGAAGGGGTAACTCAAAATAGAAAATAAAAAAGCGGCATTACAAAATTACGATTTCTTTTTTCTCGTTTTCAAAAGTTTACCGTTTTCTTCTGGCACAAAAACTGCCGCAGCAATGGTTGTCGTCCACAAACCGTTCTTGTCTCCTGTTGCCGACTGCGTTATGTTGGCTGTTTTAATTATCATGCCACTGGTTTTGAAAAGCTGTTTTCTTTCGTCCCAAGCGGTCTCCGGGTCGAATTGAATTCCCATGGTCGTTGCAAGCATTGTTGCAGCCAAATCTTCCGCGTAATCTCCAGCCGCCTCATCCGTTTGTCCAAAAGAGTGGTGCTCAGACAAGTAGCCGTACTGGTTCTTGCGGGACGGGATGGCTACGCCAATGGATGAGGCGACTAGCCTGTGCGGCTCGTTAGTTGCGTTTCTGGCTAAAACCACGAAGGTGATTTCGCCTGGCTGCACCATCTTTAGACCTTGCTCTCGCGAAAGCATTTTGCATTCTGGCGGAACTATGCTTGAAACGTTTACCAAGTTGCAGTGGTGTATACCTGCGTTTCTTAAAGCCAACTCGAAGCTTTGGAGTTGTTCTTTGTGTTTGCCGACGCCTTTTGTTAGGAAGAAGTACTTTGGTATCATTTTGTCGTATCGCAAATAGAATTTACGGATTGCTTTATTAGGCTTTTGTTCCAAAAATAATGATTACTTGGCAAGAGAAAAGAATAACACAGCCCGAACGTAATTAATTTGAGGTTTAAAGCCGTGACGCCCCATCAAAGCGTGTTCAAGGACGAGGCAAAACTCGACATCAACTACGTTCCCCGCCGCTTGCCTCACAGAGAGAAAGAACACCGCTTGCTGATGGAATTTTTCAATTTCCTACTACGCTTTCCCGAACGCATGACTCAGCGGGTTATCATAACAGGCGATGTTGGCACTGGAAAAACCGCCCTTGCCCAACGCTTCGGCACAGACATCACCACAGAAGCAAACAAGCGGGGCGTAAACTTCCGTTACGTGCATGTTAACTGCCGTGAGTACCGCGGCAAACTTTTTCTCATACTACAACACGCCCTCGCTGTCTTCCACCCAAGCTTTCCGAAGCGCGGCTATTCCGCAGAAGAGGTACTGACCACGCTCCTGCAAACTTTGGATGAAGAAAACGCCTACATTATCCTAACCTTGGACGAATTCGACGCTCTCATTAATCGAGAAGGGTCAGAAACCGTCTACAAGCTAACGCGACTGCAAGAAATAAGACCCGGCAAGCCTCAGCGAATATCGCTTATATTTATTATGCGAAACTTGAAATCAACTGAGCAGTTAGACGCCAGCTCAAGAAGCACGCTGCAACGCAACGTAATCAGCCTAGAGAAATACGAAAAGGACCAGCTCATAGACATCTTGAACGAAAGGGTTTCCATGGCTTTTTGGCCTTCAACAGTTTCAGAAGACATTGTTAGCATAGTAGCTGAACTGGGTTTTTCCGAAAGCGGAAACGCCCGCTTCGCCATTGAGCTTTTGTGGCGGGCTGGAAAATATGCTGACGCGGAAGATATGGACTCGGTCACGCCTGATTGTGTGCGAGAAGCGGTTTCCAGCATAATTCCCACTATCCGAAGAAGCGAGCTGGCTTCTCTGGGACTTCATGAGAAACTGTTTTTGCTTGGCGTGGCTCGATTTTTCAAGGAGAGCCAAAGTGCTTACGCTTCGCTTTCGGAGGTAGAGCGGACTTACGCGGTGGTATGCGAAGAATTCGGCGAACAACCGCACAGTCACACTCAACTCTGGAAGTACGTTCAGCTTCTCTCCGCGTTAGGCATATTGAAAACCGAAGTCGCAACAGTAGCTACACGGGGCAGGTCGACGCGCATTTCTTTGCCTTCAATTCCTGCTTACGAGTTGGAGAAAGAATTAAGTGCGGCTGTAGAAAAAAGATAAGCGTGAAGTGCTATGGATATAGAAGAGGTCTTTTCTTCTAAGCCTAGGATGAAAATTCTTAGGCTCATCGCGCGGCTGGGTGCGCTTAACGTTTCTGACATTGCCCGTAGAATTAACTTGAATTATTCGACGACAAATGAGCATTTGAAACTGTTAGAGGCTGAGGGCATACTCCAGCAGAGGGTTTATGGAAGAATTCGCATGTACAGGTTCAATAACCGTTCGC
>JGI2173J19968_10001225_pt1 | contig 10230 bp, 6 predicted proteins | sample DeeMarSWOR136_30_FD_19968 | JGI IMG/M metagenome (IMG submission 19968) | reverse complement strand
AGAGAAGATCTCTGTGGATTACTACTATCAGAATCTCATGCAGAGGCTGGAGATGATGAAAAACGAGTTTCAAGAGATCAACAGAAACCTTATCCAGCAGCTCAACATCCCCCAGCAGGTGCTCGAACAGATCATCCAGCAAACCATCCTGCTTCAAAAGGCAAAAGAAATGGGGATAGATGCCACTCCCGAGGAATTGCGGGAAAAAATAACCAGCTATCCGGTCTTTCAGAAGGACGGAAAATTCATCGGGTACGAAAATTACAAGAGAATCCTTGAGTGGAACCGTATATCCGTCCCCAAATTCGAGGAAAGCATCAAACAGGATATCATCATCGAGAAGGTGATCAAAGTCATCACAGCAGGGATCACCATCACTCCAGAGGAACTGTGGGAAACCTACAAGAACAAGAATGAGTCCGCCAAGATGGAGTATGTCATCGCTGAGACTGATAAAATAGAGCTGGAAAAAGAGCCTTCCTCCAGCGAGGCTCAGGAGCATTTCGAGAAGAACAAAGAAAAATACACCATCCCGGAGAGAAGAGAAGCCGCTATGGTTTTCTTCAGGACTGATGACTTGAAAAACGAGATAGAACTGAGCCAAGCAGAAATCGAAAGTTACTACAAAGAGAATGAGTCGCAGTTCGAAGACCCCGAGAGGACAAATGTCAAGCGGATATTTCTACCCTACGAAGACAAAGACAAAGAACTTGTCCAAGCAGAAGGCCGGAACATCCTGGAGAGAATCAGGAATGGAGAAGATTTCAGCGAACTGGCGAAACTCCATTCCAAGGACCGCAAGGCTCAGGAGGGAGGAGATTGGGGCCTCTTCGAATGGAGATCCCTCTCTCCCCAAGAACAGGAAGAGGTTGAGAGGCTCGCTGAAGGCGAGTATTCTGACACCATAAAGACCGAAGAAGGAATCTCCATCCTCAAAGTCACGGAGAAAAAGCCTCCCCGAATGAAGCCCCTGGATGAAGTCAGAGCAAGGATCGAGAGCATACTCAAAGACCAGAAAGCTCGAGAACTGGCTGAAGGGAGAATCTCCGGAATTGAAAAAGACGCTAAGAAAGAGAAGAACCTTGAGGCTGCAGTCCAAACAGCGGGCTGGGAAATCATGCACACAGGCCCTCTCAAAGAGAAAGAGCCGTTCAAAGACATCGATCCCTCCGGCACCATCAGCACCACTTTATTCCAGCTTAAGGAAGAAGAGATTTCCTCTCCGATCTATACCTACAGAGGAGTGGGCATGGCTCAGCTCCGGAAGATCGAGCCTCCGCGACCGGCAAAATATGAGGAAGTGGCGGACGATGTCAAAGAAGAGCTCACAGCCATAATGAAAAAAGAGCAGGCCGCAGAAAAGATGAGAAAGGTCAAAGAAGAGCTTACAAGTCAAGGCCTTGAAGAACTTGCGGAAAAATACGGCCTTGAATACAAGACATCCAACGAACACAAACGGGACCAGTACCTGAGTATCATCGGAGAGAATGCCACCATCGACCGGCTGGCTTTTTCTCTTCCCCTGGAAGAGCCCAGCGACGCGGTCGAATTCGAGGGTGGTTATATCCTGATCAAAGTGCTGGACCGAAAAGAAGTGACCCCGGAGGATCTGGAGAAGGATAAGGAATCAGAGAAGGAAGAGATGCTGGAGGCCAAAAGGAATAAATTCTTCTTGTCTTATATGTCTAAATTAAGGCAGGAATACGGTGTCAAGATAAAATACGACCTGTTCCTGAAAATCAGCTCGGAGGTACTTTCCGGGTTCGAAGGGGAGGAATAGCCACTGCTGTTGAGTCAGCCATAAGGTATTAAGCAGGCAGCAATACATCATCACAGTCTTTTCTTGATTCTCCCCGTCGATAAACGGAGAAGGCTGACTTCAACCCCAGATCAATAGCGAGGTGCCAGAATGAGGGTGACAAAACTTCTTCAGGCTGGAGAAAAGGCCGTGAATCAATCGCTGCGTCTCCGTAAAGGGGAAAAATTCCTGCTGGTGACGGATAAAGAGAAGATGGAAATCGCGGAAGCATTCGCCTACTGGGCAAAAAAGTCTGGTGCTGAAACCACGACATACCTTATGACCGAGACTCTAAGGCCTATCACCGAGCCCACACAGCTCTTCATGGAAATGGCCAAAAATGCAAGCGCTATCGCTTACATGCTGGATGCCCGGATCGAGGAAAAGCCTTTCAGAAGCTCTATGGTCAAAATGGGGATGGAACACGGCCGGATATGCATGATGCCTGGCCTGACACAAGACATGATGGCGCGCCTGGTGAACATCGATTTCAAACAAATGGACCTTTTCACACACAAAGTGATAAAAGCCCTGAAGGATGCGGACGATGTCCTCGTAGAGAATCCGGAAGGCACCCGAATCGAGTTCAGTGTAAAAGGAAGAAAATGGAACAGCGACACCGGAGATATAAGCCGAAAGGGAATGCATGGAAACCTCCCTGCAGGTGAGTGTTTCACTGCGCCGGTGGAGGAGACCTTTACGGGAAAACTGGTGATCAGCCTCATCGACGACAAGCTTGGCCGGGGAGTGATGGAGTTCGAGAAGGGACAATTGAAGAAATACACAGGCAAAGGTATAGAAGCCATCATCAAAAACATCGGCCCGGATGTCTCAGGAAAAGTCATAGGTGAATTTGGCATCGGAACGAATAGAAAAGCCCGCATTTGCCCCAACATGCTGGAAGCAGAGAAGGCCTTTGGGACAGCCCATTTTGCTCTGGGCGATTCCTACGGATTAGGCCAAAATGTCAGTCGGCATCATTATGATGCCCTGGTGGACAGAGTCACCATCCGTGCCAAGGGAAAATGGATCGCTAAAGAGGGGAAATTCCTTCTCTAGGGGACGTTCCCTGAGGGGGCACCTCTTTTTTTGCTGTATATAAAGAAAGTATAAAGAGGTGTCCCCTCAGGGAACGTCCCCCTAAAGCTACCACCTGAGGATATCGAAGAAAAGGGTTTTCACGCTTTTCTCAAGAGCTTCTCTGAATCTCTCCACGCTTTCAGAAAAATCCCCCTCCAGATAATCGGAGATATACATCGGCCTGCCGATATTGACTTTGACAGCGGTGGGGACCATAAAGGGGACCTGTGTTCCAAACATGGCAATAGGCGTCACTGGAACAGATATCCCTTCATCCATCTGCAGGTTGTAGGAAAGGATGGCGGTTCCTTTCTTAAAATTATGCACATAGGGGTTGGGCGCTTTTTTCATCACCCGTCCCCAGCCTTGGAGGGCGATTATGGCTCTCCCCCTCTTCAGGTATTCATGGCACTTTTCCATGGCCATCCTTTTCTTATTCTCCAAATCCACCGGAATGGCCCCGACTTTCTTGATGTTAGCCACGAAATAATTGACAAAAAGGGACTTCAAGGGGCTAAGCAGCAAATCCACAAAAAGCCCGAAATTCTTCAGGTGCCTCTGGAGATGCTTGCGGATGAGAACATTGAAATCGTGCCTGTCGAAAACCATTTTATTGGCAGTGAAAAAAATCGGGCGGGGAACCACTTTTAACAGGATCGCGATATCTTTAAACGTACCGATATGATTCCCGATAATGATATTCGGGCCGTGCTGGATAAAATTCTCCTTTCCTTGTATCACGATTTTCTTGCCAAGCAGAGCGATATCGCTGAGTCTCTGAATGATGGGCTCGAATCTTTTCAGCTCTTTTTCGAATGTTTCCATTTAAAAATCCAGCACCATTATTTTAATTTAAAATGCACTAAAATTCAAAACACAAAATTGGGGACGTTCTTCTCCATCCGAAGCCCACAAAGGAGGGTGGGAGGGTCTTGGCTTGGATGGAGGGGAACCGCCGCTGCAACAGATTACATCGTCATTATTAAAAGGGCTTGAGGAATGAACAGTCCAGCCAGCTTGGAGAGGGAACTGACTCCCCCCTCCGAGGCCTCGTAGGGGCAAAAGCGGCGTGTTTGAGATCCATCCAACCTAAGCCTTATATTTTTTTATGGAAAGNCTCATCCTTGGCTATCCGCTCCTGATAGTCTGATCGTCATTCATCTTGAAAATAAGAATATTCCATGATAACTTAGCCAGTAAAATATGGATAATCCCACCCATGGAGTTTTCAAGCGGAGGAAAAGATGTTGACTCTCATCAGTCGGGGTTCGGTTTTTTCACCCGATCCCCGGGGAAAAAAAGATATCCTCATTCTGGGCGATAAGATTGGAGCCGTGAGTGAGCCTGGCCAGATCGAGATCAAAGGAATGGAGTATGAAGTCGTCGATGCCTCTGAGAAAATCGTCATTCCCGGTTTGATCGACAGCCACGTCCATATCCTTGGCGGCGGCGGAGAAGGGGGGCCAGCTACAAGGGCTCCTGAAATCACTGTCGAAGACGTCGTCTCCAGCGGAGTGACGACTGTCATAGGCTGCCTGGGAACGGATGGAACAACCCGCCATATGGAATCCCTTTTAGCTAAAGCCAAAGGCCTAGAGCTGGAAGGGATCACGACCTATATTTACTCTGGCTCCTATCAAATTCCGCCGGTGACGCTCACAGGCAGCATTCGCTCCGACCTGATCCTCATCGATAAAGTCATCGGGGCCGGTGAAATCGCCATCTCTGACCACCGCTCATCCCAGCCCACTTTCGAAGAATTCTCCCGTCTGGCTGCCGAATGCCGGGTCGGAGGAATGCTCGGTGGAAAAGCAGGGATTCTCCACCTCCATTTGGGTGACGGACCGCGCAGGCTGGAAATGCTCTTTCGAATGATGAAAGAAACAGAGATCCCCTGCACTCAGGTTATCCCCACCCATGTCAACCGCAATCCCGGGCTCCTCGAGGAGGCCATTGCGTTCAACCGGGAAGGAGGTTATTTTGATTTAACAGCAGGAGACGATCCCGAGGCTCAAGACGATCAGGAAGTGAGCATCGGGAAATCCATCCAGCTCTGCCTGAAGAACAAGGCATCCCTTGCCCGGATTACAGTCAGCTCCGACAGCAACGGAAGCATCCCCGTTTTCGACGATAAAGGCAATCTTCTGTGCCTGACTATCGCTACCCAGAGAAGTCTCCTGAAAAATTTCCGCCACCTGGTGCACAAAAACATAATTGAGCTTCAGGATGCGGTCAAGCTATTTTCCACCAATCCCGCTCTATTCTACAAGCTTCAATCCAAAGGAGAGATCAAAGCCGGAAAGGATGCTGACCTCATCCTGCTCGATAAAGACCTTCATCTAACAGATTCGTTCGCCAAGGGGCAGCCGATGATGGCCGACAAAAAACTCATCACCAGGGGCACATTTTCAGCCTCTCCCTCTGTTTAGAAAAACATGATCGGAGGCGTGAATCAAAGAGAGTAAAAGATGAAAGAGAAAACAAACAATCCAAAACAGAGAGACAAAAAACCCAGTCTTACCGTAGCCTTAATCCCGCTGATCGCCATGGCGCTCCTTCTTGGCGTTGGCTACGGAGTCTACAAAATCGCTGCCCAGGTTCTCCTGGTAACGGCTGCTTTTATCACGGGAATCCTCGGACTCATCCTCCGTTTCAAGTGGAAAGAAATGGAAGAGGGCATTGTCAACAGCATCCATAAAGCGATGCCGGCAATCCTGATCATGCTCTGTGTCGGTATTCTCATCGGCTCCTGGATCGCCTGCGGAACCATTCCCATGGTCATCTACTACGGCCTAAAACTCATATCACCTCAATATTTCCTGGTTACAGCCTGCTTTGTCTGCTCGATCACCTCCCTGACAACGGGAACGTCCTGGGGCACAATAGGCACTCTGGGAGTGGCTTTCATCGGCATTGCCATGGGCCTGGGAATTCCCCTCGGTCCGGCCGCAGGAGCCATAGTCGCAGGAGCATATTTCGGAGATAAAATGTCTCCTTTCTCAGACGTGACCAACCTTGCTCCTGTTGCGGCGGGATCCAACCTTTTTGACCATATCAAGCACATGCTCTGGTCAGCGACTCCAGCCTGGCTCATAGGCCTGGCGATCTATTTTTTCGTCGGGCTGAAGTACAGCGGAGAAAAAGTGGAATCTGAAACCATGACTCTCATCACCCAAACGCTGAAGGACAATTTCAGGTTCAATATCCTCTTGCTCCTGCCCATGGCCATTGTCTTTTACTTCGCCTTTACCAAAAAACCGACCATTCCAGGGATGCTTCTCTCCTCCTTTGTGGCCGGAATCCTGGCCATTATCTTCCAGGGTGCTTCGGTTACGGAAGTGGCCACAGCCATGAACACCGGATATCAGGCTCAGACCGGTGTGAAAGACGTGGACGAGCTGATCTCCCGGGGAGGCCTGATGAGCATGATGGAGACACAACTCATCGCATTCACCGCCTTCAGCTTCGGAGGGATCATGCAGCGCACCGGGCTTCTCTCCGTTATTCTTGACCGGGTGATGAAATTCGCCAGCAAAACTTGGAGCATCGTGCTGACGACCATCGCCTCCTCCATAGTTACAGCCATGCTGACGGCAAGCTCTTACCTGTCTATGATCATTCCCGGAGAGCTCCTCTCGCCGATCTACAAGAAAAAAGCCCTTGCGGCCAAAAACCTGTCACGGATCATTGAGGAAAGCGGCGCCATCATCGTCCCCCTCATCCCCTGGAGCATGGCCGGCGCTTTTATCACCGGGGCCATCGGAGTTTCCCCCGTCACCTATCTGCCCTGGGCCATAATGAACTATGCCGCTGTCATTATCCTTGCTCTATTCGGCTTTACGGGATTCACCATGGCTCCCAAAATTCGAGATGATGAGACCCAGATCGGCAGTTAATGGATAAGGACGGACTTCAGGTTTGAAATCCGATGTCACTCATTTTTAGTCTGCCTTCTCGGCCTTTGACAGGGCCTTCCTGAACCCTTCCTCTGCTTTTTTCTTTCTCTCCTTTTCTAATTCTGCGGTGGCTTCAAATCTTCGCTCGAAAGCGCTCTTTCTCTTTTTCTCCTTCAAAAGCAGATCATCCAGCGTCTGCTTCTTCTTCCCCCCTCCCTTTTTTGATTGAATCACCTCCTGAGAGACGGGATCCAACCAGAGAAGAGAATGGCAGCAGGGACAGACAACCTGGAAGACTCCCTTTTTCTTCGTGTTTGCCATTTGAGAAAAATGTACCAAAAAAAACCATTCCAGACAAGCTATGCTCCTCTGATTCCAAACCAATAACNAACCTGGCTCTTTCCCCTTTTCGATGTAAAAAATCATCTCAATACGCTTATAGAAGAGAAGCATCTACCTCTTCTTCTGATTTCCTGTCTTTCTCCCTACATTTGCATCTATCCTGTATTTTTTTATCAACTTGAACAGACCCTGCCTGCTCAAGCCTACGTCTTCGGCCGTTTTCGCTCGACTGTAATTCCAGCGAGCCAAAGCTTGGCTTAAAAATCTTTTTTCAAACTCGGCTCTGGCTTGATAAAAACCAAATTTTGATTTGGAGGACTTCACTGCCCCAGGATTGATCTTTGGAGAAAGATATTCCTCTTTGATAAGACCATCCTCTCCTGTCAAGACCAGACACCTCTGGATCTCGTTTTGAAGCTCTCTTACGTTTCCCGGCCAGGAATAGTCCATCAGCAGCTCCAGCGCCCCTGGAGAAAAATAGAGCCTCTCCCGCTTCAGGTCCTCACAGTATCTTTCAAGAAAATGATCCAGCAGAAAAAAAAGGTCCTCTTTCCTTTCTCTCAAAGGAGGAATCTCGATGGTAATGATCTTGAGGCGGTAATACAGGTCCTTACGAAAATTCCCGCATTCAACTTCTCGCTCAATGTCCTTATTCGTAGCGCTAATGAACCTCCCGTTCACTGTCAAAACCCTGTTGGCGCCAATCCTCCTGATCTCCTTTTCCTGGAGTAGCCGAAGGAGTTTCGCCTGGAGAAAAAGAGGCAAGTCCCCGATCTCATCCAAGAAGAAAGTGCCGTCATTGGCTTCTTCGATCAATCCCGGTTTGTTCCGCAAGGCCCCGGTAAAGGCGCCTCTCACATAGCCGAACAGTTCACTCTCCAGAAGATGCTCAGGCAAGGCCCCGCAGTTTACTGCTACAAATTTGCCGTTCTGTCTCGCCCCTCTCTGATGAATGGCTCTGGCCACAAGCTCCTTACCTGTGCCGCTCTCTCCGCAGATAAAAACAGGAGTTTCGCAATCCTTCACCCTGTCAATCAAGGTGATGATCCTGTTCAAGGCTTCACTCCGGCCTTTCAGCAAAGACCCGGCTAATCCGACTGCTCCAGAGGCCTCCCGGTATTCCTTTCCGTTCTTCAACACCCACTGGATAGGCTTGGAGAGAACAATCAGGAGCTCCAGATCCTGAAGAGTAAAGGGACAGGAGCTGTCATTTCTATCCAGATAGAGGACCCCGACCGGTTTTCCCTCAATGATAAAAGGAAGACAGAGGATATTTTTTGAGCTATTTTCAGGATATCTCCATCCTGCCAACCCACAGCCTCCATAGATGTTAACCGGTTGCTTCTTTTCAATGCATTTCTGAATGGCTGTATGATCCAGGCCCTCGTCCTCATTCTGTGAGCTGCCGAGCACTCTGCGAAAGATGGCATCCTTTTTCTCGTTCAACACGATAACCTTTACGTTGTCCGGTTGTATCTCCTTTTTGATCATGCTGAGAATACCGAGAATAAGTTGATGTTTCAAATATCGCTCCCTTCTACCTCAAATAACCCTAGATTCTCTCCCTTTCATCCAGCGAAACGGCTCTCTGGTTTTAAAACCCGGATTTTAGAGTCGCTTTTTCAGTAAAGATAACGAATTCTTGTATCTATTTTTCTCATATAAAAAAGCAAAAAAAGAGGCCAGGCAAAATATAAGGAACTGTCCCTTTCAGCCCTTCTGTTAAGAAAGAGAAGGACTGTCCTTTTTACAAAATTGATTTTTCCCCTTTTTTACTTTTTTATTCTCTTCCAGGTGGCGTGAGTAAAATACACTGGAATGGAAGGAGCGACCTTTCAGGTTTAGCCTTCACGAATCGTCCACTGAGGGAAGCCGATGAGATCGGCCGCCGAGTATGTTTGAAAAAGCTCAGGACAGTGGGTACCGAAAACACGCTGCTTTTGACCCAGCGAGTCAAAAGCGGCTCGATTCCAGGCTTCGCTCTCCTCTTCCTTTGGGAGAGATTGCTTCGTCGCTTCGCTCCTCGCAACGCCCGCTCAGCCTTCCATACGGTTTTCTCCACCCACTGCCCTTCGCTTATGCATTGAGGGGGACGGTGAGGGAATGGCGTTCAAAATCTGAAGGGAGCGACGCCATTTCGGTGTATTTTACTCATGAAATTATCCACACAAAATGGAAGAAACTGATTTATTTAATGCTCTTTTTTAGAGCTTTGGTCTTCTTCCTGATATCCCTGTACTTCGCATCCCACTCCTTGATATCTTCGTAGAGATCCAAGGCCTTCTCCAGTTCCTTTGCTTCCTCATAGAGCGACGCCAACTCATAACTCAAAGCCAGAAATTGATCGGACCCCTCGACGGTCAGCTCCTGGGCTTTCTTCAGCCATTTTGCGGCTTCTAAATGTTCATCTTTCTGTTTATAACATTGAGCAAGGGCATGGAAACATTCCTCTTTTAAATTCTCATCCTTTGATGCCTGCTTAAATATTTCGATGGCCTGGTCAAACTCGCCTTTTTCAAGAAATGAAAATCCAGAATGAAAGAGGTCCATTTTTTCCTCTTTGGCCGCTACCTCCTTCTCAGCTGTCTTGTTGACTTCTACCTCTTTATCCTCAATTTTCTTATCCGGGATCTCTCTCTTTTCAGCTTTCTCTTCTTTTACTTCGGGGATCGAAGCTTTCTCTGTTGAGGACTCTATTGGAGCAGCCATTTCCTTCGCTGCCTCTTTGGGTTGTTCGGGACTTTCTTTAGCCACTCCTCTCTTGCCAATCAATTCGCTTTCCTTCTCAGCAACCTCGGTTACTCTTTGAAGGATCTCGTCGACGCTGACCTGAGTGCTTACCTGTCCCAGTGCAGAAAGCTTCTCTTCTATTCTCGGATTGTTGGGATAACTTATGCGCAAATTCTCGAGGATTCTCTTCGCATTCCGGAGCAGACCTTGGTTAATGTAGAGCTCTGCCTGGGTCAGATTCATCTCCAGCATCTCATCAGACCTCTCTGGAGCTGCGGCAGGTTCTTCTTCCTTCTCCTCCTCGATAATCTCCTCTAGCTCTCTTATCTCTTCGGTGGATACGTGAGATGCTTTCTCCGCTTCCAAAGCTTCCATCCTTTTTCG
>JGI2173J19968_10001223_pt1 | contig 10234 bp, 11 predicted proteins | sample DeeMarSWOR136_30_FD_19968 | JGI IMG/M metagenome (IMG submission 19968) | reverse complement strand
CGCCTTCGTCAATCGGTCGATGATTCTCCCGGGTGTGGGAATGTCAGGATCCCCTATCCCGAGATCGATCAGGTCCGCCCCCTTTGCCCTCAACTCCCGCTTCTTCCTATCGATCTCCGCGAAGAGGTAGGGGGGAATTTGCCTAACCCGTTCGGCCGGTTCAACCTTCAAGGTAACACCTCCTTATGAATAGTGCGATTCATCTTAAGAATTTCGGGTGAAAATTTCAACCCGAATTCCGAGGTTTCCTGGGGTTTTTTGGAGAACACCGTTGGCGTAACATTAACAACCACTCCGATGCACTACCACTACCAAATCTAATTCGTTCTTCAGGAACACCTATATTCTGTTTTATTGAATAGAACATAATTAGGTTCTGATTGACAATATTTGCCAAATTTGATAAAAGAATTTTGTTTTTTCCCCAAAGTTCAAATTCCCTAAGAAGGACTTCGCTCTGTACTGGCACTGGAGCCGTATCCAATGAGATTCCACAGACTGCTTTTTTTGATTTTCTGTCCCATTGTTCCAGGTCTCTTAACGGCCACTGGATGTTCTAAACCAATTCTCAAGATGCCGAAGGCTTTGCCGCCTATCGTTAAACAATATAAGCATATAATGCTTACGCCAGCTCCGGGAATGCGAAATACAGGGATCTATTTAAACAAAGGAGACCTTTATTCCGTTTTGGCTACAGGCAGCATAGATATGGGGCCACGAGGGCCAGGTTACCGTGTTGTGAGACCAGAACATAGCTGGCCACTCATGGCGAGAATCGGAAAGGAGGCTGGTTATTTCCAGCCACTGTTTTATGCCAATGCTGCTACGATTAATGCTTCATATTCAGGATACCTGTACTTAGGCATAAGAGAAGGAAGGGTGGACGAATATGGAAGATCGTTGACTCCAGGGTATTACGATGATGATACTGGCTATTTCAAGGTGGATGTTGTTGTGTGGAAAGAAGAGGACTTCGTAGAGATTGCCGATTTTTTGGAGGAGATGAAGGAAAAGGATCCCGAAAATCCGGCCATAATTTATGCACTTAAGGAAGCCAATTACAAAAGAGAAAAGGAGAAAAGGGGGACGTCCCTAAATAAATAATTAGATTTCCACAAAAGGCAGAGTTATTTATAAATTTAAGGACGTCCCGCTTTCTTCTTTCTCATAAGCTTAAAAATAATGTTAGCCGGACAAACAGAATCAATCATCGTATGAGCAGGAACAGCACAGTTGGAAACCTTCACAGAACCTAAAGAATTGGTGGAAAATCCGCATTATCAAGATCAAAGGCAGAAAAGTCTGGCGGGTCTCAGCGACGGTATGATTGATGTACCCATAATCGAGCTGATCAACGCTTTTAACAAATTGCCTTACTGTTTCACACTACAGAGCTGCTATGGACATTTTATCTACAACGGTCAGAACGATTCTCATAACCTGGAACCCTTGCCAATTACAGATACCATTGCCAGAGTGGACTACAGGATCGCGTACATTTGCCTTTGTATTGAAAACAGTGATTTGGGGCGAGGGTTGCTTGAAGCTCTGAATGAAATCACGGCTATCGATCCGGAAAACATCCAGTTCTGTTGTGCAGAGTGGTTTTGGAAAAGACAGGTCAATTCTTATGCGTTACAGGTTCAACCAGACAGGTTTAAGCATAAAGACAGTGCTATACTTGATTACAGGGAAGCATTGCATATAGAAAAGATACGAAATGAGTTCTTTGTTCAGCTCCAGGAATTACTTCAAGAACAGCAATTCGCAAGTGGGGGACGTCCATAAATAAATAACTAGATTCCCACAAAAGGCAGAGTTATTTAAAAATTTAAGGACGTCCCGCTTTCTCTTATAGGCGGAATTCAGCTCAGCTCCGACGTTTTTTAACTGCCTTAAGAAATCATAACAAGCGGCTGCACACGGCCTGGCAATCCCGTTGTGCTTCATCCCCGCCGTGAGCCTTGACGTTACGAGGTTATTGAGTTAACACAGATATCAGATATGAAAGTCAGAGAGCTGATTAGACGCCTCCAAGAGGATGGTTGGGCGAAAGTGCGTATGCGAGGAAGTCATCGGCAGTTCCGGCATCTCTCTAAAAGGGGTATAATAACGGTTGCTGGCAAACTAGGTGCAGATATTCCGCCTGGGACACTGGCGGCGATATTGAAACACGCAGATCTTAAACAGAGAGGATCATCATGAAATATATGGTTGTCATCGAAAAGGGGGAATCAGGATACGGAGCTCACGTCCCCGACCTTCCTGGTTGCATTGCTGTTGGCAAAAGTCAGGAGGAAGTTCTCAGGCTTATCAAAGAAGCGATAGAGTTCCACATTGAGGGCCTCCGAGCGGCAGGGGAACCAATTCCTCCACCATCATCAATAGGCGAATTTGTCGAAGTACAAGCTGCATAACCTTTCAATCAAGCGGACCACGATAACCGCGGGCGCTTATTTCCCCCGCTTTGGACGGTTACGGATAGAATCATAAGTGGGGATTTACGAGGGAGCACATGAAGATTGATATAGACAAGCTCAGCGAAAGCGAACTCATTGAACTCAATCATCGAATCGTCAGAAGGCTCCGATTTTTAAACGAAAAACGTGCTCATACAAACATGATGAGATTCAGTATCGGTGAGCGGGTATCATTTACACCGGAAGGACGCCCACTGGTGACGGGTCTCCTCACGAAGTACAATCGTAAGACCGTAACGGTCATCACTGAGTCAGGTGAGCGCTGGAATGTATCTCCCAGTCTTCTTCAGAAGGCAAAGGGGAGGATTGAGAGTCAGGACACCTCCCACAAAGTGGTTTACCTAAAGAAGGATAAATAAACAGGTCGTAAGAACCGTATATGATGGAGAGATTCTTCGGGGAGCGAATTGAAGTAAAAAGGGATGAAATGTCACCGGACCCAGTGTCTTTCAAATGGCGTGGAAAAGTGCATGATGTATGGGAAATACTGGATGTGCGCGTTGACATTGGTTTCGGCGGTCTGCCTCCGCGCAGCAGGAAATGGTATACGCGGAGACATCGCCGCTACTATGTGGTAAGAGATTCGGAAGGCGATGTTTTTGAAATATACCTAGACTACGCCGATCGAGAGAAGCAGACCTGGTGGCTAGTCAAGAGGTGGGAAGAGAAGAAAGGCTCCAAAGGGCTTATCTACCCCTGACCATATCACCGGAGGGCCAGTAGCTTACAGGTCCCCTACCCTGCTTTTCGTTGTAATTTCATCCCGGGCGTGATTTACTCCCAGATGAATCGCGATCCCGGGGGCAGCCCCCCACAGGGAATTGTAAAAAACTATGAATATCCTGCTCTCGTCGGGAAGCCTCTACACGTTACCGCTGGCAAAGGCATTTCAGATCGCCTCCGAGGCGGGTTACGATGGCATGGAGGTGATCATTTCGGAAAGCTTCGCTAAGGGTGAGGACGATGGGGATCTTAAGAGAGGATCGGAGGCCCTCAGTTTGACACCGATGGAGACACCTGTTACTATTGGTTCGCCAAGTCGGTGGAGTTGACTATGGCCAAGGTGAAGACTCAATTCATCTGTCAATCCTGCGGCTACCGGGCTCCCAAGTGGCTCGGGAGGTGTCCGGACTGCGATTCGTGGAATAGCCTTGTGGAGGAACAGGTGATCGAATCGCCGGAGGCCAAGCGGCAAGGCTGGGGGCTCTCAGTTGCGCAACCTCCAAAGCCCATAACGGAAATAGAGGCCCAAGAGGGGGAGAGGTTGAAGACCCGTATCGGAGAGTTCGATCGGGTCTTGGGAGGGGGAATTGTCGCGGGGTCCATCGTCTTGATCGGCGGTGACCCGGGGATAGGGAAGTCGACCCTTCTCCTTCAGGTATCGGATCGGCTGTCTCAAGAGGGTCAAAAGGTATTATATGTCTCCGGGGAGGAATCACCGAGGCAAACCAAGATCCGCGGGGAGAGGCTGGGCATTCGCGCCTCAAACCTGTTGGTGCTCTCGGAGACGTCTCTCGAGGAAATCTTCAAAGAACTGCAGAAGCTCAACCCTTCCGTCCTGATGGTCGATTCCATCCAGGCGATCTTCACTTCAGAGCTTCAATCGGCTCCCGGATCCATCAGTCAGGTCCGGGAATCATCGGCGAGGCTCATGCAGCTGGCTAAAGGCACGGGAATCCCTATCTTTCTTATCGGCCACGTCACAAAAGAGGGGGCCATAGCTGGCCCTCGTGTGGTGGAACACATGGTGGACACGGTTCTCTATTTCGAGGGAGGAGCCAGCCATCCATATCGAATCCTGAGGGCGGTAAAGAATAGGTTCGGGCCCACCAATGAGATCGGCGTGTTTGAGATGAAGGAATCCGGCCTGGAAGAGGTCCTCAGCCCTTCTGAGATCTTCTTATCGGAAAGGCCCGAAAACGTCTCGGGTTCCGTGGTGGTTCCGTCCATAGAGGGAACCCGGCCCATCCTGGTGGAAATTCAGGCTCTGGTCAGTCCATCGAGTTTGGCCGTACCCCGCCGGACGGCCATAGGCGTCGATTACAACCGTGTGGCACTTCTGGTGGCCGTTTTGGAGAAGCGGATGGGACTGAAATTGTATAACCAGGACATCTTCTTGAACGTGACCGGGGGAATAAGGGTGGATGAGCCTGCGATGGATCTGGGCATTACCATATCGGTTGCCTCCAGCTTTCTCGATAAGCCCGTTCCTCCAAAAACCGTCTTATTCGGCGAGGTTGGGCTCACCGGAGAGGTGAGGGGGGTTGGCCAGGCAGAGGTTCGGGTGAGGGAATCGATCAAACTCGGCTTCGAACGATGTATCCTGCCCAAGACCAATAAGGAGAGGATGAAAAAGGTCGAGGCGATCCAACTAAAGGGAGTTGAATCCCTTGGGGAGGTCGTAAAGCTCCTCTTCTGATCCCCTCCATCCGGAGGTATTTTCATTAACACCTCACGTCCTCATTACCGTCGTTGCATTGACATCCTCTATTACCTGTAATAGCTTTACTACAAGGCAGCTCGCCTTAAATAGTCCTCTCCGGGTTAATCGTTATTGCAGACGTTCATGATGGAAAGAAGAAACATGGCATATCCTGAAAGCATGATGGGATCGATCAAACGATTAGAGGCAACTCGGGAGAAGAGGATTGAGCAGCAGATTCCCCGCCTGAGCTTGGCCGAAAGGGAGGCTCTCCTCAAACGGTATCACCCGGATTATCGGGAGGGGGTGAAGAGGGAGATTCAGGTGGGCGTTAATAGGGGGGAGAACATTCCCAATGAATTGGCCGACCTCTTCGAAGGGGAGAGCATGGTCGACGTGGATCATTTCGATCTTTCCAATCCTAAATACGAGGCCGATGTCCTGGTGGTAGGCGGAGGCGGTGGAGGTGCGACGGCTTCAATCTTCGCCAGGGAAAAAGGGGCCAAGGTAATCCTCGCCACGAAATTGAGAATCGGGGACTCAAACACGATCATGGCGGAGGGAGGGATTCAGGCGGCCACTTCAGAGTACGACTCGCCAGCGCTGCACTACCTGGACACGATGGGCGGAGGCGGATTTCATAACCACCCCGAGTTGGTTCGAGCCCTTGCCCACGATGCACCGTTGATGCTCGATTGGTTAACTCAATTAGGGGTCATGTTTGATCGGAGGCCGGATGGCGAATATCTCACCTCCTTTGCCGGAGGACAGTGTCGGAGGCGGGTCCACTCCGCAGCGGATTACAGCGGCCTGGAGATGATGCGGGTCCTGCGCGATGAGCTCTTTGCCAGGGAAATTGAAATCCTTGAATTCACTTCCGCCATCGAATTGGTTCTGGATGAGTCTGGGCGTTGTGCTGGAGCCATCTTTCTCAATTTGGATACCAGGGAACAATTTCTCGTCAAGGCTAAGACGGTAATTCTCGCCACAGGAGGCATCGGTCGGATACATATCCAGAACTTCCCAACGACGAACCACTACGGGGCCACCGCTGATGGGCTGGTGATCGCCAACCGTGCGGGAGCGAAGATGGTCTTCCTCGACGCCACTCAATTTCATCCCACTGGCACAGCCTACCCCGAACAAATCCTTGGGTTGTTAGTTTCAGAAGCCTTTCGTGGGTGGAGCGCCCATCTCGTCAATGGGGGGGGGGAGCGATTCATCAATGAGCTCGAGACGAGGGATATCACTTCGTCGGCGGTAATCAGGGAGGTTACGGGAAGGAAAAGGGGAATAGAAACCCCAACGGGCATGGTGGGGGTATGGTTAGACACGCCTCTGGTGGACATTGTTAAAGGGGTCGGCACCATTAACCGAATTTTCCCTCATCTCTTTCACCGATTCAAATCGTTTGGAATTGACATTACGCAGTTTCCCGTCCTCGTCTATCCCACCCAGCACTACCAAAATGGGGGCATCGAGATCGACATCAATGGCGAGAGTACGGTGGAAAATCTGTTCGTAGCGGGGGAGGCCTCAGGGGGCGTACACGGCCGCAATCGATTGGGAGGAAACTCCCTTCTCGATATCTTCGTATTCGGCAGGAGGGCTGGGATCACGGCTGCTCTGAGATCCAAGGAAATCAATTCGCGGAGGCTCACCCTTCAACATGTGAGGGAATACCACGATGCTCTGAAAGAGCTCGGCATTGGGAAAAAGCTGAAGGCCCCTTTGATCTTGCCGGATTACCGCTTTGAGCGGGCCCTCACTCGGGTTCACCAATAGGTCGGCCATCATGAGCAGGAAATCGAAGAGTTCGGAAAAAGGCCTTACGGAAAAAAACCGCCTCGTACCTATTTACATCTTCGGGAAACGGTATGAAGTTCCGGAGAACCTCACGATTCAGAAGGCGATGGAGTATGTGGGCTACCAGTTCGTGAGAAACTGTGGGTGCAGGGGGGGGATCTGCGGCTCCTGCGTGACCGAATATCGTACCCCCGGGAGTTATAAGCTAAAAATCGTCCTTGCCTGCCAGGCGGTGGTCGAGCCGGAGATGCAGCTTACCCAGATCCAATTCGTTCCCTCCCATAAGGAAGCCTATGACCTCGATATTTTACGTGGAGACGATTCGGTCCTGGTCAAGGTTTACCCCGAGCTGTTGAGATGCGTCCAGTGCAATACGTGTACCCGGGTCTGTCCTCAGGAGATCGATGTGATGTCGTACATTGCCGCGGCCATGAGGGGAGATATCAAGGAAGTAGCTCAGCTCTCCTTCGAATGCATCATGTGTGGAACGTGTGCCTCCAAATGTCCCGCTGAGCTTTCTCAGCATCAGATCGCCCTGCTCGCCCGGAGAATCTACGGCAGGTACATCCTACTTCCCTCCCAAAACCTTCAGCGGAGAATTCGGGAGATCGAAGAGGGTAAATACGAATCGGTTCTCGACACGTTGGTGAAACTCGATACAGAAGGGCTCAAGGACATTTATTCGCAAAGGGAACAAGAACCACAGGACACCTCCGGCTGGAAACCCCAGAACGAGGATTTCCCCGGGGATCAACTGACCTGAACCAACTCTGCGTCTGTTCCTGCATAATTTGAACCGAACGAGATACTGTAAATTACGCTTATGGTAGTGTGTGAGTTCTGTTGGAAGTAGGGCAACGGCAACCTTCGTACGTAGAAGGTTTCACCATCTGGCTCCTGTCCATCGCTCCTTCATCTTCAATACCTTTTGAGAGCGGCTACCGGCAGGGATTTTCCATGTATGCTTCCCTATGGGGCAACTGGCTATGCAGACTCCGCACCTTAACTCAACAGCACTCCAGGGCATAATCTGCTCCTGGTAGTGGAGGCACTTGGCCTTGTCAACGATGCCATCCTCGGAGATGGCGTGAACCGGGCAATCCCTCACGCAAGCCAGTTGACATTCCGTTCTCATCTCCCCGCAGAGGTTTCCCTCGAAAGGCGCGTCCGGTTCGAGACCCGCCTCTGTGACGACGCTCACCAACCTCACCTTGGAACCGAATTGAGGCGTGGTTAAGAGGTTGTTGAGGGCCATCTCCCCTATTCCCGCTTGGACAGCTGCGTGGCGATGGGAGAGTATTCCAAAGATTTCTTTATTAACCCGGGGATACGCGGCCGGAATGGGGATGGTACGGTATCCTTGAGACTCAAGATAGCGGGATAGTTTGAAGGCCATGCTGTTGAGCATGGAATTCAGCACGAAGAACTGGTTGGTGTACTCATAGCGGGTATAAGGGAGGTCGAACACGGAATCGAGAACGTGCACGGCGGCGACAATCACACAATGTGCAGTGGGGAGGATATCCGTGGGGCGGCGACCTGCCGGTGCATCCTGAAGTCTGTGGACAGGGGTTATTCCCGCGAGGTCCATTCCTTCCGCCAGGACTCGTCCTTTAACCTCCTCAACAAGGTCCACAATTCTGCTCCTTTCTTGTTATCTAATTGGATCTGAATGCCAGACGGCTTCAAAGGACTCTGTTTCTTAAAATCAGCGGGAGTTGACTCTATTGCTTATTTGACCATGCTCAGTCGCTTCGAGACCTCTAACCGGATGGCGAGAAAGGATAAGACAATACAGGATATAGACAGCGCTATGGCAAGGGGACTATGAAACAGGGCTTGAAGCCAATCTCCTCGATTTATGAGCAGAGCCCTTCTCAGATTGGCTTCCATCATGGGAGTGATGAGAAAGGTAATAACCAAGGGGGCATCGGGAATTCTTACTGTTCGCATCCCGTAACCGATTAACCCGAAGGCCAACATCACTACCACATCGTACTTGTTCCCCTGATAGGCGTAGCTGCCAATGATAGCCATCATGAAGATCAGAGGGATCAGGATTTCTCGCGGGAGGCGCCCCAACCGGGAATATAACCCACCCAAGACCCGACCGACCCCCAAATTAACCACATTTCCGGCAAGCAGGATTATGAATAGCGAATATACCACCGCGGGATACAATTCAAACATACGGGGGGAAGGGGTGGCTCCCTGAATCATCAAAGCTCCCCCTATGAGTGCAGCAGTCGAACTCCCGGGAATCCCGAAGGCCAGCAGAGGAATGAGGGTGGGTCCAACTGTGGCGTTATTGCCCGACTCAGCTGCAGCCACTCCCTCCAGTACCCCAGTACCTATCCCCTTCTTGGGAAAAGCCTGCTTGGCCACACTGTACGACAGAAAAGCCCCTACTGTGGCTCCCAATCCCGGTAACATTCCGGCGAATGATCCTACAAAGAGACCGATGAGCATTTCCTTCCATGTACGGATGTATTCCCTGAACGTTAAGCCGGGGCCGCCCCTCAGGAGCGCTGTCGAAATGCTCTCCTTAACCTTCCTGGTTATTCCCCTCTCCCGGAGAAGTTCAACGGCTCCCTCCACCATGCGAGAGATGGCAAATATGCCGATCATCAGGGGAATGAGATTAATGCCATCCGCCAACCACCAAATCCCGAAGGTCATTCGTTGTACAAGCCCTACAGGATCAGTTCCGATCGTCGCCAGGAAAATACCCAAAGCGGCACTAAACATTCCCTTTGCAGGGTGCGCACCGCTCAAAGTTCCCAACAAGGTACATGCAAGAACTACCAACCAGAATCGTTCGGTGGGTCCGAATTTGAGCGCTACCAGGGCTAAGGCGGGGGCCACTCCAATGGTTATCAAGTCACTCAGCGTATCTCCGGTGATCGAGGCATATAAGGCCATCAAAATAGCCTTTCTCCCCTTACCCTGCTGCATCAGCTTGTATCCATCATACACGGTGGCAGCGGCTTCAGGGGTCCCGGGGGTTGCAAAGCTTATGGCGGAGATGGATCCTCCATAGACGGCGCCTTTGTACAACCCAATGAGCAGGCCCAGGGCCGAGGCAGTGTTCATCGTAAAGGTGAGGGGAACCATTATAGCCACCCCGGTCGCTGCTGTCAGGCCGGGCATTGCGCCCACACCAACCCCGATAACCACCCCCACCACGAGCCAATAGAGGACCTTCAGGGAAAGCACCATGTGAAAGGCCTCAACGATGGCTTCTGGCTGGAACATATTATCAAACATATCTCGGCCCCAAACTAGAACGGAATCATTCCCGATAGCTTACCAAGGGGCAACTCTATGCCCATGAGGGTAAAAATAGCGTAGACTATCGCAGTCAAAAACAGCGCTGCTATTATGATATTTCGCCAGGGTTTTAAACCCAAGGCATACATGGCGAAAAGAAGGAAGACAGGGGTTGTAATCAGAAATCCAATTTCCAACATGAGCGCGAAATACCCCCAGCTTAGTACCACTGCCAATACAGCACCAAGAAAACCTG
>JGI2173J19968_10001222_pt1 | contig 10235 bp, 11 predicted proteins | sample DeeMarSWOR136_30_FD_19968 | JGI IMG/M metagenome (IMG submission 19968) | reverse complement strand
CCAGTTATTTTTTGCCACTTGTTTTATGAGGTTAATGGCACCTCAGCCTGCAATTCTGTAGGCCTCCCCCTGTCGAACCCACGCGCCCCCATACTTCAGCTTACTTTACCGTCACCTCCTTCTCTGCTTCAAACGCCCGCTCCATCTCCCTTTCTGCGTCCCGACGGGTGATAGCTTCCCTTTTATCGTAAACTTTCTTTCCCTTGGCCACCCCCAGCTCTAACTTAGCCACCCCATGTTTAATATACAGCTTAAGGGGCACTAAAGTCAAACCCTTCTGCACTACCTTGCTGGCAAGGATATTAATTTCTTTTCTATGAAGGAGAAGCTTGCGGGGCCTGACTGGCTCATGAGTGTTATAGCTGGCAGCATCGTAGGTGGCAATGTGGCTATTATAGAGCCATAGTTCGCCGTTTTCCGGCCTGGCATAGGCATCACTCAGATTTACCTTGCCTGCCCTAATGGACTTAATCTCGGAACCCTTGAGGACAACTCCCGCCTCAAAGCTCTCCTGGATATGATAATCGTGGTAAGCTTTGCGATTAACGGTTATTATGCTGGAACCTTTCGCCATATAGCAATTTTAGCACCGGGACATAGGGTGAGCAATTTAGCCTGTTGCTATATGTTATAGTGGGAGTATCATGAATTTATAGTCAATCGCAAAACTCTTTATAATCCTCCCCTGTGGCAGGAGGGAGTAAAAGGGAGGGTTATTTCGCGTTCACCTTCATCGCCTCAAGGGAGAGACATTTTATACGAGATTGTGCAGTTAATTATAGTAATTTGCTCTTGTAAGAGGCAGTTATTCCTTTTTCTTCTCCAGCCCTTTTTCCTTAACAAATGCTTTTGTGCGCTTACTTAACTCATCAGCTTTGCTGAATAGGTAGACCATGCCACCTAGGCCAACAAAGAAAAAGGCAAGGCCGATAGGTGAACCCCAATGAAGCGCCAACCAGAGACTATCCATTTTCCCTCCTTTAATCGAAAATTTAGTCTTATTGCCAGATTGTATGTGCAGGCTTATAGTAAAGTCAAGAGGGTGCGCTGGGCCCCATTAAAAAACCATTTCACAACAAGCGGATTTATTAAAAGAAGAGGCTTTTTTAATCTAAAATGTAGTGGAAGGAAGGGAATTTTATTATAGAATATTATGTATATAACATTATTCACTGAGAAAGGAGCTATACCATGAGCCGTGTTGATAGATTTTACCTATCCGTCACTATTTTTCTGGTTATCGCAGCAATAACTGGAGGCATTATGCTAGCGGTGCAGCACAGCCGAAGCCAGCCTGTGGAAATCGTTGTATCTCAAACAGAGCCTGCAGAGTTGAGTGGGGAACTTTACATCGGCGGTGCCGTCGCTAGCCCCGGCATCTATCCTCTGAGAGAAGATGATACCATTGAGACTCTTCTTCTAGATGCTGGTGTCGAATCCGATGCCGATCTCAGCCATATTGAGATTTATGTTCCACGGGAAGGTGAAAAACAATCTCCCCAGAAAATAGATATCAACCGGGCCGAGCCCTGGCTTCTCGAAGCTATGCCCGGCATAGGTGAGGTACTGGCTCAAAGAATTGTAGATTACCGTCGTGAAAATGGCCCTTTCAGAAGAATCGAGGACTTGCTTAAGGTCAGCGGTATCGGCCCAACGACATTTGAAAATATAAAGGACTTCATAACCGTCTCAGATTAATAAGCCAGTGTTTTTCACTTTGTTAAACAAAGTCGCTATTTTAGTTTCATTTTCCATATCAAGACCGTATCATTGTCAGAACCATCTTGAAATTCCTTATTGCTCGCAGAACATGTGGTTGATTAGCTGGCATTATGACCATCTCACCACCTTTCAGGCGAATAGGCTTGCCGGAGATAACGATTTCCGCTTCACCCTCAAGTAGATAAACCAAGGCATCAAATGGTGCCGTATGCTCACTTAAACCCTGTCCCTCGGTAAAGGCGAAAAAGGTAACTGTACCCATCTTTTTATCAATTATCGTTCGACTCACTACAGAACCTTCTTGATAATCAGCCAAATCAGTTAGTCTTATGGCATGCCCTACAAGCTTCTCTAGCCCCTTTTGTTCCATTCCTTTCACCTCCATGGTTCTTTTAGACAATGCTGCCTGATTCTTTCATAATAACCGGAAAGCCCTCTCCAAATCCGATGGCTGGGCTACTCGTCAGGCAAATGTGCAGTTTGCCACTTAATCCTAATTATACCACTTGCTGAATGTTCTTTATAACGTATTTTATGCCATAACCAAGCTAAGCATGGGAGATTGTTTAATAACATTCGGAAGTATGTTCCTACACATTTGACAAATACATATTGGTTAGCTAACATATTCAGCAATTAACAACGCGAGGGGAGCAACATGAATCGGGTAAAACGTCTAGGAATTACCCTCGTTGTCATTATTTTGCTTTTTTTAATTTTCTCACAAACGGTTTATGCCTCTATTGATGTTGGTACGTTCGCCCAAGCAGCCTATGCCTATTATATCGATCCTGGCACAGGTAGCATTGTAATCCAGGTACTTATCGGGGCGCTTGTTGGCGGAGTGGCACTAGTCGGTGTATACAGAATTAGGGTAAAAAATTTCCTACTTAATCTATTTAAAAAACGAAAGGGTAATGAGGAGAGTGAGTAGTGCACAGCTCCCGGCTTCCTTCCGCGACCCCAGTGGCTTCCTTTTCCAGCAGAATGGTATCATCTACCGTCAGGTAAACNTGGTCTACAAGAACGACTATGACCACCTTGTTGATTCCGGTCTTTACCAGGCGCTTGTTGACGATAAATTGTTAATCCCTCACGAAGAAGTCGGCATTGAGTCGCTAGTACCTGAACTTGCTTATAAAATAATCAAGCCCGAACCGATACCGTTTATATCATATCCCTATGAGTGGTGCTTCAGCCAGCTAAAAGATGCCGCCCTGACCACAATTAAAATACAGAGAAAAGCCCTTGATTTCGGCATGTCATTGAGAGACAGCAGTGCTTACAATATACAGTTTAAGAACGGCAGACCGATATTCATCGATACGCTTTCATTTGGGAAATACCGTGAAGGACAACCATGGGTTGCTTACCGTCAGTTTTGCCAGCATTTCCTGGCACCACTGGCCTTGATGAGCTATAAAGATATACGGCTGAGCCAGTTGCTTGGCGTTCATATAGACGGGCTGCCTCTTGATTTGACAAGTTGCCTGCTGCCATGGCGCACCCGCTTAAGATTCTCCCTGCTTTCCCATATTCATCTTCATGCTCGAAGTCAGAAGCATTTTGCTGATAAACCGATAAATGGCGGACAGCACCGGATGAGTCGCTACGCTTCCCTGGGCATTATTAACAGCCTGGAATCCGCCGTTAAGAAGCTAAAATGGCAACCTAGAGGCACTGAGTGGGCTGATTACTACCAGGACACCAATTACTCACCGCAGGCCTTCGAACATAAGAAGACAATTGTGTCAGGCTTCCTAGACAGAGTGAAACCGACAACTGTCTGGGACCTGGGTGCTAATGTAGGTATATTCAGTCGCCTCGCCAGTGACCGAGGAATCCCCACTGTATCCTATGACGTTGACCCCGCTGCCGTGGAAAAGAACTACCTAGACTGTATCGCCAACGATGAGACGAATATTCTACCGTTGGTGATTGACTTAACCAATCCCAGCCCTAGCATCGGCTGGGAGAACAAAGAGCGGATGTCCCTTAAAGAACGTGGTCCTGCTGATGCCGTGCTTGCCCTTGCGCTGATTCATCACCTAGCCATATCCAACAATATCCCTTTGTCCAAGATTGCCGGCTTTCTCAGCGACATCAGCCACTCGCTCATCATTGAGTTTGTCCCCAAGAGCGACTCACAGGTCCAGAGGCTTTTAGCTACCAGAGAGGATATTTTCCCCGATTACACCCACCAGGCGTTTGAGCAGGAGTTTAGTCACTATTTCACCACAGATGATTCCGCTGATATCCGAGAATCACAACGGATGTTGTATTTGATGCGTCGGGTACAGAGATGAAACAAAGGTTAAAAGCTATTTTCAAAGGACCGCTGGTTTTCCACCCGCCGCTGTTTGCTGCTTTCCCCATCCTGTTTCTCTATGCCTACAACATAAGCGAAACGTCGATGAGCGAGGTCTGGCTGCCGCTGGTAATCTCGGTGGCTGCTGCCCTGGTCTTGTGGGCAGTCTTGAGCCTTACACTCTGCAGCCTGGCTAAGGCGGGAGTTGCCACAGCTATATTCCTGCTCTTCTTTTTCTCCTACGGATACATTTATAGCTTACTGAAGTTGGGTATGTTTGCGCCCAAACACGCCTACCTACTCCCCGGCATGTTATTCATCTGGGGCTACTGCGTCTATTTCATCGGACGGACAAAAAGGGATTTTCGCATCAACACGAAGTTTTCCAACATAATGGCGGTGGTGCTCATTGCTATCAACCTGTTCAACATTGTCAGCTATCAAGTTAAAGTAGCCAGGCTGAGTGATGTAACGCCGGAGGAGTCGTCGGGGCAAAGTGTGGCCAGTCTGGTCGAACTCAACACCATGCCCGATATCTATTTCATCATCTTGGATGAGTATGCCCATCCTGAGACCATGAAGGAATGGTACAATTATGATAACAGCGAGTTCATCAACAGCCTAGAGGATAAAGGGTTTTTCATAGCTTATGAGAGTAAAACACAGTCATCGGACACTCCACAGGTACTTGCCCAGATTCTAAACATGGAGTATCTCGATAGTGAACCGTGGAGCGACTCTACCTACCAGAGAATAGGTCAGAGCGAGGTGGCAAACATCCTGAAAACGGAGGGCTATCAATACGTAGTTTTCGGAAACAACTTTGCAAGGTACACATGGGAGAAGTATGCCGAGAACAACGTCGACTTTTACTTCGATTACTATGGATATAATAGCAGCAGAATGGTGACCGAGTTCACGTATACACTGTGGAACACCACCATGCTACAGCCCTTCTATGTCTACGTTACCGGAAATCAGTATGAAGATAGCTATCGTTGCCAGACATTGTACATGCTGGAGAGGCTCAAGGCGCTGCCTGAACTGGATAGGCCGAAATTTGTTTTTGCCCATTTCATATGTCCCCACACACCTTTTGTATTCGGTCCCGACGGTGAGTATATCGCTCCTGCAAATTGGTTCAACTACGAAGATAACCAGTTCTACCTTGGGCAGTATATCTTCATCTCCACGGAGATAGAAAAGGTGATGGATGTCTTATTAAAAGAATCGGAGGTGCCGCCGATTATTATCTTGCAGTCAGACCACGGCACTAGGGTCAACGAGCCTATGATTTTTCATTATCCTGTCGGCGTCAATGATTGGCAGAAGATTCTTAATGCCATGTATCTCCCAGGCATCGGTTACGATACTCTGTCTGATAACATATCGCCAGTCAATACATTCCGTCTGATATTCAACCACTATTTCGGCGCCAATTATCCACTACTGGAAGACGACTGGGAGCAGTAATTAGCCATGTCAACTGGAAACTGGCTCAGGACCCGCAGGAAACAGGTAATCACCCACGCATCAATTATTGTGGGATTTGTGTTGTTCACCATTTTGGTGGCAGAGCCTCTATTCGACAGACTTGAACAAGTCGCTGGTGCATCTCGATTGTATGAGACTTCAATCCCTGCCGCAACCGACGACATTCAGTACGGGATTGACCACTTTGAAACCGTCGCACAGATTCTGGGGATAGACGGCTGGGCATTCATCGAGGGCCACGACTCTCTCAACAGCAAAATATATATAGTCTTGAAATCCGCGGACAGGACGTATGTTTTCACCACGGAAACAATGATAAGAGAGAGTGTTACCGGGCAGTTTGAAGAGTTAGGCTTGAACCTGGACTACTCGGGATTTTCGGCTCCTATTCCGACAAGGGAAATAGCCAGCGGCGAATACTCCGTGGGGATTTATATCAACAAAGATGATATTGAAGCGCTAATATATACAAACAAAACTATAATCAAATCAGGAGACACAGTAGAGACCGAGTGAAGATCGAGTTTGTGGAGCATCTGGTTGCCAGGAAGAGTCGAAGAAATGAGCTGTCCGGATGAGTCAGCCGGGAGTAAAGAAATCCCAGAAAGCACAAAAATCCCATTATAGCTACTTTGATATAATGCAAATGTGTGGCTTCTCTACGTTAGCTGCGCCTGGGTCGCTGGGATATTCCTGGGGTCAAAGATTAGCCCGCCTTTGCTTGCACTCGTTTTCGGACTTATCCCTTTCACGCTTATACCTTTCCTCTCTGGCAAGAAACAGACATTAGTAATCGCCGGGTTATGCCTCTTTGCCCTCTTTGGTGGCACATTTCGCTTCCCGTCAAGCTTACCTCCAGTAGATGAGTATTCCCTTCGTTTTTACAACGATACAGGGACTGTCGAGATTCGAGGCATGGTGGTAGAGGAACCTGACATTCGGGATAGATATTGTCTGTTGACATTTTCCGTCAGCGAGGTGATTGTGAATGCTGAAAATAAAGAGGTATCGGGAACTGCCTTGATTCGAGTATCCCGATACCCTGCCTACCATTATGGAGACGTGCTCAAAGTAACAGGCGAACCAGAGACTCCTTCCCAATCTCAAGATTTTGACTACAAAACTTACCTAGAACGCCAGGGGATTTATTCCGTCATCTATTATCCCAAGGTGGAAGTTCTAGACCATGGTCAGGGCTTGAAACCTTTGCAGTGGATTTATTCTTTGAGAGAGCGCCTCTCTGCTTCCCTAGCCAGAGCTTTGCCTGAACCACAAGGTTCGTTGGCTCAGGCTATTTTGCTGGGCTTGAGAGGCAATATACCTGATTCTGTTTATGAATCCTTTTCCAGGACAGGGACAGTACATCTGCTAGCTATTTCTGGCCTACATATCAGCATCATTACTGCAATGCTCCTCAGCTTTGGCATCTTGGTCTTTGGCCGACGGCGTTCCATATACATCTGGTTCACTCTAGCGCTTATCTGGCTTTATGCCCTGCTCGCCGGAATGCATCCACCAATAATTCGGGCAACAATCATGGGAAGCCTGTTTTTAATAGCTGAATATCTGGGGAGACAGCGAAGCGCCATCATTGCCTTGGCTTTCGCCGCCGCGGTGATGGTAGGAATCCAACCTCATCTCTTGTGGAGTGTCTCTTTCCAACTCAGCTTTTTGGCCATGGCCGGTCTTGTTCTCTTCTATCCTTACTTCCAGGCGTGGGGGAGAAAGGGAGTTGATGCAACATTTAAGAATAGAGAGGCACTAGTGATCACAGGTAATATGATAACCGATGTTTTTGCTGCTAGTCTCGCAGCTATCGTGGCAGTCGTTCCGCTTGTAGCTTATAACTTTGGCGTAGTCTCCCTAGTTGCCCTACCGGCAACCTTCTTCTCTCTACCAGTTCTGCCCTTCATCATAGTCGCAGCAGCATTAGTCGCCTTCGTTGGGTTATTTGCTTCGCTTGTGGCTCAAATACTCGGCTGGCTAGCCTGGCTTTTTCTCAGCTATCTCGTTTTTCTAGTTCAAGGCTTTGATGCCCTGCCTTACTCTTCATTAGAGGTGACCACTGTTTCCACATGGCATGTGTGGGGGTACTATGCTATATTGGTCATGGTTATAGCACTCCTTAACCGCCGAACCCAAGTTGCTGATTTTTTCTCCAGGTTGACTTCGGGAATAAAGAAAGCCGCTGGAAGCATTCCTAAACCTCGCCTCGGCTTTCCTATGAAATGGCTTGTCCTTCCCCTTTTGGTAGTAGCTATTTTAGTGTGGTCTGTGGCTCTCACCACGCCTGATGACAGGCTTCATGTAAGTTTTCTTGATGTGGGACAAGGAGATGCCATCCTGATTCAGACTCCCAATGGCCAGAATATACTCATGGATGGCGGACCCGATCCCCAACAAATCAATTTGGAGCTAAGCAAGAAGCTCCCCTTTTGGGATAGGACGATAGACCTCGTTGTTTGCACTCAACCTCAAGCCGACCATATCACAGGTCTGGTCGAGGTCCTCCAGAGATACAAAGTGAATCAGATACTTGAACCTGGAGTGCCCTATGATTCAGTTATATATCAAGAATGGCGCAGGCTTATTGAAGATAGAGGAATCAAGTATAACGTAGCCCAGGTTGGACAGGAGATTGATTTGGGTAGCGGAATCAAAATGGAGGTGTTAAATCCACCAGCAACGCTATATGTGGGAACCAGCCATGATATAGATAACAATGGGGTTGTACTGAGGTTAAGTTGGGGCCAGCTTAGTTTCCTGTTTACTGCCGACATCAGACAAGAAGTTGAATTCGAGCTTATCGGGCAGCGGGCCAATTTGAGAAGCACTGTATTGAAAGTGGCTCATCACGGCAGTAAGACCTCTACCACCTCGCAGTTTCTGGCCTCGGTTGACCCTGAGGTGGCGGTGATTTCGGTGGGTACAGACAACTCCTTTGGGCATCCCAGCCCTGAGGTGGTAGAGAGGCTGATCGGCAGGCTGGGCATGGAAAGTGTTTATCGCACAGATGCGGATGGCACCATCGAGTTCATTACCGATGGGGAAAGATTGTGGGTAAAAAGAGATTCTTAATACTATGATTAACCATTAGTTTCATACATTCTGTCTCAATTCCCTCGTGTTCGCCAAGGAATCTCTGCCTGAATCAAACATCTAGCCACTACTTTGTGTCTGTTGCGTATCGGTCCCCAACATGACCTTAATCCACTCACTCAGATGTTTCGTCTTCTTCTATTTGAGAACTTGCATGGGAAGCTCTCTAAAAGGCAACTGTAGAGACCTCATCATATCAACAGCATTACGGGGAGAATACCCTCTCCAATGGTTATTAAATAGAACAAAGAGTAATTTGGTTTGAGCTGCTGTCGTCCTTATCCTAGATGCCAATTCCTCTATTTCTTCAGCCGAATATAGGTATTTGTAGCGGGTTTCGCTATCTCCCGTCCACCATGTTTCCGCATTTCTACCATGAAAGCGGAAGTAAGCCATATCAGAGGTTAGGGGAAGCTCCTCAGCGATTGAGGATTTAAACTTCGGCTCATCAATTTGAACCCAAGCAACATTATGTTCCTTAAGTAGCGTTGCGGTATTGGGGTCGTCACTCCAACTTCTATGCCTTAGCTCAACAGCCAGCCTGTACTGTCCAAACAACCTGCTCACCGCATTTATTACTCGCTGTCCAAAGCTATCGTTCTTGAAGCTAGGTGGGAACTGCGCCAACAAAGCACCGAGCTTATCGCTTTTCAATAAGGGCTCTATACTCCGCTTGAATATATCGACATCCTGCAAAGATATCGCCGCTTCCTTTCCCGTAGCCTCCTTATACATCTTCGGGTGAGTGAACTTCTGCCAGAGCTTAACTGTGAAAAGGAAATCCTTGGGAACTCTCCGAACCCAGTTATAAACGTAGCCAGGATTTGGTGGTCTATAGAATGAGCTATTTATCTCTACTGTATTGAAGAATTGGCTGTAGTATTCAAGTTCATTTATCTTACCAGTAGGGTAGAAGTATCCAGTCCACGTGCCTTCACCTTTGGGGTAGGACCATCCCGATGTCCCTATGTATATCTTCGCTTGATCGCGCATCTTTTATACTCCTGTAGCATCATTATACCAGCATATCTCCGAGCAAATTAATTTTTAAGGTATACCTTAAATCCTGCTAAAATCTCTTGACAGTAGCACAGATGTTCTGTTACAATTCTATTCCCTTTCCCATTTTGGAGTCAATACCATGTCCAGGCTTATTGATGAACCGGTCAAAGTCCATCAGAACAACGATTCAATGATAACTGCATTCATTTGGAGAAGGCGCCTCTATAGAGTCCTTGATGTTATTGGCTGGTGGAGAGAACCTTCTGAATGGTGGAATGGTAAGTCGATGCGTCTTTTCATCCGTGTGAATGCACAGAACTCAAGCACTGGAACTTATGAACTTTATAAGCTCGGGGGGCAGTGGTTTCTCTCCAGAGTCCTCGATTGAGGCGATGGTCATGGGTTTCATACATCTTCACATCCATTCTCAATATAGCTTCCTTGACGGAGCTTCGTCTCTAGACGAACTGCTGGATAAAGCTGTTTCTCTGAGAATGCCTGCCTTGGCTCTAACGGACCATAATCGGTTGACTGGCGTCATTCGTTTCTATAGCAAAGCCGGAGCAGCGGGAATCAAACCGATAATAGGTGCTGAGGTTGATTTGGCTGG
>JGI2173J19968_10001213_pt1 | contig 10272 bp, 8 predicted proteins | sample DeeMarSWOR136_30_FD_19968 | JGI IMG/M metagenome (IMG submission 19968) | reverse complement strand
AAAGGCTGCGAAATTTCTGTAGATTTCGGGTATAAAATGTTCGGTCATTTTCGCTTCGTTTGTTAAGTTCTTGTGTTGTAAACCATGAAAATGTTTATGTTTTGTTAATAAAACTGAGTCAGTTGGGGAAGAACAAGAAGAGACAGTTTCCCAAAGTGAATGATATGCAAACTCGGTTTCAAGTATTAGCAGAGCTTTGCGAGAAATTGGAAGCAACCAGCAAGCGTACTGTTATGGTTGATTTAGTAGTTGATTTCTTGAATCAATTAGATATGGACGAAGTTGGGTCTGCGGTTTCCATGATTCTGGGCAGAGCATTTCCAAAATGGGACCAACGAGTGCTGGAGATAAGCTGGGCGACTTTGAGCGACGTAATCAAACGCTTAATCAATGTGAACCGGACAAATTTTAGAGAAGCCTTTACGAAAACTGGCGATATTGGAGCAGCCACAAAGATCTTGTTTGAATCAAGCAAAATCCGTAAGCAAACCACGCTTCTCGAAAAACCTTTGACTATTCTTGAGGTTGTACGTGCTCTAGAAGCAATTGCTGAAATTGTCGGTCATAGTTCGAGGGAACGAAAAGAACGTTTGCTGGAAACGCTGTTCAGTCAAACTTCGGCTCTCGAAGCCAAATATCTNGTGAAAATCATAATTGGCGAGATGAGAACAGGCTTCTACGAAGGCCTAATGGAACTTGCCGTTTCAAAANCCTTCAACATTCCCCTTAACGTTGTTCAAACAGCAACCATGTTGAGTGGAGACATAGCCGAAGTTGCCAAAATGGCCAANTCGCATGGAAGGGCAGGCGTATTGAAACTTCAGCTTCAAGTCTTCAGACCATTCAGACCTATGATGGCTCAAANCTGCGAGAGCNTAGAGGATGTGTTACGGGAGCATGGTGGAGAAACAGCGTTTGAGTACAAGTTGGATGGGGCCCGCATTCAGATTCACAAGCGTGACGACAAAATTAGAATTTTTAGTCGCCGGCTAACAGATGTCACAGAAAGCTTACCGGAAATTGTTGAGCTGATTAAAGACCGGGTGACAGCCAGAAACGCAGTTTTGGAAGGCGAGGTTGTGGCTGTGGGAGAAGACCGGAGTCCCATGCTTTTTCAACATCTTATGCGTAGGTTTCGAAGGGTTCACAAAATAGAGGAGATGCAAAGTCAGATTCCAATTGAACTATATTTGTTTGACATTTTATATTTGGGCGACAAAAGCCTAATTGAACACTCATATATTGAACGAAGAAGGAAGCTAAAGGAAATCTGCGGCGACATACCGTTGACCAGACAACTGATAACAAAAAGCTCCGAAGAGGCTAAGCGGTTTTTGGAAGAAGCCATAGAGGCTGGACACGAGGGTTTGATGGCGAAAAAACTGGACAGTACATATACGCCTGGAATTCGGGGCAAACGCTGGTTCAAGATCAAGAGAACTTTAGAGCCGCTTGACCTCGTTATTGTAGGCGCAGAATGGGGCTACGGAAGAAGACACAACTGGCTATCTGACTATTACTTGGCCGCCCGCGACTCAGAAACAGGGAGATTTCTAGTTGTGGGNAAAACNTTCAAGGGACTAACCGATGAAGAATTTGTCCAGATGACTAAACGCCTAAAAGAGTTAATAATCGAGAAGCAGCCTCACGGCGTAGTGGTTGTTCCGAAAATTGTGGTTCAAGTAGCCTACAATGAGATACAGAAAAGTCCCAAGTATGAATGCGGAATGGCTCTTCGCTTCGCCCGCATAACGCGAATAAGAGAAGACAAAAGCCCAGAAGAAGCAAATACAATACAAAGAGTTAGAGAAATCTATGAAAGACAATACGAGAAAAAAGCAAGATACTAGCAATCTAGGAATTTCTCTAGTACTTTTTTGGTTATTTGCGTTTCCTAAACAGTTTAACATCGTCTATGTCGCAGATGTATTCAAACCCTGCTTCTACAAGTTCTCTTGCTTCTTTCACTGTTTTGGCTATTCTACTGGTGTAGTTATCGGGTTCATTTCCATGTGTGGCTTGTTCGAGCTGTATGTATTTTAGCGTTGAACGAATGTTTCTGTGTCCCAGATATTGCATGACGTACAGGAGACATCTTTCGTTTGATGGTAGAGAGCTGTAGCTTTCCAATGCCTTAATGTGTGAAAGTGTATCTCCAGCAATCTGGGATTGTTCATATTTTCTATCTGAATTCATCAAGCAGAATGCTTTTACTGCATTTGCCACTGAATTGCTTGTAAATGACCCAGCTAGACTCGAAGAGTAACTTTCAATGGGTACCTAACTTGATCTTAATCTGAGGAGAACTCAGAGAATTGAAAAAAGCATTAGCGTTTACCGGTTTTTTCGTTGCAGCAGGTTTGTTGACAATTTCTGTGTTCTTCAACTTCATCTCGATTAACTTAGACTCATTGCTTGTGTTTCTCAATCAATTAGGTTATATAGTTACCTATATTTCTCTCTTGATCTGTCTCATCACTGTAATCATTACTTTCGTGTGGTACCCTCATGTCAGGAAAAAATTTTCTTCGCCAATCAGACATTCAGGATTATCAGTAATAAAATTACTTTTGGGGACAGTCATTCTCATCATAGCAATTCAAATCTCCATATTTCTTCTGTACCCAAATATCCTTTACCAAATATCCTTTTGCCTATTTTTCATCTCCTTATTCATGTTTACAATTCGAAACTCGGTCACTCTTNGGGGCGCGTATCTTCACAAAAGACGTGAAAAGAAAGATTCAGGCTATGATCTTACGAACAGACTAGCATTAGTTACTGTGATCGTTCCTGCGTACAACGAGGAGAAGGCTATTGGCAAAACCGTTGAATCTCTTCTCAGACTTTCCTACGCCAATAAGGAGATCATTATTGTAGATGATGGATCTACAGACAGAACTTTGGAAGTCGCAAGAAGTTATGCCGAAGGCGATCTGCTAAAAGTGATTGGAAAGCCAAACGGTGGAAAGTGGCATGCTCTTAACGCGGGAATCAGAGGAGCAAAAGGAGAATTCATCATCTGCATCGACGCTGATACCCTTCTTGACCAAAATGCCATCCAGCACCTGATTAAACATTTTAGGAACCCCAAAATTGCTGCAGTAGCGGGAAATGTAAAAGTTGGGAATAGAAGCGGTCTTTTAACAAAACTTCAAGCACTCGAGTATGTTGTTGGAATCAATCTTCACCGAAGAAGCGAAGCACATTTACAGAATGTCACGGTCGTGCCAGGACCCATTGGAGCGTTTCGAGCATCCGTTCTCAAAGAGATTGGCTTATTTGAAGGAGACACCTTTGCCGAAGACGCCGACATTACATTCAGGATCTTGAAGGCAGGATACAAGACAGTTTATGAAGCGCGAGCCTTCGGCTNCACGGAAGCGCCAAAATCNATNACCAGCCTTGCTAAACAAAGATANAGATGGTATAGAGGNAGTCTCCAAGTTCTTTCGAANCATAAANACATGACTTTCAACANNAAATATGGACGTACNGGCACCTTTGTAATGCCNTGGAGNATTTTCAATGGAGTTNTCTACCCTTGGTTNATGTTCTTCACNCTGATGTGGCTNCTAGTCTTCTGCTTCAACCCCATATCACCATACACAATCTACCAACCTAGAATAGGGGGTCCACCAGAATGGGCACAAGGTCGGCCATCATCTAGCTGGGGACAAGGTTCTGCAAACGGCACCACCCAGATCGGTATAGCGTTTGACTTTTTCCAAACAATTCCCTATATCTACGTCTTTTGGTTCTTGGCGTTCATTATACTGGAAGTTGCTGTCGCTGCCTATGCTCTATCTATGGATATCAGAGAAAAAAGAAGCCTATTGTTATACACTGTACTCCACAGACTTTCCTTTCTCTATATACTAGATATAATAAGAATGCTAAGCCAGCTTGAAGAGGTGTTTCACTACCCTATGAAATGGGAAAAAATGGAACATCACGGAACAGCAACTATCTAGAAAACTGTGCAGCTATCCACACGCATGCATACATGAATGAAGAAATGTTCAAAAACGTCTTTCCACTTATCTTTGTGGAGTTTAGAAATACCTTTGAGGCCTTCAATATTATTCGGCGCTAATTTAACCATGGTCTTGAGCTTTTTGAGCATGGAAATTCTCATGACCATGAATATTTTAAAGGTTTTGCCAAGAAAATGGGGGTTTGCGGGAGATATCTCAGTGTAACGTGGGTTTAAGTCCTCGGCACCACGGATCAGCCCGCGACTAGGCTATTCTGTTCTGAGGGCAATTACCGAGGCGATTCCACCAGCGATAGTAAGGATGCCTGCAAAGGCAATGAGGTAAGTCATATCGAACATTATTGAAGAAAAATCAACGCTGCCCTGCACTATTAGAGTCCTTGTCACGTCCGCTGCCTTAGAGATCGGGTTTATTCTAGCTATTGCTTGTAACCAATCTGGCATTGATGTTACAGGGAGTAGAGCGCTGCTCGAGAATAGCAATGGAAGGTTGAGTAGATTAACCACCGCCACCAGACTTTCCCATTTTGTCATTCTTATAGCGATTGCTGTAAAGAGACTTGAGAACCCGAGAGATAACAGGAACAGCGTAAGGAACAGCAATAAACCGTCTAATAAACTAAAACTTGGATCAAGCTTTAGACCATCCGGGATAGATAGCGCTACAAAGAACACAATCAATGATGGAATCATTCCTTTAACTACTGTTGCAAAGACTCTTGAGAGGAAAATGGATGCTCTCGGTATTGGGGAGGCCAGCAACTTGTTCAGGTATCCAAATCGGCGATCAAGAACTAGAGAGCCGCCGCTGAAAGCTGAAGTAAAGAGCAAAAGCAAAGAAAGTATTCCTCCTGTCAGATATGTTATGTAATTTGGGGCGTTGCCGAATGTCTGGCTCAGAATAGACTGCCGAATCTGCGCCAGCACCTGGGGTGTGAGATTTGTTGGACCTATCGAATCAGGGATCAAGTTTGTTGGGTTGAAAGCGCTTCCGAATAGAGCTAGCCAAACTATCGGTTGAAATAGAGCAATGAATACGGTTGCAGGTGTCCTTATCCACTTTTTAAGCTCTCTGACAGTTAGTGCCCAGGTCTCTGTCAACAATTTTAACCCCTCCTTGCAATAATATCCTGTCTCCTCAAAGCAGCCGCAGCAAATTCTTCCTCCCTGAACTCCTTACCAGTTACCTCCAAGAAAACCTGATCGAGGCTTGGCTTCGAGCAGGATAGAGCTTTGATCTTGATACCTCTACCATATATACCTTCGATTATTACCGGAATAGCATCTTCGGCCTGTCCTAGCTTTATGCCATAAGTCGAACCAGATTTCTTTACTTCCTTGACGCCGTTTATCGAGCTGAAAAAGTCTTGTAAGTCCCTATCTTTAGTCAATTCGATCGTGAGTAATTCTCCTCCTATAATCTCTTTGAGTTCCTGTGGGGAACCCTCCGCCCTTATCTTTCCACGGTCGATGATGGCGGCTACATCGCAGAGAGCGTCTGCCTCCTCGAGATAGTGTGTCGTCATGAATATTGTTACTCTTTTATCTATGTTCAATTTCCTGATGTAATCCCAAATGATTTTCCTCGTGTTTACGTCAAGTCCGAGAGTCGGCTCGTCCATGAAGAGTACTTTAGGCTCATGTACAATTCCAACTATCAACTCAAGCCGTTTCCTCATCCCTCCTGAATAGGTTGAAACAAGTCTACTAGCTGCGTCGGTGAGTCCAACTAACTCGAGTAGATTCTTAACCCGCTTTTTGGCAATTTGATTGGGAACGCGGTATAGTTTAGCCGCCAGCATTACATTTTCAATACCCTTCAGCTCGTTATCAATCGTAAGATCTTGGGGAACAATCCCGATTGACTTCCGTACCATGTTAGGGTGCTTAGTAACATCATATCCAAGAACTGTGGCCTTGCCGCTGGTGATTGAAGCGAGGGTCGTGAGCAACTTTATTGTAGTTGTCTTCCCAGCACCGTTCGGACCGAGAAAACCGAAGAGTTCTCCCGCATTCACATCAAAAGATATATCATCGACCGCTTTGATATTCCCTTTATATATTTTAGTTAGATTTTCCACTTCTATAACTTTGGTCATTTAAGTCCTCCCAAACACGCCGTGCATTTCAATTCGTGCTCTAACTTTTAAGTATGTGTGACTGTAACGCCACAGTAACATAAGCTTAAAAGAGGCGCTAAACAGAAAAATGGGAGTTTAGGGAGAAAGTCGGGAGATGTACCACACTTCTGAAATTTACTTACTTTCGCGCTCCATCAAAACGTAAACAGCACGAACACCCGTTGGTGCTCCCAAAGCACCTATTGATTTGGCTATCCATCCTTCGTTCGCCATACGATATCTGATCTACAAGATTCCTTGCTGAACCAGTATCATAGAGAATCTCGTATTCTTTCATTTCAATCACAAAGACAGGTCAGGTAATAGCCATACAACGTTGCTGGAATCTGAAAATCGCAATGTACAAATTTCTAAAAAAAGGGGATTTGCGGGGAATGAGCAGGTGATATCTCCACTGTAAGAGAAAAATGCAAGATATTAGCATTATTTCCGCTTTTTCTAGTACTACCTTGCTATGTTAGTTGCGCTCGCAAAATCCCAAAGTACTCAAGAGCTTTTTAGGATAGCTTTAACAGACTTTTGATCTCATTTTCCTCTTCTTCCCTTAGTGGCAGTGCAGGTTTGCGTGGATAGCCGCCTGGCAATCCCAACAGATTTAGGGCTGATTTAATGGCTGATAATTGACCATGTCTCATGAGCGTCTCGTTTATACATGTTATGCGCTGTTGGAGTTTGCTTGCCTCTTCGTAGTTTCCCCTCTTGAAAGCTTCGTACAGGATACTACACATTTTGGGAATTACGTTCGCTACGGATATTACGGCGCCCTTTCCTCGAAGTACCAAAGTTGGAAGAGTTAGATCAGCGGTTCCTGCTAGCACTGATATCTTATCACCGACTAATCTTGTAATCTCTGTTATTCTGCCTATGCTTCCACCGCTATCCTTCACTCCGATTACGTTTTCGTATTCTGACGCAAGTTGAGAGATTATAGCTGTGTCCAGATGAAAACCTGTGAACTTTGGGACGCTGTAGAGAATTATTGGAAGTTCAACGGCTTCCAAGATGGCTTTATAATGCTCACATACCTCTTTGTGTGAAAGTTTGAAGTAGAACGGCGTCACTATGAGAGCAGCATCGACTCCCAAGTCTTTCGCGTCTTTAGTAAAGTTAATGGTCTCCCAAGTGCTCATAGTACCTGTACCAGCGATTACCGGAACTTTTCCGCTAGTCTCATCTATCACAGTCTCAATGACCTTCTTCCTTTCCTCCCTAGAAAGGTATGGAGCTTCCCCGTTGCTTCCGCAGGTGACGAGCCCGTGCAATCCACTTTTCACCCAAAATTGTACGCATGCCCTAAGTGCTTCTTGGTTAATCTCGCCATTGCGTTTGAAAGGCGTCACATGAGGCACAAATATCCCTTCCAACTTCATTTTCTGAATGCTTTTCTCCTCCTAAGAGCCACACGCGCGTGCAAAGGTGAAGTGTGTCTCCTTTCTCTCTTTAATCTGTCTGTATTACTGAAATGACATTTTTGTTTTTTGCAGTATAATTTTCTAGAATCTGAGGTACTATTCTCTGAAGCTTGATGAGTCGGCACTGCCGGAAGAGAGAGAAAGGAGAATCTCTTAGAAACTCAAAACCAGCAATGCCTCATCCGCAGAACTGAACTTCCCAGAATTCATTCTTATTAAGGCTTTTTGTGCACGTGCACACAAAACAGAAGAAGCAGTAGTGGTCTACGCAAAACATTCGTCTGTCAAATCTAATTTCTACTTCGCCAATCTCTAGCTTCTCTAGTCAAAGGTCTGTTGAGTTCTTTTCGAGCTTAAAAACTCTGTCAAGTACCCATATATAAAAAATAGGGGTTTGCGGGGGACATCTCCACCGTAAGAGAAAAAAGCAAGATATTAGTTTGATAGGGTATCGCAATCTGGGATCAACTACGGTGTCGCTTGAAGTGGACAAGGAACAACGGAGACTGGCATTCACTTCGATTGTTTTTCCTGGCAAGTCTTCAGAAACAAATGCTTCGCTTCTGGCAGAGAGCATTCGTGCTTTTGCAGGGTCTCTTTCTCAAGCTCCAATNTGGATTCTTACACCAGAATATGGAAAGCAACTCTCTACAACNATTAAAGAGAAGCTACTTGCCCTGAACGTCATTCTGANCCCTTTCGAAATCGATTATGAAATCCTGCGCTTCCCATTCACAGGTGAGGTTATTGCTACTGCCTTGGCCGAGTCCATGGCTTGCGGCCAAACCGACTTCCTAGTATGGTTAAGCGCCAATACCGTTGTACTTCAGGAACCAAAGGATTTCCTTCTGCAAGATGACAAGAACTTGGGCTTCAGGCCCGTCCATCATACTCTTGTAGGCTCGCGTTATGATGAGCCACTTGATTCCTTCTGGAGGTTGATCTACCGTTACTGCAACGTTCCTGAAGACCGCATCTTCCCCATGGTGACTCACGTGGATGAAACAAGAATCCGCCCTTACTTCAACGCTGGCTTGCTGGTTACCCGCCCAGAAAAGCATCTACTCCAGGCTTGGCGCGACACTTTTTTCAAGGTTTACCGGGAGCCCTCTTTTCAGGAAATCTATCAACAAGACGAGCGTTACAAGGTTTTCATTCACCAAGCAGTGCTGTCAGGAGTTATTCTATCGACTTTGGCGACTCATGAAATCAAAGAACTGCCTCCAAAATACAACTATCCTCTACATTTGCATGCACAAGACATTACAGACCATCGTCCATCCTGCTTGGAGGAATTAGTAACTTTTCGTCATGAGGGGTTTTACAGGGATCCCAAGTGGTTCGAGAAGATGCCGGCAAAAGAGGCCCTCAAGAAGTGGATTGCGGAACGGTTACTTCGATAGTAATTCATGGAACGCGTGCGGTAAAAGAAAACGATCGAATGGAATTAGGCTGAATCAATCCTTATATCGATTCTGTGGCTGCTGGGGGAACAGAGGGATTCATAAGCATGTTTCTATAGGTATAATTTAGCAACTTGCACGTTGTGTATTCCTGCTAGTAAATTCATAACTCCAAGTCCGAGCGCGGTCATAGTTAACAGAGTTGCAGCCAAAAAAGAATATCTGTTTTTGATTCTAAACAAAAGCAAGTAGGTGAATATAAGAGCAGGGATGTAAAACATCAAGGCACCCCAAACTCCAAGAGGCCAACCCAAGGGATTTAGTTCCACTGCGACACCCAGATAGTCTATGACATATAGTGTTGTGAGTACATCGAACGCCCAGAAACAAAGAGGAACGATGTGCAGATAAAACAAAAAGGTTTTGGCTTTCTCAATAATCATCTTGTCGTGTCCCCTTTAGGCTGTCTATTAATTAGAGTTCAGTTCGCTTGAAGTAAACGTTATGAAACGTAAATAAAGATGGACTGTTAAGAAGAGAAAGCAATGATTTCATCTGGATCAGTATGTTGGCGATATAGATGAAGAGAGTAATTGCCATAACATTTCTCAACTATTTCGTAACCGGAGGGCTCTCCTTAACGATTCCATTGTTACTTCTAGAGAGAAACGTTAACTTGGCAGAGATCGGCTTCGTGATATCCGTTCTGCCTGTAGTCTTCCTTTTTGTTCGGCTTTTGTTTGCGGCGCTTGCAGATCAATTGGGATGGACTCCTTTCTTCATTTTATTGAACTGGCCGGGAACCTTCTTTTCGACTCTGATATATTTTCTTGCGAATTCTACTCCCGCCTTCATTTTCGGAAAGATCGTTGAAGCAGTGAAAGAATCTTCCTACTGGGCAGTGAGCCGAACCGCTATCTTTTCATTGTCACCTAAACAAAAAGGAAAGGAAGCGACAAGAATACTTGCTGTTCTGTCGTTATCCGTTGCTGTTGGTAGGGCAGTATCGGGCCTAGGGATTACTTACATGGGGTTCTCATTGACGTTGGGTATTTTGATTGTTGCATCTTCAATTATGGGGATTCCTGCTGCGCTGCTTTGGCGCATTGAGAAAAAAGATTCAAGATCGAAGATTTTAGGTGCACTCGCCTTGCTCGACCCAAGAGGTAGGAGTAGAACATTTTGGCTTGTTTCGTTCACTATGTTATTCTACAGTCTTGCACTTTATCCTCTTACAGCGTTGCTTCTGCCAGTTTTTATGGCACAACAGTTAGGATATGATTACATATCAATAGGGATGGCCTTCATGCTTTACAGTT
>JGI2173J19968_10001212_pt1 | contig 10274 bp, 6 predicted proteins | sample DeeMarSWOR136_30_FD_19968 | JGI IMG/M metagenome (IMG submission 19968) | reverse complement strand
TATTGTTATCAGGCATCCCTGGGAAGGAGCAGCCAGGGTAGTTGCCGACTACGCTGGCATCCCCGTGATCAATGCTGGCGATGGCAGCCATGAACATCCCACCCAAACATTGTGCGACCTCTATACCATTAGAAAAGAAAGGCAGACCGTTAAGGGACTAAGGATTGCTCTATGGGGAGACTTGAAACACGGGCGAACAGTACATTCCTTGATCTATGCCTTAGCCAGGTTTGGTGCCACCATCCTTTTCTGCCCTGGCCCGGGGCTCGAGATGCCGGAGCATGTCCTGAGGAGACTAAGCACAGAATATATAGGAGAGTTGAAAAGATGCAGGGACCTGAATCAAGGACTTGAAAGGAGGCTCTTCCCTATCGATGCCATATATATGACTCCAGTTAGCCCACATCAACTTGCCATGCTGCCTGACATAAGTATCCGAGTGGAACTGAAGGCAGGGGTTGACGCCCTTTATGTCACCAGGCTTCAAAAGGAAAGGCAAGCGCCCATTGCAAAGGAACAAGAGTTGAAAAAAAGCTACCCGGTGGTAGATAAGAAACTCCTTGAAGGAGAGGAGTTTAAAAAAACACTTGTTATGCATCCGCTACCCCGTGTTGATGAGTTGGCCCATGAGGTGGACGCTGACCCTAGGAGCATGTATTTCAAGCAGGCAGCTTATGGAATGCCCGTCAGAATGGCGCTCCTGGCTCTCTTACTGGGCGCCAAGGAAGTCACAATTACTGAAGAAGAGGATTCCTTTATTCGGAAGGTAGATTATCCCGTTTACAAGCGAGATTCCGGAGTTAAGTGCCCTAATATAAACTGTGTCTCAAACCAGGCAACAGAAATAAAGTACATAAGGCCTGAGTTCAAAATAATGAGTCGCGAACCTTTAACGTTGCGGTGTATTTACTGCGACCATGAGCTTCATCCTCAATATATCGCCAGTTCAGATTGGCATGAGGGAAAGTTGGAGACTAAAAAATATCACAGTGCTGATAGCCACTGGGCTTGGAAGATCAAACCAGAGAATTTGATTATCTTTGCTTCCGAAAAGGAAGCCCGGGCTCAACAGTTCAAACCTAGTAGATATGTCAAAAGATGAAGAAAAAATCTATTTCTTTGGTTATCCGTGGCGGCCATATAATTGACCCCGGCCGGGGCATCGACCAGATTGGTGACTTGCTTATTACTGGGGGTAAGATTATGCAGGTCGGCGGCAGTGTCACTCCGAGCCCTTCACTTTCTGTCATTCTGAGCAAAGCGAAAAACCTTGATGCCAGGGGACTGGTCGTCTGCCCTGGCTTTATAGACCTTCATTGCCATCTCAGGGAGCCAGGCTTTGAGGATAAGGAAACAATCGCCACAGGGACAAAAGCAGCCGCCATAGGCGGTTTTACCACTGTTTGTTGTATGGCAAATACGGAGCCTCCTTTAGATGCTCCGGCTGCTGTAGATTGGTTGAAACAAAAAGCAAGCAGGGATAGCCTGGTTGCTGTTCTTCCCATAGGCTGTATCACTAAAGCTAGAAAAGGCGAGGAATTGAACGATATGGCCGGACTGGCTGAAGCCGGGGTGCTTGCTTTCAGCGATGATGGCAACCCTGTGGCAAGCTCACAGCTTATGCGTCGTGCCATGGAGTATAGCCGAGACCTGGGCTTGCCAGTCATTGACCATTGTGAGGATAAGACGCTGAGCAACAACGGAATCATAAATGAAGGTAGGGTATCTGCCAAGTTGGGAATAAAAGGGATTCCAGCAGCCGCTGAGGAAGTTATGGTAGCCCGTGACATGATTCTGGCAAAGCTGACCAAGGCCAGGCTTCACATTGCACATGTGAGCACCAAAGGCTCTGCGGAGCTTATTCGCCATGCTAAGGAAGAAGGGATTTCAGTAACCGCTGAGGTTACACCCCACCACCTGACCTTAACCGAGGAAAGGATTATGGGTGAAGCTTCAAACAAACCTTTTGATACCAATGCCAAAGTAAATCCGCCCCTGCGCACCGAAGAGGATGTCCAAGCCTTAATTGATGGACTTAAAGATGGGGTAATCGATGCTATCGCCACTGACCATGCACCACATACCCTGGCGGACAAAAATTGTGGGCTAGAGCTAGCCGCTTTTGGCATCAGTGGCTTTGAGACCGCTTTTGGTTGTCTCATGAGCTTGGTACACCAGGGAGAACTAAGCATTACTCAGCTGATTTCTAAGCTAACTTGTGAGCCAGCAAAAGTCATTGGCAGAAGCGGTGAACTAGGTACTTTAAGAGCAGGCGCACCGGCTAATATCACTATAATTGACCCTGACCGGGAATGGATAGTGGATAGCCGCAATTTTGCCTCCAAGGGTAAAAATACTCCTTACGATGGCTATAAGTTTAAGGGCAAGGTGACGGCAGCCATAGCAAATGGCAAGATAGCTTATGTAGATGATTCCCTATCTTGTCCTGCCCTCTCCCTTGAGGGGAGAGGGCGTGGGTGAGGGTGAAGTAAAGGACTCTATGACTAAGAAAGCAATTTTGGTCCTCGAAGATGGCTCGGTTTACGAAGGCCATCCCTTTGGTGCTGAGACTACTACCTATGGTGAGGTGGTATTCGACACCGGCATGACCGGTTATCAGGAAATGCTTACTGACCCGTCCTTCGCTGGCCAAATCTTGGTCCCTACTTATCCTTTGATTGGCAACTATGGCATTAATGAATTCGACTTTGAATCCAGGCAAATTCAGGTAAGGGGCTTGGCCGTTCGAGAATATTGCTCCCAGCCCAGCCACTGGCAGAGCACCCGGACTTTGCACGAGTTTCTGCTGGCATATGGCATTCCTGGCATCAGCGGCATAGACACCCGTGCCTTAACTCGTCACTTACGTTTGAAAGGCGCCATGATGGGAATGGTCACTGCGGAAATGACAGCCAAGGAGGTATTGAAAGAGCTAAAAACATTGCCCATATATGATGTTACTGATTTTGTTCGTCAGGTTAGTACTGAGAAGATATATGAGTGGCAATTCAATGCACCTGCCACTGTGAAGTTGATATCCTCTCCCTTGAAGGGAGAGGATAAAGGTGAGGGTGAAGCGAAGCAATCCCTTAAAATCCTGGTTATCGACTATGGCTTGAAATACAACATACTGCGCATCTTGAGTCAACTAGGCTGCCAGGTAAGTGCTGTCCCATGCACTGCTTCAGCAAAATACATCTTAGACTTAAATCCCGATGGCATTGTCTTATCACCCGGCCCAAGCAATCCTGCTCTTCTTGATGATATGACAGAGACGGTAAGAAATCTTATGAATAAAAAGCCAATAATGGGTATCTGCCTGGGGCATCAGCTTATAGGCAAAGCTTTGGGTGCCAAGACTTTTAAGTTGAAGTTTGGACATCGTGGCGGCAACCACCCAGTGCGGGATTTAGCTACCAACAGGGTCTATATCACTGCCCAGAACCATGGCTATGCCCTGGACGCCGATACCTTGAAAGGAGGACTGGAGGTAAGCCACGTAAACTTGAACGATGGCACTGTTGAGGGGCTTCGCCACCGGGACTTGCCTATCCTGTCCATCCAGTACCACTCCGAAGCCTCTCCCGGCCCACTTGACAATACGTACTTATTCGAGAGATTTCTAGAGATGGTGGGAGGCTAGAATAGAAAAGAGAAGAAATGTCCGAAATATCTAAGGTCTTAGTCATTGGCTCGGGGCCGATAATCATCGGGCAGGCGGCGGAGTTCGATTATTCCGGGACTCAGGCCTGCCGGGCTCTAAGAGAAGAAGGCGTGACCACGGTCCTGGTGAACTCCAACCCGGCCACCATCATGACTGACGAGGGCATTGCCGATATCGTTTATATCGAGCCTCTCACCGTGGAAGTGATAGCTCGCATAATCGAGAGGGAGCGCCCCGATGGGCTATTGCCCACCCTCGGTGGTCAAACAGGGCTTAACCTGGCGGTGGAGTTAGCCGATGCCGGCATACTCGACAAGTATAATATGCGGCCTCTGGGCACACCTATAGACACGATAAAAAAGGCCGAAGAGAGGTCTTTATTCAAGCAGCTTCTTGTGGATATTGGTGAACCTGTGCCCGCAAGCAAAACGGTGAAGTCGGTGGAGGAGGCGAAGGAACTGGCAAACTCCATTGGTTTGCCTCTTATTGTCCGCCCCTCTTACACCCTTGGGGGCACCGGCGGCGGCATCGCCCATACTATGAAAGATCTTGAGCAGATAGTTGCCAATGGCCTGGATTCCAGCATGAGCCACGAGGTCCTGGTTGAACAGTGTGTCTTAGGTTGGAAGGAAATAGAATATGAAGTCATGCGGGATGCTGCCGACAACTGTATCACCGTCTGTTGCATGGAGAACATTGATCCCATGGGCGTGCATACCGGGGACAGCATCGTAGTAGCTCCCAGCCAGACTCTCAACGATAAAGAATACCAGATGCTCAGGTCAGCTAGTCTGAGAATCATAAGGGCGTTGAGAATCGAGGGCGGCTGTAATATACAGTTTGCCTTGACCCCCAGTCCAATAGTGGCGGAGAAATGGGCTCCGGACCAGAAAAGAGTTGCTAAAAGCGAATATTATGTAATTGAAGTCAATCCACGTGTCAGCCGCAGCTCGGCTTTAGCCAGTAAGGCCACTGGCTACCCTATTGCTCGAGTGGCTGCCAAAATAGCCATAGGCAGGAGGCTCGATGAGATCCCTAATAAGGTTACAGGCAAGACGTCGGCCTGTTTCGAGCCAGCTATAGATTACTGCGTAGTCAAGATTCCCAGATGGCCCTTTGATAAATTTGCTTTAGGTGACCGAAAAATTGGCAGCCAGATGAAAGCCACCGGTGAGGTAATGGCCATTGACAGGTGTTTTGAAGCTGCTCTACAAAAAGCAGTGCGCTCCCTGGAATTCGGCAAACGCACCCTGCTCTGGGAAGACCCCAGTTGGAGTAAAGCGAAAGGGCTTAATTCTTACCCACTTCACCCTAACGACTTAAGACTATGGGCGATTATGGCAGCGCTGCGAAGAGAAGCCACGCCCGAAGAGCTTTCCGAAGTCACTGGAATAGACCCCTGGTTTATTTATAAGTTCCAGAATATCGTGGACATGGAGAGGATGCTTCTTTCCGAACCGTTGACACCGGAGCTTCTATGGGAGGCGAAGAGGCTCGGCTTTTCCGATGAGCAGGTGGGCACTTTGGCTGATAGGTTACCGGAGCAGGTAAGGCGAATTCGTCATGAATGGCAAATCCGCCCGGTGTACAAGATGGTGGATACCTGTGCTGCCGAATTTGATGCTGAGACCCCTTATTTCTACAGCGCTTATGAGAAAGAGAATGAAGCCAAACCGTTGTCGGAAAAGAAAGCCGTGGTCATCAGCAGCGGGCCTATACGCATCGGGCAAGGAATTGAGTTTGACTACTGCTGCGTCCATTCAGCCTGGGCGCTTCAAGAGGCAGGAATCAAGAGCATCATGGTCAATTCTAATCCGGAAACAGTTTCCACCGATTTCGACACCAGTAATCGCCTCTACTTCGAAGCTTTGGACGAGGAAAGCATCCGAGATATACTTGAGAATGAGAGTAATAACGGCTCTGCTCCACCATCTATCGTCCAGCTCGGTGGACAAACACCCATTAATTTAGTTGGGCTCTTAGCTCGCAACAATTTGCCAATACTTGGCTCGAGTGCTGAAGCTATAGATATCGCTGAAGACCGCCGCCGCTTTGAAGATTTCCTGGATAGATTGGGTATTCCTCAGCCGCCGGGGGCTGGAGTGACATCCATCGAAGAGGCGCTAAATGTAGCCAGGAACTTAGGTTACCCTGTTTTAGTGCGACCTAGCTATGTCCTGGGGGGCCGGGCTATGGAAATAGTGTACAACGAACCTGAGTTAATCCGCTACCTGACGCTAGCTCTGGAGATGGACAGCCAGCACCCTGTGCTTATTGATAAATATTTACAAGGTAGAGAAGTCGAAGTCGATGCCATTTGCGACGAAGAAAGGGTTCTAATTCCCGGTGTGATGGAGCATATTGAAAGAGCTGGCGTACATAGCGGTGATGCCTTGTCTATCTACCCAGGAATCAATCTCACTGAAGATGAAGTAAATGACATGGTGGATTATACCACCAGAATTGGACTGGCTTTGGGAATTAAAGGGTTGATGAACGTCCAGATGGTAATCATGAAGGAAAATGGTCGTTCGACTGTATATGTTTTTGAGGTAAATCCTCGCGCTAGCCGAACTGTGCCTTTTATCTCCAAGGTAACCGGCGTGCCCATGGTAAGAGTTGCTACGAAGATTATGGCTGGGGTTAGCCTCAAGGAGCAAGGCTATGAAGGTGGGTTATGGAAGAGACAAAAATTGGTCGGTATAAAGGCTCCCGTTTTTTCCATGTCCAAATTGACTGGAGTAGATAGCTACCTCGGTCCCGAGATGAAATCCACGGGTGAGGTTATGGGGGTTGATTACAGCTTTGAGGCAGCCCTGGTTAAAGCCCTTTTAGCTGCTGGATTGATGCTGCCTCAAGGAGGCAGTCTACTACTTAGCATTGCAGACAAGGATAAAGCTGAATCCCTGCCTCTTATTAAGGAATTGCATTCCCTTCACCACGAGCTCTACGCCACGGAGGGGACTGCAGCAATGATTGAATCTTTGGGGCTCCCTGTAAAAATGGTGACCAAGAAGCTAAGCGAGGGACATCCTAACGTTATCGACGTTATTCAAGATAATTCTGTGAGCGGAGTGATTAACACTATCACTGGAGGGCGAATTCCGCTAAAAGATGGGTTAGATATCAGGCGTGCCGCCGCAGAAAAGAGGATACCCTGCTTCACCTCTTTAGATACTGCTCGGGTAGTTATAGGAGCGTTAACAAATAGCAGCCAAATCTTTAACGTTCAACCACTCAGGGAGTACCTGAAGAGGAAAAATAACGCATAATGATAGGGCAAAATTAGAGCAAAGTGGAAAATGCAAAGAAACAAACCCTGTGCTCCGTAGCTTCTAATGTGGAGGTCATGCCCGGCATACACTTCATGTGGATTGAGGCACCCGATATAGCTTGTTCAGTGCTGCCGGGGCAATTCATCACAGTGAGGTGTGGAGATTTTACGTTACGCCGCCCTCTCAGCATTCATCAGATTTCTTCCTGGGAGATTGCCCTTTTGTTCAAAGTAGCGGGCAAAGGCACCTTCTGGCTGTCACAGCAACAAATAGGTGACAGAATAGACATTCTCGGCCCTTTAGGTAAGGGGTTTAGTATTGAGCCAGGAGCAAGGCACTTGCTGCTGGTGGCTGGAGGAATTGGCATTGCTCCGCTTGTTTTCTTGATGCAGTATGCTTCGTCTCAGCACCGGATCACTTTAATTCATGGGGCGAGCACTGTTGCTCAGCTTTATCATTTTTCCTCCATGGGCAAGAAGCGAGGTAAACTCTCGCCTTTGCCAAATGGAGTTCAATATATTCCCGTTACCGAGGATGGCAGCATGGGCAAGAAAGGCATGGCCACGGATATTTTGCTTGATTTCTTAGACTGGGCTGACCAGCTGTATGCCTGTGGTCCAGTAGACATGTACAAGACGATGGCAGAGATGTCATTGCGAGCAAAGCAAAGAAATCTCAAGCTGACGAAATGCCAGGTTTCCCTTGAAGTGAGAATGGGGTGTGGTTTTGGAGCTTGCTATGGCTGCTCTATAAATACCATGAAAGGCTTAAAACAGGTGTGCCGTGATGGACCTGTATTCGAGTTAGGCAATATCATATGGCAGGAGGTAAGGATATAACTACTCGCTCCCTCATTGCCTCGTCCCGATCGATCGGGACGAGGCAGTCTCTTTGGAAGGAGGTAATAATATGACCGTACTAACCAAGGAAATCACACTTCAATCGAATGGTAATTGCGACATTATCGATATAACATCTCAAGTGGCAAAGAACGTCGAGGAAGCTGGGGTTAATAATGGAATAGTCACTTTATTTATAGTTGGTTCAACGGCCGGAATAACCACCATAGAGCATGAGCCAAATCTAGTTTCCGATTTCAAAAATATGTGGGATAGAGTGGTACCCCAGAATATTCCTTATGAGCATAATAGAACTTGGGGGGATGGGAATGGGCATTCCCATGTGCGTGCCTCTATGCTTGGGGCTTCACTAATAATACCTTTTGTGAATAAGAAATTAATTCTGGGCACCTGGCAGCAGATAGTTTTCGTTGATTTTGACAACCGCCCAAGACGCAGGGAAATAGTCCTTCAGCTATTAGGTGAGTAGGCTACGTCGTATACATATTTGAGATGGATTCGTGTTTATATCCGTAATACGAAACTTTACACCTTTAATAAATCTCGTCAATGAGTCTACGAAATCTTTCTGCAGCTAGTCCAGTTATAAAAAAGGTAGCTGTCACATCTGTTTAGCAAGGACTTCTAGTATTAATAGTAACCCTTTCTCTATACCCTGCCATGTGTTGAGAAAGGGTAGAGGTCTTTTTCAACGTCAATGGTGAGAGCAACTTGAGGCATTTTCTTGTAACACTTCTTCATAAACTCGGACTGTCCGCTCAGCAGCCATTTCCCAGGTAAATCTATTAGCGGTTTCTATAGCGTTTGCGCTAATAATCTTTGCTAGCTCCTTATTTTGAATCAGACAAATTATTGCCTTTGCCATAGCATTATCATCTCCTGAGGGATATAGGAGTGCATTAAAACCGTCTTGAAAAACTTCGGGAACTCCACCCGCGTTTGAGCATACTACTGGCACACCCGCAGCTGAAGCTTCCAGCAGTGTTAGTCCAAAGGATTCTATTCTAGAGGGTAAAACAAAAACATCAGCCGCTGCCATGAGTTGAGCGACTTTTTCTTTCGCCAGCCCTCCCACCATGAATACGGAGTCTGCAATGTTTAAGCCCTTGATTTGGCGAGACAGATTATTCTCTTCACGACCAGAGCCAGCAATAACGAGCTTTGCATTTGGAACGACTTTCAAGACCCTGGCAAAGGCTGATATGAGCAGATCTGGGCTCTTCCGCTTGATCAGACGCAATGCTGTCACTATAAGCGGCTCGTCACCAATACCCAATTCGTCTCGCATTACTACAGCATCTACTTCCCCATTGAAGCACGATAGGTCAACACCATTTGGGACAACAATTATTCTTTTTTCGGGGAAGCCCAACGAACGAGAAAAACGCGCCGATGCCCGACTTACAGCTATTAGACGATCAGCCTTACTGAGTGCCAAGCCCATGGGGCGCTGCAGGAATATTGAAAGAGGCGAGTTAGTCACTGTGTGGCAGGTTATGACACAAGGAATTCGGTGTTTGTGTGCAAAAAGAATCGCCGTTTGCGCCATAGAGGAATAAATATTCAATCCATGGACGACGTCGGATTTCCCATTCCAGATATATTTATAGCAGCGGCGAAAAATAAGTGGCGAGGCAGCACAGGGGGGATTATTTAGCGCCAGGCCTTTCAGTCGTTTGATTCTAATCCCAGCAATTTCTTCCTCTTCAGGTTGGCCAGGATGAGCTAGTGTGATTACCACGGTTTCTATACCTAATTTAACCAACTGAAGGCTTAACTCAAAGGCATAACGAGCAGCGCCACCTATGCCAGGGTAATATTCGTCACCAACTAATGCTATACGCATCTTTGCTTAGCTTTGGACTTCAGGTTTTATTGCTATCTTGACTCCTAGATAGGAAAAGATCCCAGCCCCTACTGCACTGCTCAGTACAAACGAGATTCCCCGCGCAATCGCTGTTCCTGCCATTGCCAGGTTTAGAGGAACACCATAAAGTGCAAAAATCGAAATTAATGACCCTTCAATAAGAACTAAGCCTCCTGGTAGAAATGGAATAAGACCAACGATACTCGGAAGTGAGGAAGCAAGTAAAAGCATGGAAAATGTAGGATGATAGCCTAAGGCCAGGAATATGGTGTAAAGTCGAATAACATCGAGCACACCAAGTAATAATGTCAAAAGCCCTATCGACAATACCTTCTTCCATTTGTCTATTGTAGCGTAGGTGCTTGAATAGAAAGTCTCAATTCCCTCTAGTATTTCTTGAGTATTTTCGCGCTTTCCAAACCAACCGAGAACACGGCTTATCATGTTGCTTATACGCCTGACTGCAACCCTTTTCTTAAAGAAGAGGCGGGGAAAAAAGACTATTCCAAGAGAGGCTAAAGCCCATGCTGCTACAAAAATCGAGCTTAAAAGGGGTGATCCTTTCCCAAATTTCAGAAACAAACCCGCCATTAAAAACGAGACAATAA
>JGI2173J19968_10001209_pt1 | contig 10292 bp, 9 predicted proteins | sample DeeMarSWOR136_30_FD_19968 | JGI IMG/M metagenome (IMG submission 19968) | reverse complement strand
AAACCTCTGGGTCATCGAGAAACGTCCATTGGAAGGTGATCTTTCGGAAGAAGCGGCTGGGGAAATCCTTCCACAGTGCGATGTCGTGGGGATTACCGGAACGACGTTTATCAATCACACCTTGGAGGGTCTCCTGGCTCAGTGCGAGGAGAGTTTTGTCGCATTGATTGGTCCTACAACCCCTCTTTCACCAGTGCTGTTCGACTACGGGATCGATGTTATTTCGGGATCGAAGGTAATGGACCCTGAAGAGGTAATCCTTTTTATCAGCCAGGGGGCTACCTTCAAGGAGCTCCATCACCATGGAGTCAAATTGTTGACCATGATGCGGTAGCCGTCCGCCTTTGCATCTTACCTCCAACCCCTCTCGGCCATTTTTCTCCTTTTAAAAAATGCTTGACAACAGGTTGGCTGCGGTGGTAAAGTCCAATAAAAACAACAAAATGAACAAATCGTCTAAAATGAACAGAAAACATAAAGATTACTTCACGCCACCCGAAGTTGCTGAGTTAACTCATGTCTCTTCGCAGACGGTTAAGCGCTGGTTGGAGAAGAAGCTCTTGAAGGGATACCGGGTGGGTCCATCGGGTCATTGGCGAATTCTTTTGCCTGATCTAGTCGTTTTCATGCAGAGCCACGGTATTCCCATTCCGCCGGAGTCGGAGATTGGCTTCGATCTTGAACAAATCTACGAGGAACATGAGCGTCTAATGCGGTGCCATGAATTCTTTGGCAGGAATAGGGGGCATGTCATCCCCAGCCAACGGCGAAAAGAGAATCCCTGTGAGGGGTGCCTCGTGTTTCGGGTTGGTGCACTGGCTTGCTATGCCCTGAGGGAGGAAGTGGCCCATCGGAAACTCTATTGCGTTAAGCCGTGTGAGGAATGCGAATACTATCGGTTTGTCACTGAAGGAATGAAGCGGACCCCCAACGGGGGTTCGGATCTTTAGGCGGGAGTAAGTCTTCGGAATGGATGGGGACGGGGAACTCACTTCCTTTGAGAGGATGATGATTGCATTGGAGGGGGGGAGACCCGATCGCGTGCCCGTTTTCCCCCTGGTGAGGGATTGGTGCCTGAGACAGGTTGGCTTTAAGGTTTCCGAGGCGATGACCAGTGCGGAAAAACACGTATTCGCACAGTACTACTGCGTGAGGGAGTTCGGCTACGATGCGGTGAGGGATTTCTATGGGACCCACGCTGAATCGGAGGCCATGGGCAGCAGGTTGAAAATCCCCGATGATGGTCCGCCCTCTGTGGCTGAGTTCGCCGTAAAGGATTATAACGAAGATTTACCCAAGCTGAGGATCCCGAATCCGTGGAGAGACGGCAGGTTGCCCATGATCCTGGAGGGGGTTAAAAGGCTCAAGGAGTTGTGCGGAGGCACCATTCCGGTTGTCGTATACATCCAGGCGCCCTTCAGGCACGCCTCCATGTTGAGGGGTTCTAATGAGATCATGAGGGATACGTATAAGCGGCCGGATCGGGTTAAGGATTTATTGGAAATCGCTACGGCGAGCCAAATCGCCTATGGAATTGCCTGCGTCCACGCAGGGGCCGATATCATCTTTATGTCCGATCCCACCTCATCGGGGGATGCTATCTCGGTCAAGACGTGGGAGGAGTTCGGGCTTCCCTACACATCCCGGGTTGTGGCAGCAGTGAGGAAGACCGGAGTCAAGGTGATACTGCACATCTGCGGTGATACAACGGATAGGCTCGAATCGCTAACCCGGACGGGGGTCGACGCCCTGAGTCTGGATTCCAAGGTCGACTTGGGGTATGCGCGAAAGCTCCTCGGAGAGGGGATCTGTTTGATGGGAAACATCGATCCAAATCAGACCCTGGTCTTCAAGAAGCCGGAGCACGTGGAAGATGAGTCGAAGCAGGCTATACGGAAAGCGGGAATGACCGGAGGCTTTATCCTCTCCTCCGGATGTGGGGTTCCTGCCGTGACACCCCCTGAGAATATCCGGGCTATGGTGAGGGCGGCGAGGCGTGTAGAGGGGGAATAATTCGGATTTGCTCTGGTATGAAGTGAGGAGAGGGGGCTTCAATGGACGGGGACAGGCGGGACGAGATTTTGCAACAGCTCTCCGAGGGGGTGGTTCGATTCGACGAGGAGCAGGTGATTCAGGCATCGAGGAGGGCCCTTGATGAGGGGATCAATGCATTGACGGCCATCGTGGAGGGCCTATCCCCGGGAATGGAGACCGTTGGGGATCTGTTTCAGAGGAAGGAGTACTTTGTGCCGGAGGTGCTCATGTGCGCGGATGCACTCAACGCCGGGCTCGAGATTTTGAAGCCCCACCTTAAGGAGGATGAAACTGCTACGAAGAAGGGGAGGGTTGTGATAGGGACCATTGAGGGGGACATCCACGAGATCGGCAAGAGCCTCGTGGCCTTGATGCTGGATATCAGTGGGTTTGAGGTGAGGGATTTGGGTGTGGACGTTTCCCTGGAGCGCTTCTTATCCGAGCATCGGGAGAAGCGATCCGACATCATTGCCATCTCTGCGTTGATGAGCACCACAATGCTCCGGATGAGGGATTTCATCGTGGGGATAAAAGAGGCCGATCCGGGGGTGCTCACCATGGTCGGGGGCGCGCCCCTCACTGCGGGAATTGCGCGGGATTTCGGGGCCGACGGATATGCCGAGGATGCACGAGGGGCGGTGATTGAGGCAAAGAGAGTCCTGGCAATCGATTGATCCGGGCTTTTGCGGTACCGAGGACATGGAGGAGGTGGAGAAGAATTTCGTTGCTCCCTTGATGGGATACCCGGGGCTTACAAAGACGGGAGCCACGGTGAGACAAGCATTGCAGGATTCCAACGCTCAGTTCGAAGCCTTAGATGCACTGGGGAGGGCCTTCTCTCCCGATGTCCTCTTCTGTTTCATGGACCTCACTGCCGAGGCGGAAGCCCTGGGAGCACGGGTTGCATTCTCGGAAGGCCAGCCTCCATCAGTTGTGGAGCATTCCATCTCAGTGGAGGAGGACTGGAAGGCCGGTCGGGTTCTAGACCCGGAAAGGGATGGGAGGTTGCGGGTATTCATCCGTACCATGGAGCGGATGAAGAAAAACCTCGCTATGGCGAGGGGGGCCTATGTCACGGGACCCCTGACCCTTGCCGGGGAGGTTGTCGGAATCAAAAAGGTGCTGAAGGGGATGATTAGAGATGACCGCTCCGTCAGGAGGTTGTTGCAGTTCACCGCGGAGGTGGCCAAGGGATATGCACAGCGTTTAGTGGAAGCGGGGGCTGATATTATCTGTATCTTGGAGCCCAGTGCCGCCCTCGTTTCCCCACGACATTACCATGAGTTTTCAAAGGGCCCTGTTGAGGAGATCTCAGGCTCCTTGGATGCCATAACGCTCCTGCACATCTGCGGAGACGTTACTCCCCTCATCCCGGAGATGATCAAGACGAGGGTTCACGGTATCAGCATCGACTCGGCGGTGGACATTGTGGGAGTACTCGGTCAACTGGATGGCCGAATGGCCGTAGCGGGGAATATCGATCCCGTCAAGGAGATGGTCTTTTCCACCCCTGAAGGGGTGAGGGAACGAGTGGTTGGGCTGAGGATGAGGGCACAACAGTACGAGAGGGCCTTAGTTTCCCGCTGTCATCGGGTGGTCGGGGAGGGGGATGATCCCGGCCAGGGGATCCATTCGAATTTCATCTTGAGCACGGGATGCGACCTTCCACCCGAGGTTCCCCTGGAAAACATCCGAGCCTTCATGGAGGGGGCGAGGGAATCAATTCCGCGAAACACTTGCTGAGAGGAGGGGAGCATGGTCCAGAAGAAGCGCATGGAGGAGATGAGTTGGGTTGAGTTCGAGGAGTGCTCAAAGGTTTTCGATACCATCCTCTTGCCGATGGGCTCTGTCGAGGAGGAAGGTCCTCATCTGCCGCTGGCAGTGGATTCCATCGTGGCATGGGAGGTGGCCGGCAGGGCCGGAGAGGGTTGTGATGCCTTGGTCGGCCCGTTGATTTCCGTGGGCTACTCGGATTGGCATGCGGCTTTTCCAGGCACGTTGAGCCTGAGCATGGAGACCCTTACGCAGGTACTACGGGAGATTATGTTCGGGATGGTTGAGCACGGTTTCAAGCGATTTATCTGCATCAATCCCCATATTGGGAATGAAGCCCCGATATTCTCCGTAGCCACGGAATTGAGGAAGAAGAACCGGGCCATCGTCGCCACGATCGACCTTTGGCGACTTGCGGGTGAAATGGCAAGAGATATTGCGGGGCTCGAAGAAAAGGGCTTTACCCATGCCGGGGAGATGATGACCTCCGTGATGTTGGCCCTGCGCCCCGATCTGGTGAATTTGGATAAGGCGAAGCCGGAACGATTGCGATCCGGGGTTGACTCGATGAAACAGGAGAGTTCGCGAAGGGTCAGCTTTTCCGGATATCATGTTGACATTTTCAGGATGTCGAGGGAGCTGACGGATTCTGGGGCCATGGGGGATCCCACCCATGCGACAATGGAGAAAGGACAGGAGATCATAGAAAGGTGGGTTCGCTATATCCGGGAGTTCGTTAAGGAATTCAAGAAGCTTCCCGCTTAGGATGGTGATGAACCGTAAGCGGTCGACGGCCACCGCGACTTTTGCAGATAGACCTTGATCGTCGATAACAGGGGGTGTGGTATGGATAGCGTGAAGAAGCTGGTAGATCATGTAACGGGAACCCAATTCAATGACCTTCCGGAAGCGGTGGTTGACAACGCGAAGAGATTCATTCTTGATTCGCTGGGAGTGGCAATCGCTGGTTCCTCGGCCCCGGGTTGCAAAGAAGTCGTGGACCTCGTTAAGGAATGGGGAGGAAAGCCAGAGGCTACCATCTTGATATATGGCGGAAAAGTCCCATCGCCTTCGGTAGCCATGGCCAACAGCATGATGATGCATGCCCTGGATTTCGATGACACCCTCGATGAATCGGCCCTCCATGCCCATGTCTCCGTGCTACCGGCTGCGCTTGCCATTGCCGAATCTGCGGGGATGATCTCCGGGAAGGACTTGATCACCGCGGTAACGCTGGGGGTCGATCTGGTCTGCAGGCTGGGTTTGGCCACCAGGAGACCCCTTTCATGGATTCGCAGTGCAACCTGTGGATTCTTCGGCGCTGCAGCTGCGGCGGGAAAGGTGATGGGGCTGAATGGGGAGCAGATGAGCAATGCCCTGGGGGTGGCCTACAGCCAGGTCGCTGGAAATGCCCAATGTCTCATTGATGGGGGACTCGTAAAACGGATGCAGCCTGCGTTCGCAGCGAGGGCGGGTGTCTTGTCGGCATTTCTAGCCCAGCGGGGCATAACCGGGGCACGACATTTCCTGGAAGGCCAATACGGCTTCTTCAACCTGTACGAGGGTGGAGATTACGACCGGGAAAAATTGCTCGAAGATCTGGGCAATCGGTTCGAGGGGATGAAATTGAGCATCAAGCCCTATCCCTCGTGCAGGATGACCCACGCCGCCATCGACGCCGCCCTTGCCATCAGGGAAGAGCATGGAATTGAGCCATCCAGCATCGAGGAAATCGTCGTTCACGCCTCAAAGATGGTTTATGACATGGTCGGTAGCCCCTTCGCCATCCGAGAAAATCCCCAGGTGGACGCTCAGTTCAGCACACCCTATACCGTGGCGGCAGCGCTCATTCGGGGTGACGTCTTCTTAAAGGATTTCGAAGAGTCCTCCATACGGGATCCTCGGGTCCTAGCCTGTGCGGAGAAGGTAAGGGTGGAGGTCGATCCGGAACTGGCGGAAAGGGATATGATGACCGCGCATCTCGTTCTGAAAACCAAGGATAAGGTATATTCTAAGAGGGTTAATAGGGTGAAGGGAAACCCCTTGAATCCCATGAGCCTGGATGACTGCATCGAGAAATTCAGAAAATGCATCCTTTCCAGCCAGAGGCCTATGCCTGGGGAGAAGGTTGACGAGATCCTCGATTGTCTGGTTAACCTGGAGGGTTTGAAGGAGATAAGGAAGCTCATGGGCCTTTTGAGCTGAGNGANAGCACATGATAAGGNAAGGAGGTTCTGATGGGCCAGATGGCTTCTCCCGACGTAGGGAGAATGGTTGCGGANCTGGGGAAGGTCGTATCCGAGAAATATGTTTCAACGACCCTCTTTGAGAGGATAAAGAGCTCCCTGGACACCTTCCCCTACGAGGCGGAGAGGGGAAAATTGCCCTATGCCGTCGTGATGCCAGAATCGAGGGATGAAATCAGGGAGATCATGAAGTATGCCAATTCCACCAGGATCCCCATCTTCGTTCGGGGTTCGGGCACATCCTTTACCGGCGCCTCCCGGTACCATGCCCCTGGTATCGTGCTCAGTACCCGTAGATTGAATAGCATCGAGCTTTTCGAGGATTACGGATTCTTCGAATGCGGGCCGGGGTGTATCTGCGCGGCGGTAGCCCAGGAAATCGAGAGGCGCGGATATTTCTTGCCCTTGGCCCCGGGAAGCCGCCTCATCGCAAGCATGGGCGGTTTAATAGCCAACAACACCAGTGCCCACGTGGTAGACATGAGCATCGGGAAACCCGGTGATTACGTGCTGGGGGTCGAGGTGGTGCTGCCCAGCGGGGAGATCATCGAAACGGGCACCAAGGGGTTGAGGAGGCCCGCGGGTACGGATTTAACCAAGCTATTCGTGGGAGGAGATGGGCTCCTGGGGATTGTTACCAAGATCCGGATGAGGCTCGTCCCCGCCTTTGAACGCGCCTACGGGGTTGCCGTTTATCGAGACCACAAGTCCTTGGCAAGGGGGGTCCAGAGGATGTATATGGAGAGACGCCCTGCTCCCCTCTTCATGGAATTCATGGACGAGGAGACCGCCAAAATTGGATACGAGATCAAAGGGCTGGAACCTCCAATGGGATCCGTTATCCTCTTCACCAGTATAGGGAGTTCAAAGCAGGAGGCCTCTCAAAAGGTGGAACAAATCCTGGTCTCGCTGAGGGCTGAGAAACCGATAGAAGCACATCACGTCGAGGACATGGATTTATGGGAGAAGCTCTGGTCCGCCAGGGAGGTGATCGGATCGTACCTCATGCAACAGAGCGGGAATCAGTGGTCCTCAGCGGAGGTTGTTTCCAATTTGAGGGATTTGGTTGACTGTATGGAGGACGCGAGAAATTTCACTAAGGATTTGCCCACCCTCGGTCAATTAACCCTTTACCTCTTCGGCCACATTGGAGGGTTGACGATGCACCCGGGGGTGATCATACCCAAGGAATGGGATAATGACAAAAAGAAAAAGGCCGTAGATGAGAAGTTTCAGAGGGAGACTGAGCTCAACCTGAAGTATGGCACGTGCGGTGGGGAATGGGGCCAGTTTGCCAAGAGGACTCCCTTTTTCATCCAGCGGTATGGAAGGGAAGGCTATGAATTGGTAAGGAAGTTAAAGAGCGCCTTTGACCCGAATAACATCGTGAATCCCGGAGTTCTTGAGGGGTATCGTTAGCTTGCGACGGTGGGAATGCCTGTGGTTCCTGTTTTCAATAGCGTGCGGAGGAAAGATCGATGGATGAAGCGCCCATAGGAGAGGATGCTGTTGAGTTGGACGAGGAGAAGTTCATCGCGGATTTGAAGGAGGTTATCCTCGACGCGGCGGCGAGGTGCAGGAATTGTAACTACTGTTTCACCATCTGCCCCCTGTTCGAATCCACTAGGGGATTTATGAGCCAGACTCCATCCGGCATCATGCAATCCATAAAGTACGCCATAAAGTGGGATATGCTCGAGGGAGAAGAGAAGGAGGCCCTCAGGGACCTCCTCTATCTCTGTACCACGTGCAACGGCTGCGTCTTACGGTGCAAGGCGAAGGCTACGGGGACGCCGGTTTTGGATGCGATTCAGGCGGGAAGGAAAATATTGAGGGAGATGATGATNGGGCCCCTCCCCAAACAACGAAAGCCCATCAAGGATATCTATATGCGGGGTAATCCCTACGGGGAAAGGCCTGAAAGCAGGCTCGACTGGTTGGGGAATCTGCAGGTCAAGCGGCTTCCCCGGGATAAGGCGGCCGTTCTGTACTATGTGGGGTGCACCACCGCGTACGAGCCGAACCTCCATACTATCGGAAGAAGCCTCATCGGGCTTCTCCAATCCCTTGATATTGATTTCGGCGTCTTGGAGGGAGAAGAGTGTTGCGGCGAGCCCGCCAGGCGCATGGGCGATGAGGGCCTCTTCCAGGAGATGGCGGGGCGGAATATCGGGCAATTCAAAGATGCCGGGGTAAAGACCATCATAACCACGTCNCCTCACTGTTTCAGCGCCTTTCTCAATGAATATCCATCCATAAGANACGNATTCGAGATTCAGCACTACACCCAATTCCTGNCCAAGGTCCTCAAGGAGAAGAGGCCNAGGTTCAAGNAGGGGNCTTCCCGCACGGTAACCTACCACGACCCGTGCTACCTCGGTAAGCACAACGAGATTTTCGACGCTCCCAGGGAGCTCCTCANGATGGTCCCGGGGCTCAGGCTGGTTGAGATGAAGATGACNAGNGANGAGAGCCTCTGCTGTGGGGGTGGCGGAGGCAGGATGTTCGCCGAAGTGGAGGAGGAACGCAGGCTATCGGATATGCGTATCGGTCAGGCCGTGGAGGTGGAGGCGGATATCTTGGCGACGGCCTGTCCATGGTGCTTCAACATGCTCCAGACTTCCGTGCGGGATCTCAACCTCACGGATAAAATTACGGTCATGGACGTGGCCGAGATTCTCAACGAATCGTTGAAGACAAACTAACTAAGGAAGGAGAAGAGGAGAAGATGATCACGTTGGAAGAAGTTCATGAAATGGGAGCAGAGATGGAAGGGTGGCTCCGCATGCGGGTACATCCCATAGCCGTCAAATTGTTAAAGGATGAGGAAGAAGTGCCTGAGGAAGCCATTATCCCAACACGGGATTGGGGGCATAAGTACGCCCTCTGCCAGTCGCTTGCCAGATCGCAGCGGAACGGTGAAACCATTGCGATGTTTATCGGGGATCACTGGTGCCCGGAGCCAGTTATCGGACTAGGTCTTGCCGAGCGAATTCCCTATTTCTTGGAGGGCCACCACCGCTACCCGGACAGCGTCAGAGACCTCAAGGCAGGCTCGAAATGGTGCACGAACATGCCTTTCCTCGANCATGGTCTGTACAAGGGGGTATTGTCGGCTCCCGTAAATACGTGTAGCTTCACGCCCGATGTCATCGTNATGCANGTCAATGGCATGATGACAAGCCAGCTCCTCAACGTCCGAAACTGGATTGACGGTAAGGATATCCACGCTCAGCNCTCCGGCCATGCCGCGTGTGTATATACGATTGTACCTCCATTGTTGAACCGGGATTGCCAGGTCGCCATTCCCTGCAAGGGAGACCGGAGTATTGCCCTCGCCCAAGACGATGAGATCCTCTTCTCACTGGTTCCTGAAATGCTGCCCCATTTCATCGAAGGCCTGAGATGGTTGGATGGACACGGTTGGTCGATACCAATGATTCAAAGATATCACGAGGAGTACGATTTAAAGCTGAGCTATAAGGAATTAGCCGACCGACTGGGTATGGACACACGTAAATCGCCTCCTCGTCCTCAGAAGTTACGAGAGTATTAGGCAGGTCTTTTCCGATGCGGAGGTCGATGTTCATCTCACCGAGCGAATTCCTGGAGGAAGCCGTTCGGGAGATNAGAGACCTTTGGTAATGCTGTGGATTGGTTGTTATGATTGGGAAGATAAGGAGAGACTCCGTGAAAAGGCGAAGGAACTCAGGTGCTCATGCTGTTGATTCAGGTCATCAGCTCTCCGAAAAGTCCACGGGGTCGCCAGACCAGTACGCCCATCATCAATCCGTACATAAAGATCCTCTCGAAAAAAGGGACGTATAAAATGCCGAAGGCCTCGAGTTGACCAAGGATGAGCGATCCAATATAGGCTCCCCGAATGCTTCCCAAACCACCAATGACGATTACTGCAAAAGCATTCATGGCATATTCATGACCCATATGGAGATTAAGGTTTACGAGGGGTCCGTGAAATACACCCATGAGACCGGCAAGCCAACAGCCTATGGCGAATACGACCGTATACAACCGGGGGACATTAATTCCCAGCCCAGTGGCCAATTCCCTATTTGAGGAGGCCGCGATAATCTTTTTCCCGTATCGGGTTTTTTGTAAGAATATTAAAAGGCCGATAAAAATGGAGAGCCCCACACCAACGTAAAAGACATTATAGACGGGATATCCACCGCCCATAATGGGAATCGCTCCCATGAGGCTTTTCGGCTCGTCAAACCA
>JGI2173J19968_10001206_pt1 | contig 10304 bp, 10 predicted proteins | sample DeeMarSWOR136_30_FD_19968 | JGI IMG/M metagenome (IMG submission 19968) | reverse complement strand
TGCTTCAGGAGTTTTTCCAATTCCGGGTCAATTTTTAATCCCAGTGGATTTGTGCTTCTGTTTAAAAATGTACTCATATAATCATATTTGGGCTTCTTGTCCGGTACATTTTGGGGATGAGACGCCGTGCTTCTGGAGAAAAGTAAGTCTTTTGAGGAAAGAGTATTGTGGGGAATGAAAACCGTAAAAACGAACAGAAATATTACCCCTCCCAGACAGATTTTTTTTCTCATTTACTCTTAAAAAATAAAACTTTCTCTCAAATTTGTCAACTTCCCCCGCCTGAATCTCGTCAGTCCAAGGGATCAGGTCTTGAGGCAAAATATAAGGGTCAGGCCTCAACCAAGGGATTTCCTGAGAACTCATTACTGGACAAATATCTTGCTTTATTGACAAGGCTTGTTCTCAGAAACAAAGCTTGCCTCAAGACCTGATCCCAAAGGCGACTTTGTGTTCACTTTCCCTTGAATCGGTGGCAGATTTCCCTTTGATCCCCCCTGTTCCATTTGACAAAATCCCTCAGATAACCTAAGATTACTTTACCCTCTTTTAGATATTTATATAAATAAATATTTATTTTAAAAAAAGATGCCTTATTTTCTATGTCGATTAGCTGCTGAAGACGGGAGAGTCCTCTCCCAGTCTATGCTTGCATCTTCTCACGATGAGTGCCAGAAGCATTTTGAAGAAAAGGGATATTGCGTCCTGTCTATCAAACTGGACTGGAAAAAAATCAGGGTTCCGGCCTTCCCTTTTGAGAAGAAGATCAAAGATAAAGATTTCATCATGTTCAATCAAGAACTCGTCGCGATGATCAGGGCCGGGTATCCAATCCTCAAGTGCATCGAAGCCATATTGAGCCGAGTAAAAGATATTCATTTAAAAGAATTGCTGATGAAGGTTGAAAAGGAAATCCGCGGCGGCAAATCCCTTTCGGAAGCGTTCACTCCCTATGAAAAATATTTTTCAAAGGTTTATATTGCTTCGCTCATGGCAGGAGAAAAGAGTGGAAACTTAGATGGCACGATCAGCCGTTATATTGATTATGCCAAGATTATTGCTCAGACGAAATCCAGGATAAAAACCGCATTGACTTATCCGACAATTCTCCTCCTCTTTTCTTTGTTTCTCCTTGCGATCCTGCTCAATTTTATCCTGCCTCGCTTTTCTGAATTCTATGCCGGTTTCGAATCTGAGCTTCCAGGGATCACTCGAACGCTCGTGGGCATTTCCAGTGCTGTGCGAGCCAATTTTCTTTTTATCATTACTTTTGCATTGTTACTATTTGTCGCTTTCATCCAGATGAGAAGGTACGAAAAAACTCAAGTGATTATTGATAAAATTAAGCTGAAAATTCCCTACGGAGGTCCAATCTGGCTGGAGTCAGGAATTTCCCTTGTCTGTCGGACCATGGGCCTTCTTCTGGAAGCAGGGATCACGCTCCTTCATGCTGCAGGCGTTGCTAACAAAGCTGTGCCGAACAGATTTCTTATAAAAAGAATGGAGAATCTGCCTGAGTTCATCAAACACGGAGAAAATTTATCCGAGTCCCTATCCAAATCAGGCTTTTTCCCTCCGCTTTCTCTAGACATGATTCGGATAGGAGAAACATCAGCAAATCTGGAAGGGATGTTGAAGGATGTGGCTGAATTCTATGAAGATAGAATACAAAGGAAAATCGACTCTCTTGTTTCCCTCATAGAGCCAGTCATCATTATTTTTATGGGATTGATAATCGCCGGGATGTTGCTCTCGGTTTATCTGCCAATTTTTAATATAATAAGAGTGGTTCAATAATGAAGAAGACAAAAGAAGATTCGCCAAAAATCACTGTTTCTGAAGAAGAAAAAACAAAACAGCTCGCTAAGCGGTATAATGTTCCCTACATTGACCTTTCCTCTCGCTTTGTCGACCGGGAGCTTGTACAGTCTTTTCCGGCAGATTTTCTCCATCGGTCGAATTTTGTTCCTTTTGAAAGAAATGAAGATACCGTGAAGATTGCCATTGCTGACCCATCTGATATTGCGACTATAGATGCCATTGAATCTCACTTGGGATTGGAAGTCGAAGTCTATGCGACTTCCAAAAGATCTATTCAGGAGGCTTTGCGCAAGAGCGAGACAGCCCAACAGGTCCTCAAAGACGCCACAGAAGGATTCATCATGCAGGTCGTTGAGAAGGAAAGCGGGGAAGANGAAGAGGTTATCTCTGTGGAAACGCTGGCTGATAAGGATGGCTCCATCATAAAACTGGTGAACTCAGTCATTTTCACGGCCGTACAGAAAAGAGCCAGCGATATCCATATCGAGTCAAAGGAAGATGGGGTAATCGTCAAGTACCGCGTCGATGGCGTTTTGAGCGGCGCCATGGAGCCGATTGATAAGAAATTCCAGTCCTCCATCATATCCAGAATCAAAGTCATGTCTGACCTGGACATCGCCGAACGGAGAGTCCCGCAGGATGGAAGNTTCAGGTTGAAGATTAAAGACAAGACCATCGATTTTCGCATCTCTATCATGCCNAGCATCTATGGAGAGGACGCGGTCATCCGGATTCTCGATAAGGAGATGATCACCGAAGCCATANCCGAACTCAGACTGGANCTGCTCGGTTTCTCCGGTGATGTCCTTGACAANTTCAACAGGTATATCACTCAACCGTACGGGATGGTACTCGTGACCGGTCCGACAGGAAGCGGGAAAACGACGACTTTGTACGCGGCCTTGACGGAAATTTTATCTCCCGAAGATAAAATCGTCACCATTGAAGATCCTGTGGAATACCAGATTGATGGGATCACCAGATTCCTGTCAATGAAAAAAAAGGGCTCACTTTTGCCCGGGGGTTGAGGTCGATATTGAGGCATGATCCGGATAAGATCATGGTCGGAGAAATCAGGGATCCTGAAACGGCCCAGATCGCCATCCAATCTGCCTTGACTGGGCACCTTGTTTTCACCACAGTTCATGCCAATAATGTCTTCGATGTTATCGGGCGATTCCTTCATATGCAAGTGGACCCGTACAGCTTTATATCGGCCTTGAACTGTATTCTGGCTCAGAGACTGGTCAGAGTCCTTTGTCAGAAATGCAAGACTTCTGTGACATATACCTCCAAACAGTTACTGGAGTCCGGACTCAATCCCCAAAAATACAAGGGACAAAAGTTCTATGAAGCCAGAGGGTGTCCAGAATGTCTCGACACAGGTTACAAGGGGAGGACAGCTATCGCTGAGCTCCTTGAGCTTTCCGATGAGATTCGTGAGATGATCCTGGAAAGAAAACCTCTTTCTGAAGTGAAAAAAAGAGCGAAGAGTGAAGGAATGGTGTTTCTTAGAGAAGTGGGGATGGAAGAGAAAGTCCTCAAAGGAGTCACGAGCCTTAAAGAGCTGAACAAAGTGACCTTTGTAGAGTAAGAAAATGGGCCTTTTTTTCGGTAAGATTAAAGACTATTTCACAAAACAGCCATTTCCGCACGCAGCCTTTCATCTGACTTCTCACTACATCAGCGGGATTCGTGTTTCTCCAAAAGAGGGGAGGATAATGAATCATTTCATTCTTCCTCTTGAAAAAGGGTTGATTCAGCCTTCCTTCGAAAAGAAAAACATTAAAAATCCTGCTTTGCTTGAGAAAAAAATAAAGAAGGAGTTGGGGAAACTCCATCTTCATGACCATAAGGTGGCGTGTCTTTTGCCTGAATTGTCTTTGAGAGCGTTTGTTTTTTCTTTTGGGTCACTTCCTTCCTCGCGACCGGAAAGAGAGCAGATCATCCGTTTTCGCATAAAAAAGCAACTTCCTTTACTCCCTCAGGATGCCAGATTTTCTTTTGATATCATCAAGTCAAATGATTCGATGAAGATTTTTGTCGCAGTCGCCCGGGCTCTGATTATCCAAGAGTACGAAGAGCTCTTCAGCAGATTAAACCTGAAAATCAGGACGGTTGGAGTTCCCATCTTGGGCTTGTATTCTTTGCTGAAAACCGAAAAGGAGAAGGATTTACTTCTGATAAATATCGAAGAAGACTCACTCTGTCTGACGGCCATCATAGATTCTGAAATTGCCCTCTACCGAATGAAACCGATTCTTTCTCTTGGTCAGGATGAAAGAAGCGAGGACCGAAGAGTAGAGAATATAGTGAAGGAAGTGGAGAATACAGTGAATTTTGTCGAGGACAAAGAGAAGAGAAAAATCCAATCTTTTTGGGTTCGTCTGGGTCTTCTCGAAGAGGAAAGGATATTATCTCGATTGCAGGAGAGATCATCTCTTCCTGTTACGGGAATAGAGTCTCGCATGACGGCAAAGATCGGATTGAGGGAGAAAAAGATTTTATCTCCTTTGATTGGACAGATTCGATGAAAAACTCAAGGCCAATAAACGTGAATTTAGCCAGCCATCCGCTGCGCAACTGGAGATTGTTCACCTTATTGTTTTCAATCTTTGTGGTTTTATTCCTATTTATTTCCTTTTTTGCAGGAAAGATCTTCATTCGATACAGGTCTGATGCCCGGCACGCAAAAACTTTGATCAGACAGACCGACAAACTGATTAGAGATACCCAGAGGAATGAAAAAAGTTTATCCTCAAGGATTAACGAGGCAGTCAAAAGCAATCAGAGCCAAGTGGATATGGTGAACAGCATTATTCTCAAGAAAAGTTTTTCCTGGATCGAATTTTTTGCTGATTTAGAGAAGTCTCTTCCCGATTCCTCTTATATAGTCTCTCTGGCGCCCACACTCACAGAAGACTCGGAAATAAAATTAAGGTTGAGAGTAGCCTGCATCAGTGTGGATGACCTGTTGAAGCTCATTGATAATTTTGGAGCCCTGAAATTTGACGAAATACAGATAGAAGGTGAAACCCTGAGTGAGAGGGGGCTACTCATTTCGGAGATTTCCTTAAGATATGAGAGAAGTATTTAATCTATTCGAAGAAAAGGAGAAAAAGGCGCTCCGTATATTGGGCGTTTTGCTCGGGTTAGCCATACTTTTTCTCCTATTGATTTCTTTCCCCCAGAAGAGGAGCTCTATCCGAACGCTGTCCCGGCTTGAGAGCAGACAGAGCGAATACCAGCATTTCAACAGTATGACTCTGGAAAAGGAGGATGAATGGCGTCAATGGCAGCAGGCCTCTCGTGATATAGATGAGCTGAAAAAGAGCCACTTTTACAGCGGCAAGGATGCTGTCAAACAAATGAGGCTTGATATACAGCGTATCTTGAGTCAGGCTCGTATTCCTGCTTCCCAAAAAAAGTACAATTACACTGAGTTCAAGAGAGAAAACATTAAAAAGATGAGCGTGAGCTTTAGCGTGCGGGGCACATACCAGTCATTGAAAGGATTGATCCAATTGGTCGAAGAATTCCCGAAGTTTTTGATCGTGGAAAAGATAGATTTTTTAGAGATAGATGATCGGAGCAGTATTCTTGAATTAAAAATCGTCCTGGCAGGCTATTATGAGAATTAATAAGAATTGGGGATTTTTGTTCCTTTTTGTCTTGTGTCTAGGTTTTGATCTCTGGGCAGGAGAAAGGAATCTCCAGGAAAAAGCAGCTGCAAAGGATGAGAAAAAAAGCCTTATAAAGAAAGAACTCTTGTTGAGGACGAAACAAAAGCTTAATCCACCACGCAGAAACATTTTTTCTCTCCGCAGGACAGAGAGCGGGGAGACAAGAGTCCTCCCGAACAATCCTCAACCGGTCCAGAGAAAAACTCCAGGAATCACTGAAGAAGAGTCTTCTGGTCTGCAGATGCACATAAGATATATTGGGCATATTCGATCAGGCAAAAAGATTGTGGCGTTGATTATTCTCGAAGACGCTGCATTCGCAGTGGAAAAAGGAGAGATGATCAGCGAGGGCGTTCAAATTGCAGACGTCACGCCTGAATACATAGAGATTATCGGCCCGGATTCTGTGAGGAAAAAATATACATTAGAAGGAGAGAAAGAGTGAGAAAAGTCGCATTTTTAATAATAGTGGCTTTGGCCTTTTGGGGATGTGCATCTTTTAGCCATAGCTACAAACTCGGCACGGAAGCAGCCGTTAATAAAAATTGGGATGAAGCCATCCTGCATTTTGAAAAAGCCCGTCTGGAAGACCCTAAAAATTCCGTTTACCGGATGGCTTTACTCCGGGCAAAACTCGCTGCAAGTTATGATCACCTCAATAAAGCCCGAGAGCATGCCTCCCATGAAAGAAAAGAAGAGGCGCTCGCCGAGTATAAGAAAGCCCTTTCCTATGGTCAGCTTGGACAGGATATCGTCGAAGAAGCCCAGCGCCTTTCAGTCGAAGAGGTCAAGGAAGAGAAACCGAAGGAATTCAAGATAGAGCCCCCGGTTAAGCTGGATGTCAGTGATGAGAGAATTGAGTTAAAATTTCCTGTCGAGATAAGTCTTCGTTCCATCTTCCAGGCCCTGGGAAAGCATGCCCGGGTCAACATCATATTCGACGATCAATTCAGGGATATGCCTTTCACCATTGACCTGGTGGATATGAGTTTTGAACAGGCCCTCGATTCTCTCTGCATGGCCTCAAAGAGTTTTTACAGGATTATCGACATTAAGACAGTCATTGTGGCTCCAGACCTTCCCCAGAAAAGAGCCCAGTATGAGCTCAGTGCCATCAAAACATTCTATCTTTCCAACATCAACGCCGAGGAAGTCCGTGCAGCACTCATGCAGGTGCTTCGTACTCAGATGAGGCAGCCTATCCTTATTGTGGATAAAAATTTAAACTCTGTGACATTAAGAGATGCCCCGGAAGTGTTAGAACTAGCGGATAAGGTCATTAGGCTTTGGGATAAACCGAAGGGAGAAATCATCATTGACCTGGAAATCATGGAAGTCTCACGAACAAAGCTGCAGCAGCTGGGAGTACAGCTGGAGCAGGGCCTCTTTGGGTTAAGATACAGCGGTCCAGAGGGTACAGATGAAGGCTGGGTTAACCTGGGCGACCTGGATTTCACGAGTGGTAATAATTTTCAGATCAGTCTTCCTTCGGGAGTCGTTCAGTTTTTAGAGTCAGACGCGGATACAAAGATCATCTCTCAGCCCCGGCTGCGCGGTCTAGAGGGAGAAGAGATGACTTATCTGGTCGGTGATAAAATCCCGATTCCGAGAACCACCTTCAATCCTATCGCGGCCGGAGGAGTCAGCATGCAGCCCGTGACTAATTTCCAATTCGAAGACGTTGGTATAGATGTCAAGATCACACCCCGGATTCATTTTGAAAAAGAAGTCACTCTGGATTTGGAGATAAAGATCAAATCCATCGGCGGAACGGGTTTTGCCAATATTCCGATCATTGCCACCCGGGAAGTGAAGAATGTGATTCGGCTCAGGGATGGCGAGACAAACCTTCTGGCTGGGTTGTTGAAGGAAGAAGAGAGGAAGATTCATAGCGGAATAGTCGGACTGAAAAACATCCCTATCCTGGGAGGCCTTTTTTCAGGCACGGATAACACTATCCAACAGACAGATGTGATATTGACCATCACTCCCCGTATTATCCGAACGATACCACTGACTGAAGAAGATATGAAGCCTCTCTGGGTAGGACTGGAGGGGATCACTTCTTCTGAGAGAACAGTCGAGAGAACGCCTGAAGAGAGTCGGTTGAGAGCCAGGGCAGAAGAAGCAACGGAAGCCGGAAGAAGGGGCCAAAATCAAGTGATGCTGAGCCCTCCCAATTTTGAAGCTCGCCAGAATCGAGACATCCGTATCAACACAAACCTGCGGATTCAAGAGGAAGTCAGCAACCTGTCCTTGAATATCAGTTTTGATCCTTCAGTCATCAGATTAAAGGAAATTGTGCGAAGGGAATTCCTGAACCGTCTCGGAGAGGATGTTCCTTTTCTTGAGAACATAGATAATTCCTCTGGAGTGTGCACTATTGGATTTTCAAGCCCAGATATAGGAAAAGGCCTGAGGGGGACAGGAACCATCGCCGTGCTCGTTTTCGAGCCCGTGAGCCAGGGAGAATGTATCATTTCCGTAACCCAAGTCTCGGCGAACAACCCCTCTGGGGAAAGCGTAGATTTTACGACCCGCCAGAGCCGGGTTGTTGTGCGATAATTGTATTTGGGGTCAGGCCTCGACATTAGACATTATCACATAATCAAGCAGTCCGGCCTTCTCAAAGAGGATGCCTGAAAACTGAAATCGAGCTTTTGTCTTTCCTCCAAGACGAGACTCAGCAAGATACCTTTTATCAATGTCTAATGTCGAGGCCTGATTCTTCTTACGCATATTGACTTCGGGATTTTTTAGGAGTAAAAAATAGAAATCCATAAGAAAATAATTTCGGTATGAATGGAGGTTCGAATGCCAGCAAAAAAAACCACAAAGACAACAAAAAAAGCGGCTCCTAAGAAAACAGTAAAAAAGACTACAAAAAAGACGGCTGTGAGGAAAACAAAGAAGGCTGCTCCAAAGAAAAAAGTTGCCGCCAGGGTCAAAAAAGGCCAGGCTTACGAATGTCATGTCTGTGGCTTACGGGTTATTGTGGATGAAGTCTGTGGATGTGTCGAAGAACATGCACTGATTTGTTGCTCGAAACCGATGAAAAAAAAGGCGAAAAAAAAATAGTAAACAGAGGCTCAGGACTGAGCTCGAGATATTCAGCCGCATTCACATTGGCACATTGGGGACGTTCCCTGGGGGGAGACTCTGTCTCGTCCTTCTGAGTTCATGAATATCTTTAAAAGATAGAATATCCCCTTCGGGAATGTCCCCGGTTTTTGTGGTAAAAAGCTAAATATTCTTTATTTTTCTTAAAAATAAATAAATATGACTCAGAAAAATTCTTCGGAAACCCAGAGCGGTTTGCAATTTGACAGTTCACGGAAATTTGAAATCTATTCTTTGATTACAGAAAAAATCAGCCAATTGGGCGATCTGAGAAAAATTCTGAATGAAGTCCTTGCCGTCCTGAAGACAGTCATGGGATGCCGTCATCTGGCAATCCGGATGATCGACTCCAAAGGCAATATTCCTTTCTCTGCGCATGTGGGATTGGACAAAAAGTTCTTGGATTCCGAGCACTGGATAACAGTCAGAGATTGTCTTTGTGGCCATGTGGCTAGAGGTGCAGTGGATAAATCATGGCCTTTCATCACGGAGAATGGGTCTTTCTTCACTAATTCCCTGCCCCGGCTTCTGGCCGAGGTCAAAGTCAATTACGCAAAAATCAATAGCGGGAGTTTGAGAGATGCTTGCTTGAGCAGAGGATATGAATCTGTGGCGATTGTTCCGGTAAGAGCCAAGGGAAAAATCATTGCCGAACTTTATCTCTCCGATGAGAAGAAGGATCTTTTTCCTGTTGAGAAGGTCCGTTTCCTTGAAGATGTTTCAGTCCAGGTCGGCATTGCCATCCAGAACTCCCAGCTTTACACTCAGTTGAATGACTCGCAGAGGAGACTCATGGATCTATTCAATTCGACTTCAATGGGAATCCTGGAGCTGGATACAAAAGGCTACATCCTACAGGTGAATAACAAAGGTGCCGAACTTTTGGGGTACTCTTCGCCTGAGAAATTATTGGGTCAGGGTATCAAGATCAGTGAACTCAACGTTGAGAAAGAAGGATGGGAAGAATTTATCGAGTCAGTGGATGAATCGGGGGCCATGAATAATTTTTCGCTGGCTTTCCGGATTGGCCGAGGGAAACAATTTTTAGAATTTTCGCTCATATCCGTAAAGGATTCTAAAGAAAACATCACCGGATACAGAGGGACTTTCCGGGATGTGACGGATAGGATAAGACTGGAAGAAGAAAGGCTGAATAAAGCGAAGACTGAATCTCTGAAGAACAGATACTACCAGGAAGCCTTGGCCCTTCGAGATGAAATTAAATCCGAATATCCCTTCGAAGAAATGATCGGGATCAGTCCTGCCATGCAGCAGATCAAGAAGGCCATCCAGCAGGTTGCTCCGACTGATACGACTGTCCTCATAAAAGGGGAGACAGGGACAGGAAAGGAGCTGGTCGCTCGCTACATCCATGAGCTCAGCTCACGCAAGGATAGAATCCTGGTCAAGGTGAACTGTGCGGCACTTTCGGAGGGATTGATCACTTCAGAGCTTTTTGGACACGAGAAGGGAGCCTTTACTGGAGCCATCCAGAGAAGAGTCGGCAGGTTCGAGTATGCGGATAATGCCACAATTTTTCTAGATGAGATCGGTGACCTGCCACTTGAGACCCAGGCGATGCTCCTTCGTGTACTGCAGGATGGGGAGTTCGAAAGAGTCGGCAGCTCCAAGACCATAAAAGTCGATGTAAGGCTCATCGCCGCTACGAATCGGGATCTG
>JGI2173J19968_10001205_pt1 | contig 10308 bp, 10 predicted proteins | sample DeeMarSWOR136_30_FD_19968 | JGI IMG/M metagenome (IMG submission 19968) | reverse complement strand
AGGGAGTGATGCCCTTTCACCTCTGGGCTTGGTCAACAAGATAGGGACATACGGCATCGCCACCGCGGCCAGGGCCAATGGTGTTCCCTTCTATGTCCTCTGCGGAACGGATAAGATCTTGACCGAGGGATTGGCCGAAAAGTTGAGGATTGAGCAGAAGGATCCCGGAGAGGTGTTGCAAACCCCTCATCCCGGAATGGAGGTGATCAACCACTATTTCGATATCACCCCCATCGAATTCCTCTCTGGGGTGATTACGGAGGAGGGAGTCTGGCAGAGGGATCAACTTAATCGGTTCGTAGGGGGTTTAAGGGTGTGCGAAGCCCTAAGGGAAGGATGGATATGACCACCGTCTACCTGGTTCGGCATGGACAGACGGCCTGGAATAAGGAGGAGGTGTTTCGGGGAAGGGCGGATATTCCCCTGAACGAGACCGGCCGTAAGGAGGCGCTCTTGACGGGGCAATATTTGAAAGTGGTAAAGGTGGATTCACTATACAGCAGCCCCCTCTCCAGGGCCGTTGAGACGGCAGAGGCCATCGCCCGCTACCAGGGCAAGGAGGTTCAGATCTCGGACGGTTTGATCGACATCGATTTTGGCCGGTGGCAGGGAGTTTCCCATGAGGAGGTCAGAAAAAGATATGGGGAGTTATACCGGCAGTGGAAGGATACTCCCCATCTGGTGAGGTTTCCCGGTGGAGAAAGCTTGGAAGATGTAAGGGAAAGGGCCCTGAGGGCAATTGATGAGGTTATAACTGACCATACTGGCGAAACCCTTGTCATGGTCTCCCACCGGGTGGTCAATAAAACGGTACTCTGCGGCCTTTTGGGATTGGATAATTCCCATTTCTGGCAGATCGGTCAGGATACGGGTTGCATAGACCTTTTGGAATTTGGGGAGGAGTTTACCCTTCGTCGTCTAAACGACACCTGCCACCTTACGACTATCGAAGGGGATAGGATTCGGATCGATTTCTGAAGGACAGTGGCGAAGGAAGCATTAAAATCAATCGAGACGATAAAAAAGGTATTATTCGTCTGCACGGGAAATATCTGCCGCAGCCCAATGGCCGAGGGTCTGATGATCGAGAGGCTGAGAAAAGGGGTAGGACCGGATATATCCGTTTCATCGGCTGGCATCTTTGCAACTCCTGGGAACCTCCCGGAACGTTTCGCAGTCCAAGTAGCACGGGAGGCAGGGGTTGATATTTCGGGGTATAGGGCCAGGGTGGTGAATAACGATAACTTAAGCTGGGCCGATATCATTCTGGTCATGGAATCCGGCCAAAGGGGATTCATTTCGATGGCATTTCCCCAGCAATCGGCGAAGGTAGCCCTTCTCGGAAATTTCAGCCGTTCCCAAGGTGAAGGGGGAGAAATCGCGGACCCCTACGGGTCCTCAGTGGAGGTTTACAGGGCTTGCTTTGAGGAAATCGGAGAGGCCATAGATGGGTTTATTCAGTTTTTCGCGTCCTGTTCGGCCCCGAAGGAGCATTGAACAAGAAGGTAATGTGAGGTACTCGCCTCTAATGAGATCCCTGAAAAACTGGGGAAAAAGCTCTGAGCGCGAAATTATGCTGTGCTGCGGTGTTGCAGTGCTGCAGTGTTGCGGTCAGGTCGATTGAAATTTTCATTCAAGGACCTGCAGAACCGCAACGGATAATTTGGGGGATTTCATGCTTGAGGTCAGGATTCATGGGAGAGGAGGTCAAGGAGCTGTCATCGCATCGGAAATTTTGGCGACTGCATCCTTTTATGACAAGAAGTTTTGCCAGTCTTTCCCCGCCTTCGGGGTTGAAAGGAGGGGGGCCCCGGTCACCGCCTTCACCCGCATTGACGACAAAGCCATCCGCATCCGCACTCAGATCTATATCCCCGATCACATCATCGTCCTTGAACAAACCCTGCTAACCGAGGGAGTTGATGTGACTGGGGGGTTGAAGGATGGTGGCTGGATTATGGTGAACAGTCGAAAAGACCTCCAGGGATTTCCGGGCTTCGATAAATACAGGGTGGCTACGGTAGATGCCGACTCCATTGCCATGAGCCACGGTGTAGGAACTCCTGTGGCTCCCGTGGTGAATACGACGATTTTGGGAGCCTTCGCCAGAGTGACGGAAGTGGTGACCATTGATTCCGTAATTAAGGCGATCAAGGATATCGTTCCCGCCAAAAGGGATGAAAATGCTCTGGCGGCAATGGAGGCCTATGAAAAGGTATTCTTTGGTAAAGGGAGTTTACGGTGACCAAAAGGGTGATTTTAGAGAGGCCTGCCGTTATCCCACCCATGGCGATTTCCATGGGGTATATGGTTTCGAACAGGGCGGGAGTCTGAAGGTATCTAGGGTCGAAGTATGAAGATAAGATGTCCCCGTCTTTCCTATGATCCCATCTCCTTTGCCACCTTGTGAGTTGCCCGGATGATCTTCTCGATATCCTCTTCCGTATGTTCCGTGGAAAGGGCGCCCCCGCCCTTTACCACGAATATCCCTTCGTTCATCATCCTGAGTTTGAATTCAACATCCCTCTTTCGCAAATCTGTTCGCTCAAGGACATCCCTCGGACTTCGTATCTTCGCATCCTTTTGGAGGGGGAAGGTGACCTGGTAGAGGGAACCGTATCCATTACACTGGGCGACGATGCCGTTTTGTCGAAAGGCCTCCTCCATTCCCTTCCTAGCTCTCTCGGCCAATTCTTTCAGCTTCGGGTATATCCAACGAGCGTTTTCCCTTAGGTATCGGATCTGAAGGAACCCAGTTGTCATGGCTATGGGGGTACCCGAAAAAGTTCCCCCTCCGATGTTGACGCGTTCCCATTTGTTAGGCCTTGTCACATGGTCGCACATGTCCATGATATTTCTTTTTCCCGCAACAATCCCTATGGGCATTCCGCCTCCAGCGATCTTCCCCAAGGTACACAAATCGGGGTCGATTCCGAATTCCCCTTGAGCGCCCCCGAGGGATACCCTAAATCCCGTGATGACCTCATCGAAGATCAATAATGCCCCTACCCGTAAGGTCTCTTCCCTCACTGCCTTCAGGTAATGGAGGTCAGCCGGAATGAATCCGGTTCCCGGAATAGGCTCTATAATAACCCCAGCCAAATCCCCGGCATCTTTCCTGATTGCTTCGATGGCCCCCTCAATATCATTGAAGGGGATGGGCTTCGTAAATTTGGAAATCTCCGGCAAAAGGCCGAGGCTCTCGACATGCTCGATGGGGGGGTTGATCCTATACATGAGATTGGAATTGGGACCGTGCCAACCCCCCTCTATTTTGAGGATTATTTTTCGTCCCGTATACCCCCTCGCCAGTCTGACGGCGTACATGGTAGCCTCGGTACCAGTACAGCAGAATCGAACCTTCTCAGCACAGGGGATGATATCGCAGAGCATCTCCGCGTATTCCACCTCGTGCTGATTGACTTGTCCCACATGGAGGCCATCCGGTAGCTTTTTGGCCAGCCCATCGATAATAAAGGCAGGGGCATGGCCCGAGATACGGGCGTAGTGAGCCATCCACAGATCGACGAACTCGTTTCCATCCACGTCCCAAAACTTCGATCCCCTAGCCCTGACCGCATAAACGGGATAGGGCCAATAATACCTAAAGGAATGGCTAATACCCCCCGGCAGCACCCTCGCCGCCCTTTCAAAGAGGGCCTCAGATTGAGGATTCAAACCTCGATACCTCTCCAACACCTCTTCCATCTTCTTACCCTTTCCATTCAGGATCATGACGTCATCTCCGTGATCAGATTACCACCTCTTCTATAACCAACTGCCCCGTCTCAAATCTATCCATGCCGAGGCAGCTCACATCGACAGTCTCATATCTCCCCAATTGAATTGCCTCCGAAAGCGTCTTTCCCACGGCGGGTGCCTGCTGGAGGCCGTGGCCGCTGAAACCCACCGCCAGGTAAAACCCCTTTATCTCGGGGTGTTCGCCCAGGATGGCGTTGTGATCCGATCGGTTCTCTGCATAGAGGCCAGCCCATCCCCCCTGAAGCCTCAACCGGTCGAAGAGCGGGATCCTGTGGGCGAGCTCCGGCCAGATATCGTCGTAAAAGAGGGTCCTCTCCCAGGTGAAGTTGACCCCGATCGGTTCGTCCTCCTTGGACTTCCCCGTGAGAATCTTACCCCCGGTCTCGGTCCTGAAATAGAGGCCAGTGGTATTAATTGTCAGGGGTATTTCGTAGTTGAACTCCTTGGGTGGTTTACATTCATATACCATACGCCTTAGGGGATCCACCGGGATATCGACCCCTGCCATCATTCCTACCTCATGAGCAAATGGACCCGCGGCATTTACCACGATGGGGCTCTCAATCCATTCCCCTTTCTTCGTCTTAACTCCTCTGATCTTGTTGGACTTCAAGACAATTTTTACTGCTTCATCGGTGATATATGTGGCTCCAAGGAACCTTGCCTTTTTCATAAAGCCGCTCAGGACCCCATGGGGGTCTAAGTATCCATCCCTAGGGCCGAAAGTTGCCCCTGCTACGCCCTCAAGATTAATATGGGGGATGATTTCCAAAATCTCCTGGGGTCTGAGGAGGCGAACTTCCAGACCTTGAGACCGCTGAAACTCGTAGAGTCTCTTCATCACCGGCCACTTCTCCCTCCTGCCCAAAAAGAGGTACCCCCGCTGACGAAAATCCGCATGGGGTTTCTCCCCTTCAACCTCCATGAGTTCATCGAACTTCTCATAAAAAGGCACACTGTAGCGAGCTATGTCAATATTCACTTTAGTTCCAAATTGTTGCCTTATCCCCCCTACGCTCAGAGCCGTGGAGGAATGTTCATACGTGGGGTCTCTCTCCAGAACGACGACTCTGCCGTCAAATCCATCGTTCAAGAGGTTGTAGGCGATGCTCGAGCCCATCACCGCGCCTCCAATTACTATTACATCCGCCATCTCCATGGAATCCGCCCTCAGCTGACTCAGTTTATCCGTACCTCTACCTTATTTTCAAGGTCATACTTACTTAGGCCTTGTTTCCAAGAAATCTCCTTGGGGAAAGAATATCCAGATAGGGAGATGGAATTCTGTCCAAGAGGAAATCGGCGATGATTTGGCCTATAGGGGGGGCCAGCTGAATCCCCGCTCCGCTGAAGCCCACGGCGCAAAGGAACCCCTTCACCTCCGTCTCCCCTAAGATAGGAAGACAATCGGGGGTGACTGTGCGCAACCCAACCCATCCCCGGACTAATTGGCTATCGCTAAAGGAGGGCAACCTTTCATCAACCCGCTCGATGATGAACCCCTTGAATTCGTCATCGGGCTTTTGCTTATACTCGCAATAATCATCTGGATCAATGTGCCCCCTATCTACATCGAAGGCCTTATCCAATTTGCCCAATAGGAGCAATCCCCCTGTCTCCTCCCGAAAATAGAAACCGGTGCTCAAATCTATGGTCATGGGAACAACCTGGGCGAGCCTCTTTTTTGGCTTGACGGCAAGTATCTGCCCCCTGATAATTTTGATCGGGATGGTTAATCCCGCCATGTTTGCAACAATCCCTGCCCACGGCCCCGCCGCGTTGATCACGATGGGGGCTTCGATTTTCCCACTGTCGGTTATCACCCCCCTTACCTTCCCTTTCTCCACAACGATCGCCTTCACTTCTTTGCCGACTTCGATCTCGACTCCGGCATCCCTTGCCAGTTCGGCCAGTGCGGTGGTCAACAGATAGGGATCCAGATAACCATCTTCAGGCGTGAAAGCGGCCCCTGAAACATCGCTGGTAGTTAACTGGGGGAGGATTTGAAGCAGGTCCTGGCGTTCCAACCAACGGACTTGGACGCCTGCCCCTTTTTGTAGGATGAAATTCTGCCTCAATCGGTCTACCTCTTCATCTCCTCGGCAAAAATGGATAAATCCGATTTTGTTGAAATCGAGCCGTGATGGCGAACTTTCGTCTAATTCACGAATCATCTCCAAGGTCCATTGGATCAATTCGATTTCCATCGGAGTGGAATGCTGAAGGTAGATAACTCCCACGGATTTGCTGGTGGATCCCGAGCAAAGAGCCTCCTTTTCCAGCAAAATTACCCTGAATCCCCTCGGCTTCTTCAACCCCAAACCGTAGGCGATGGATGCCCCCACAATTCCCCCACCAATGATGGCAACATCTGCGATCATGGCCACCCCAGTCCTATGTTTAATAATATCACAATCCCGATTACTCCCCCAAAAGAATATGGATGGATTGTGAGGAAAATCTATGCTACTCATTTGAAAAGAGAGCTGATTGATGCATTTGAAAGATCAGGAGAAAAAGATTCTCGATGGAAAGCATGGAGAAGCGGCACGGATTGCCCTATCGATACTGGTCGACCTGGGAGAGCTGTTCGGTGCCGAGGAAATGATGGAGGTGTCACAAGTCCACATCGACAGCTCAATCTATATCGTCGATGCTGGGTTAGAATTCGCGGAACGTTTCGCTGAATTGGGAGCCAAGGTGGCGGTCCCCACATCGCTCAATCCTAGTGCTGTCGATCTCGAAAGGTGGAAGGAATACCGGGTTCCTCCTGAGCTTCTAGAAAAAAGCAGGCGGATGGAAAGAGCCTACCTTAAGATGGGAACAACCCCCACGTGGACTTGTGCTCCTCACCAACAGGGGATGATCCCTCGGTTTGGTGAACAGATTGCCTGGGGGGAATCCAACGCGATCGCTTTTGCCAATTCGATCATTGGCGCCAGAACCAATCGTTATGGAGACCTCATGGACGTATGTGCTTCTCTCGTGGGAAGAGTTCCGAGATGCGGTCTTCATTTGCCAATAAATCGGAGGGCTGAAGTATTGATTCGTCTGACAGGTATTACCAATGAGATGTTGGAGGACAAGGCGATCTACCCGTTTCTCGGATTCTTGGTAGGAGAAATGGCTGGGGACCGTGTCGTAGCCATCGACGGAATCCCGCAGAATGTGGGGATCGATAGCCTCAAGGGTTTTAGTGCCTTGGCAGCCTCCTCTGGAGCGGTTGGCCTTTTCCATCTGGTTGGTGTGACCCCAGAGACTCAGACATTAGAGATGTGCCTTAGGGGCATAAAACTAAAGAAGGTATTGGAAATCTCACCAAAAATGATCGGAATGCGGAGAAGAGGCTTTGGACAGCCAAGGGGGACATGGTGGATCTCGTGGCCATGGGCTGCCCTCACTTTTCCTTCATGGAGTTTAAGGAATTGGCCCGTTTCATGGACGGCAAAGAGTGCACAGTTCCATTGCCTTCTGGGTTTTCACGAGCCGAACCATCTATGGATGGATCAAGAACTGTGGAATAGTGAAGGATCTGACTTACTCAGGTGTCGTGGTATTTACCGATGGGTGCCCAATGCTATACCCCAAGGAGACATGGCACTTCAATGTCATGATGACCAATTCGGCCAAGTTAGCCACCTATTGCCACTCCCAGACGGGACTGGATGTGGCTTATGGAATTCTCAAGGATTGCGTTGACACAGCCGTTCAAGGAAGAATTTGTCGGAGAAAATCACCATGGAAAAAATACTGAGAGGATGTTGTGGGCTCCCTGGAAAATGTGAAGGGGAGATACTCGTTACCTCTCAGCCTATCAGCTTTTGGGGCGGGGTAGACCTCACAACTGGGTGTATTAATGATCCGCGCCACGAGCTTTTTGGCCAGTCTATTTCGGGAAAGGTTTTTGCCTTTCCTTTTGGCAAGGGATCAAGTACAACATCTCTTATCATTTTGGAGCTAGCCAGGGTGAATAAAGCTCTCGCCGCCATTATCAATCTGAGAACGGAACCCATCTTGGCGATGGGTCCCATTGTCTGTAAGCATTTCTATGGCAAGGAGATTCCCATTATCACCTTAGATGAGAGGGCATTCCAAATGCTGAAGACGGGACAGCACGTGATGGTCAATGCTACTGAAGGGAAGGTGGTCATAAAAGCGTAAGTCTTAGGCAGAACCTGCCGGATGGTTGGGATGTTGGTGGGAAGGGTTTCCTTCCCGCCTTTAAGGGAAGGTATGGTAATCGAGTAACCTGTCACAATTGCCCTGTTTCGCTCCAGCTCTCCAGCAGTTTCTGATACTCCGGATCTTCGAATCGCTCTAGCCTGAAAGCTTGTGCATAATGGGGCAACTCGCTGCGGGTTAGATAGGCGGCCAGAAGTTCACCTGATGCACAGGAAGCCATAATCCCAAAGCCTGAAAGGGCCCCCACTACGTAGGCGCCATCAACCGGGAGCGGTCCGATCAGTGGCCGGTTCTCGCGAGTCTTCGTGTAATAGCCACCATCGACCGACGGCTTGGGGAGCTGACCGAGATAGGCCTTCATACCGGGAATCATCGTGGCCAGCCCGCGCAGGGAGATTTCCGGGTAGTGCGGGTCAAAGGTAACCGGAAAGACAGGCTCCACTGGGGTGATGTCATACGTCCATATAGTGAGCAGGATGTTACTGTCGGAACCACCCTCTGGACGCGCATGGATGCCAGATGGAAACTCGTCCAGGAGCCATTTCGTCTCTTCGGTCTGGGCAAGCATGGAGCGCTCTTCTTCTGACCAGAGAAGGGACGTGGGATCGGTCCAGATGATCAATGGAGCATTGCGCGGTACCGCTCCCAAGGTGTCTTTAAAGGCAACTTTGGCATGCAATTCGTGGAACACCGGTAGGTCAATCCCCACCATCTGTCCAACATCCTTCAGGAACGGTCCAGCCGCATTGACGAAATTGCGAGTTGAAATGGTACCAGGCGTGCCTCCGTTGCTTAGGCGAACCGACTGCACCTGGTTGCCGACTACCTCCACCCCGTCCACCCGGGCTTGCAGGAGCCTCGCTCCACGTTCCCGCGCTCGTTCCAACATGTACATTCCCAGCTGTTGAGCGCTAAACCACCCGCATCGACGGGCATGGACCAGCGCTACGGTTTGTTCAGAGAGGTACGGAAAATGTTTCCGGATTATCGCGGGATCAAGGATGATGTCCGAGCCGGAAAGCTTCTTCTCGAAGTCTTGGGCGGAAGATGGGGTGTAGACTGGATCTTTGGATTGGCCCCTATGGTAGCGAACGGGGCCTGCACCCAATTCGGCCGCTTCTTCGGCGGTCCGTTTGAAGTCCGCTATACGAGCAGGGTTAGCTGTGGCAAAGACATAACCCCTTCGGTTAAGGTGGAAGAGGTTGTCGCTTTCATTGGCCAGGTCTTCCAGGATGTCAATGCTGCGGTTCATGAGGCTGACCATAGCGTTTCCTGGACCGGGCCACCAGTTGCGATAACATTCAGTGGATTTGTCACTCGTCACCGAGAGCGGTGTATGTTCGTCTATGAGAACCACGTTCTTGATACCGTGTTTGGCAGTCAGGTGGTAGGCGGCGGAAATGCCCGCAATTCCAGCGCCACAAATGACAATATCAGCAGTTGAGTTGGTCATCGCGTTGCTCCAAAGTATGGAGGGTTAGAACGGCATCAGAACAATTATGCAAGCCCTTTCAGCGGGCAGTTCGTCATCGTGATCCATCCAAAAAAACTGGAGAAACTTGTGGACTACTGGCGTCGGATTCAAGAGGATTGATCTTACATTAATGGGGAAAAGGGGAGTTGTCAAATGAAAGACTGGAGACCACCAGACCATTGACTCAAGATCACAACCATTGATGCCCATACCGAAGGCGAGCCTTTTCGGGTTATCACCGGGGGTTTTCCCCAATTGCCGGGTGAGACCATCTTGGCTCGTCGTCGCTATGCGAAGAAAAACTTAGATCACCTGCGGACAACCCTCATGTGGGAAGCACGGGGTCACGCCGACATGTACGTCTGCATGGTTACCCCGCCGGTCACAGGAGAAGCGGACATCGGCGTGCTCTTCATGCATAACGAGGGTTACAGCACCATGTGCGGCCACGGTATTATCGGCATCACCAGCGTGGCACTGGAGACTGGCCTGCTGCCCATGAGCGCCCCAGAAACCACCATAAGAATTGATACCCCGGCCGGGCTGGTGACGGCTCACGCCCGAGTAGTCGAGGGGCGGGTGCAAAGCGTCTATTTTCACAACGTTCATTCTTTTGTGCTGGCTTTGGTGAAACGGTTGAAGTCCCGGGCTTGGGTAAAGTGCGCTACGACATCGCCTTTGGGGGTGCGTTTTACGTTTACGTGCAGGCGGAGGAGGTCGGTGTGACCTGTACACCGGAGGACTTTCGCATGCTGATCGAGAAGGGTATGGCCATCAAGCGGACGATAATGGCCAGCCGGCCTATTACCCACCCCTTCGAAGAGGACTTGAGCTTTCTCTACGGCACCATCTTCATCGGCCCGCCGGTGCCCGAGGGGGCGCATAGCCGC
>JGI2173J19968_10001203_pt1 | contig 10318 bp, 7 predicted proteins | sample DeeMarSWOR136_30_FD_19968 | JGI IMG/M metagenome (IMG submission 19968) | reverse complement strand
TTGTACCCTTCTAAAATTGTCATGGTCTCGCTCTGTTAATAATGTTATTGCAGCTCCATTTGCTCCAGCACGTGCTGTTCTACCTATGCGATGGACGTATTCAGTGGATGTCTTTGGAACATCATAATTGTAAATATGTGTTATATTCTTTATATCCAAACCTCTAGCAGCTACATCAGTTGCTACAAGAACGTCAGTTTGGCCATATTTTAAGGCATTAAGAGACTTCAATCTCTTGTTTTGACTCATACCTCCATGTATTGCTGAAGCTTGAATTCCCTGGTATTTGAGATTTCTAGCAATGATATCAGCTTCATTTCTGGTTGCACAGAATACTATCGCTAGACCTGATGTATCGTTCTTAAGTAAATGTACAAGTAACGAGAATTTCTTGTTTGGCGGATAAATATCATAATAAACTTGTTGTAGTTTGTTTTTATTAACAAGGGGTTGTGTTTTTATAATTATAGGATTAATTAGGTGTTTATGCAAGGATCCGTGTATATCTTTTGATATAGTTGCACTAAACATAAGAGTTTGCCGTTTCTTAGGTACACAATTTATTATATATTCCACATCATCAAGAAAGCCCATGTCAAACATCTTATCAGTTTCGTCAAGAACAAGAAATCTGATATTTCCAAAAACTATTGTTCTTCTATTTATATGATCAATGATTCTACCAGGAGTTCCAACAATAATATCAGAAGAACGTATATTTTTTATCTGTGGTTTTATATCTACTCCTCCATAAATACTTGTTGTTTTTAAACCAAGTTTTTTTCCAAAATCCACAAAAACATCAGTAACCTGTACACAAAGCTCTCTGGTTGGGGTTAATATAAGGGCCTGAATTCCTTTTCCATGTATAATCCTATTTAGTATAGGTAAACAATATGCAAGTGTCTTTCCTGAACCAGTTTCTGCTTGACCAACAACATCTTTTTCTTTTAGAATTTCTGGTAGACATTTTTCTTGAATTAAAGTCATTTCTGTGAACCCGTGTTCATTTATTTTATCTAATAATTTTCTGTTAATATGCAGTTCTTTAAATTTCATTTTTTCACCGATTTCTAAATTTTTTTATCTAACTCTTTTTATGTGATTCTACAAAATAAAACCAATATCCAATCTTTACATAATTAAGTAATTATCAACAACAATTACAAAATAATCTAGTCTATGCAAAATCTTTATATTGTTTTTAAATTAAGTTTTTTTTAAAAAGTTAAAATTTTAAAAAAATTACAACTTTTTAACATTTTTAGCTTGTGGTCCTCGTTCTGAGTTTTCTACCTCAAATTGAACTTCGTCTCCTTCATTAAGAGATGTTTCAGTTGGGATAGCGGTTCTATGAATAAATACTTCTTTTCCATCTTCACCAGTTATGAAGCCATATCCTTTTCTTGGGTTATACCATTTTATATTACCTTTCATATATATCACTTTTTTTAGATTGTATATCTAATATTTTTAAAAGAACAAAAACAAAAGAATCCAAAAAAATCGGTTAATCGAAGATATGAAACTCTTTATTTTTATTCTTATTTCTTTAAGGCGTTAATATCTCATCCCTTATAAAGTTTTACTCTTTGTATCCTTACTGGAGTGTTGCTGGTTATTTAGACCAATTAAGTAAAGATTTGGTTGATTTTACTAACTTACTTGATTTTGCTGTAAATCTTAGAGACATTGTTAACCATAATACCGGGCATGTAAATGGTTTAGGTTTACCTTGGTACAAAAACTAGTATAAAAATAATTTAAAAGCATATCTTATATCTTTCTTTCAGCACTAATCCAATGTATGAGCAAGTTGACATTAAGGATGATGATGGTTCTGAAAAAAAACATATTAGTAAAAATGGAAATCTCTGGTTTACCTGTGATTGCCCAAACAATGAAAAATCGTTTTGTCAAGATTAAATTACCAATTATTTAATAAAATTCACTAAACGTAATTGATGTTTAAAAAAAATTATAATTGAAAAAGATTAATCATTTTTTATTATTTTTTAAAATGTTAATCTAAAGTATCCATTTTTTTAAAGTTAACCTTCAAAAAATAAAAAAATAGTAATGAAAATATACTTGATATATTATAACATTTAAAGTGGAAAAAATGCTTGAAAAAAAAATTATGTGCCCAAAATGTAAAAATGAATTTATTGTTAATGGAAAACCTAAAGAAAAAATTTATATTACATGTCCAAAATGCAATACTTATGGAACATTTACTTTTCCAATTGAAAAAAGTGATTCTAAAATAATAGATTGTTTCGCTGAGTTGGGAGATAAATGTTTTAAAAAATTACGAATTTTTAATGGAGTAATGGGTGTATTACATTGTCTTCAAGGATTTATAATGTTGATTTTAAGCAACGATTTTACACTGCCTTTAACATATTCACATCCTGAATTTAATGCTACGACTCAGACTATTTCCCCTATTTCTGTAAGTTTTTTTGATATTCGAATAGGACCATTAGTTGCATTATTTCTCTTTATCTCTGCAATAGCTCATTTTCTTTTGGCTACTGTTTTATATAATTGGTATGTTAAAAACCTTAAAAAACACATAAATCCAGCTCGATGGTATGAATATTCTTTTAGTGCATCTCTAATGATTTTTATTATCGCAATGCTTGTAACTATATACGATATAGGAACATTAATTGCTTTATTTACACTTACTGCAGTAATGAATCTTATGGGTCTTATGATGGAAATACACAATCAAACAACAAAAAAAACAAATTGGACGTCTTATACAATAGGATGTATTTCTGGATTTGTTCCATGGGTAGTAATTTTTATTCCATTAATAACCGCAGAATCTGTACCAGATTTTGTAATCGCTATTTTTATTACTATTGCTATCTTTTTTAATTTATTCGCAATAAATATGTTCCTTCAATACAAAAAAATTGGTAAATGGAAGGATTACTTATATGGAGAAAGAGGATATATAATATTAAGCCTAGTTGCTAAATCAGCACTTGCTTGGCAAGTTTTTGCAGGAACTCTTAGACCTATGTAAAAATTAAAGCGATTCTTTCTGAATAATTATATTAGGATCAACGTAAGCATTAAGTGTTATTGGAAAAACCTGTCTTGTACCAGCTATTGAAAAATCTCCTTTGATCTTAATTACAAGCCAATCAGGTAAAATCTTACCAACAATTGTAGTTAAATATTTTATATATCTTATTGTAACCTGAGTTTTTACACAAACAGTATTTTTAGGAGAAAGCTCGCAAGGAGCCATACTTTTTTCACCTAAAAGAGTGAACTTTTCCCCATCTAATCTATAAACACTACAATTTAGATTATTTGCTAAAAGTGGAATGTTACTTGGATTAAAAAATTTAAAACCTAAATTAATAAGAATTCCTTTAAGAGTTAATTTTACTTGAACAGGAATATAAAAATCTATAGTCTGATTTTCAAAGATAAACTCCTGGATATTAGGAATTTTCACTGATGTAACTGTTGATAATTCAACTTTTTGATACAAACCTGCTATTCTTGCCCCAGCAATACCTCTTATATTAACATATAATATTCTTGCATCCAATGCATTAAAGGATATAGTCCCCTTTGAAGAAAAAGTTAAAGAACTTTTAGGGGAAATCGTATCACCAAAAATAGTAATATTTCCAACATCAACATTTTCTTCTGTTTTTAAATTAAGATTTAAATTTTCAATTGTATATTCAAAATCTGTTGGATTATAAACATTAATAGATGCACTAAAGTTCAAACCATTATAGTATATATCATNAAAAAACGTTTCAACATTTAAAACAGGTATATCCAAATTATCCAATATTTTCTCTATAGATGTAAACACTACAATATTAACAGGTATTGTCTTTTGTATTATTCCAAGTATCTTTATACCAATCCTACCAGTTATTTCATTTTTTAATATTCTAAAACTTTGTTCCTCCAATGAAAATTTATCTTCAGAAATAAAAGTTTTTGTGTTTTTTGCTGAAACTAATCCTCCGTCAATTGACATTTCCCCTATTTTAATACCATCAACTGTTTTGCTAACTACCTTAAAGTTAGTAACAGATAAATCAAATGAGTTAGGATTAGTTATATCCATTTTTGTTTGTAATACAAGTTCTTCCGAATTAATTTCAATAATTTCTACAGTTACGATAGTTTTTGGAGATTCAAAAAATTGAAAATCATAAAACAAAAAAAACATAACCATTACATTAATTATAACTAAGAGTATTAATATGATTTTTAATAATTTTTTCATATAAAATTCTCCAATAATATATTAAAATATAATTTATTAGTATAAAAATATTCTTTTAATAATTTTTTATTGAAAATTAGATAAAATTTTTATACAAAAATCCTTTCCAAAATAAAGAGGTTTAATTTAACATATGATAAATTATTTAATAATTGATTTACTAATAATACTATTTCCTTTCTTGTTATCTTTCAAATGGAAATTTTCATACTATAAGTATTGGAAACCACTTTTTGCATCAATATTTATAGTAGGATTAATCTACATTTTNTGGGATGCAATAGTAACTTATAGAGGTGACTGGGCATTTAATTACCAATATCTCCAAGGAATTAGTTTTTTAGGATTACCAATTGAAGAAATCATGTTTTTTATAGTAGTACCGTACTCTTGTATCTTTATTTATGAGAATCTTGTGTATTTTATAAAAGAAAAAGAAGTTCCATTCAATAAATATTTCTACATAATTATAGCAATTATTTTAGTAATCGGAGGTATAATTTTTTATCATCAGGATTACACTATACTTGCGCTTTTATCTTGTGCTTCGTTTTTTATAATAACAATATTATTTTCTCCATATATACTAAAAACTAGAAACTACTGGTTATACATAGCTATTTCAATGATACCATTTATGATATTCAATTATTTATTAACATCAATTCCAATAGTTACCTATGCTCCTAATGCGATATGGGGAGGAGATGGATTATGGAATGGACGATTTTTTACTATACCTATTGAAGATTTTTTCTATAACTTCTCAATGTTATCTTTTTATCTTTTTCTATATTTATATTTCAAAAAACGTTGGATTGGACCCAAAAAGGTTAAAACCTAATAAAATTTAATAAAAAAAAGGAATAGGTGACAAAATGCGGGGGAGTAAAGTAATAATTATTGGATCAGGATTTGGAGGTCTTTCAGCAGCTGGTTTACTTGCAAAAGATGGTCATGAAGTTATTGTTCTTGAAAAAAATGAACAAGTAGGTGGTCGGGCGTCAGTTTGGAGGAAAGATGGATTCTTGTTTGATATGGGACCATCTTGGTATCTTATGCCTGATGTTTTTGAAAAATTTTTTGCAGAATTTGGTAAAAAACCTGAAGATTATATGAAACTAAAACGTCTTGATCCATCTTACAGAGTTTATTTTGGAAAAGAAGAATATGTTGATATTTCAAAGGATTTAGAAAAAAACTTTAAAATTTTTGAAAAAATGGAAAAAGGCGCAACAGAAAAAATGAAAAAATATCTTGAAACATCAAAATATCAATATAATGTAGCAATGAAAGATTTCATCTATAAGGATTATCGTAGTTTAACAGATTTTTTAAAACCTAAACTTGTTAAGGAAGGGTTAAAACTTCATTTTTTTGATAAACTTGATAGCTATGCACAACGGTTTTTTGAAAGTGATAGAATTAGGAAAATTCTAGAGTATACAATAGTCTTTCTTGGTGGAACACCATATGACAGTCCTGCTTTGTATTCATTGATGTCCCATGTTGATTTTAATCTTGGTGTTTGGTATCCAATGGGTGGTTTAGGAGAGGTTGCTCAAGCTATGTATAAGGTTGCAAAGGAAAATGGTGTAGAATTTAAATTTAATAGTCCCGTAAAGAAAATAAATGTTAATAATGGAAAAACAACTGGTGCTGAAACAGAAACAGAGAAATACGATGCTGACATAGTTGTTGTTAATGCTGATATGCCGTGGGCTGAGGCAAATCTTCTTGATAAAAAACAAAGATCTTATAGTCAGCGCTATTGGAATTCAAGAAAAATTGCACCATCTGCTTACCTTCTTTACCTGGGTTTGAATAAAAAACTAGAAAATGTTGTTCATCATAATCTTTATTTTGAACCCAAATGGGAGGAACATTTCCAACAGATTTTTAAAAAACCAATGTGGCCAGATAATCCGTCTTATTATATGTCGGCTCCTAGTAAAACCGATCCTATTGTTGCACCAAAAGGTTACGAGAACATCTTTGTTTTAATTCCTGTTGCAGCTGGTTTAGAAGACAATGAAAAAATCCGAGATAAATACTTTAAAAAAATTATAAACCATATAGAAAAAACAATAGGAGAAACAATATTTGATTCAATAAAAGTAAAACGAATATTTGCACATAATGATTTTTCAAGTCGTTATAATGCATATAAAGGTACAGCACTAGGTCTTGCTCATACACTACGCCAAACTGCAATTTTTAGACCACAACATGAAAGTAAAAAGGTTAAAAATCTATATTACACAGGACATTACAATCATCCTGGAATTGGTGTACCAATGGTTATAATATCTTCACAAATACTTATAGATATTATAAACTATAATAACAGTTAGTGTTAAATATTATCTAGTATATATAAAAATTATAATATCTCCGAGTTGGTGATTAATATTAAGGAGATAAAGAAATTAAATCATAATAAAAATGCTCATATAAATAATCCATCATACAAATATAAAGAATTTTTACAAAATTTTTCTGACACTTTTAATAATCCATTTTTTATTATAAATAATGATTTAATATCAATATTTTGGAATAAAGCTTCTGAAAAATTAATTGGAATACCTATAAAAGAAGCAACTGGAAAATCCTTATATGATATATTTCCAAATTTAAAGGGAACTAAAGAAGAAAGATTGTTTTTAAAAACAATTGAAACTCAGAAATCACAAAGTTGTATAACAGAATACAAGATAGGAAATAAAAATTCAATTTTTGAAATCAAGGCAATTCCTTTAGGTGATAATGTATCAGTGTTATTACAAAATAAAAGCGATGAAAAACAAGCAGAAAACCTTCAAAAACTTGAAACCTTAATTTTAGAACGATTAAATAGAGGAGGAGAACTTATTGACATAATCCATGAGATTATACTTTATATTAAAACATTTAATGGATTTGATGCAGTTGGTATACGTTTAAATGAGTACGAAGATTACCCATACTATTTATCAGAAGGTTTTCCACCAAAATTTCTTGAAACTGAGAACAATTTATGTGCTAAGGATAAAGACGGTAATTTAATATTTGATAAAAAAGGCAATGTTGTTCTTGAATGTATGTGTGGTATTGTAATTAAAGGAAAAACAGACTCTTCATTACCTTTTTTTACAGAAAAAGGTAGTTTTTGGACAAATAGCACAACTGAGTTTCTTAAGAATACTACAGAAAAAGAAAGAAAAACAAAGACAAGAAATCAATGTAATATATATGGATATGAGTCAGTAGCTCTAATTCCTTTAAAATCAGATGGTAAAATTTTTGGTCTTTTGCAATTAAATGATATGAGAAAAAATATTTTTAAATATGATTTAATAAGGATTTTTGAGGGAATAGCTGCTAGTATAGGAACAGCACTTGCTCGTGAAAAGGCTATACAGGATTTAAAAATTAGTGAACAGAGGTATTCATTAGCTCAAAATATGGCTAATATTGGTAGTTGGGACTGGGATATTTTAACGGGTAAATTAATCTGGTCTGAAAACATTGAACCAATGTTTGGATTTAAAAAGGGTCAATTTAAAGGTACATATGAAGCATTTCTTGATTGTATCCATCCTCAAGATCGTGATTTTGTTATTAATTCAGTAAATGATTGTTTAGAAAATAAAAATTATTATGAAATTGAACATAGAATATTATGGCCAAATGGAACCGTTAGATGGTTATTAGAACGAGGTGACGTAATACGAGATAAAAATAATAAACCAATAAGAATGCTTGGTATGGTTCAAGATATAACAGATAAAAAAGAAATTGAAAAGGACTTAGAAGATAGAAGAGATCTACTTGAAAAGATGGTTAAAGAAAAAACAAGTGAACTTGAAAATTCAAATAAAAAATTACTAGAAGAAATAATTGAACGTAAAAGAGCCGAAGAATATTCAAATAGAACGAAACAAAATCTAAGAAATATTATTGATAGCGCTTCAGAATTGATTATATCTTTTGATATGAATAATCGAATATCTATTTGGAATAAAACAGCTGAAAATGTTACAGGCTACAAAGAAATTGAAGTTTTGAATAGGAGTATTAAAAAACTTGATGTTTTTGCAAATAAAGATGAAATTTTAGAGCAAATAAAAAATATATGCAAACAAAAAAAATCAAAATTTACAGATATAATTTTAAAAACAAAAGATAATGAAAAAATAGTAATACGGGTATATGGAACAGATATAAAAAGTCTTAACAAGGAATGCGTTGGTACTCTATTAATTGGTAATGATATTACTAAAGAAATTGAGCTTCATAAAAAATTACTTGAAGGTAACAGTTATTTAATTAAGGATAAAAATAACAAATCTGCAATTGATTTAATAATCGATTTAGTGATGGAGCATCATAAAGGATTAATAGTTGCTCGTGGAAATCCTGCTTACATTAAAAGATTAATACCAGAAATAAAAAATCTTAAAATTGTATTACTTACAAGAGAAACGCAGAAAGGCTATACTGTTATTTCTGATTTGATAAATTTAGAAAAAAATATAAAAGATTTTGGTAAAAAAAATAAAAATACTATTATTTTATTAGATGGGGTTCATTATTTAATTACACGTTTTTCATTTGAAAAATTTATAGAAACACTATACAATATAACAGATGTAGTAACTAAAAATAAATCGATTTTTTTTATACGTATTGACCCATCTACAGTTGATAGCAATCAAATGGCGGTATTCGAAAACGAATTACTAATACTTCCAAGCCAAACAACCGATGATTTAGTAATAGAGGATGATTCTTTTGATATTTTAAAATATTTATTTGAACAAAATCAAATAAATGCAATAGTGTCTTTTAAAAAAATTATAGAAAAATTCAAAATCACATATGTTACTGCTGCATCTAAATTAAATAATTTAGAAAAAATCGGATTGATATTTACCAAGAAACAAGGTAAATTAAGGGCTATTTTTGTTACTGAAAAAGGAAAAATGCTAATAAATAGAAGGAAAACAGTTTAGAAATATAAAAACTGATTTAAATCTGTTTTATACATTTTTTAAAACTGTTTTAAAGCTAATTTTAAACCTTTATTAATTATTTTATATTATGGTGTAGGGGTAATTGAAAAACAAAAAAATAGAAAAAAAAGTTAATGAAAAGAAAAATAATTTTCTTCAAAAGAGTAACGTAGCAAAGGGAAGTTTATTTTTTTCGCATTCCATACCTTCCTCCTCTCCTACTTCCCTTTGTCTATTTTACCCCTTCATCTAATTAATAAATTTATTTTAAAGGTGTTTTAAAATCAAATTTAAGTTATTACTATATAATGAATATCTTATTTTAAACTACAATTGTGGAGGTAAAAAAAAATGATTAATAAAAAAATAATTGGAGCAATAGTTTGTCTAATTCTAGTTATACCTGGAATAACAATTACTGGAGTTTCAACTAAGCATGTAGACGAAACAGAAATAAGTAAAACTCAATATAGAGAATCCTCTGAAGATGAACTTGCTTTAAATATATATCAAGCACCTGGTTTTTTAGGAGTAAATTTAGATATAGAAAATAAAGGAATGGAAACTTTAAGTAATGTTAAGTGGAGTTTTAGAACAAAAGCAGCATTATTTGGAGAAGGATTTTTGATTAGAGAAAGATTACAAGAAGGAATTTTAACTGAAATTGGTGCTGGAGAAAAAATAACAATAAAATTCAGACCATTTAACAAAGAAACAAGAAGCCCATTGGGTTTTGGAAATATGTATATGAATGCTTCGGTGGAAGTTAGTAATTTATCAGTTAGAACACAAAAGTTAGTAATGATATTTGGATTATTTTTATTTAGATATAAAGAAACTTATATGGATATTCCACCATCTGAAGCGTATGCTAGATGGCAAAATAATGAATTTGATTTAATAATTGATGTGGTAGGATTAAACATATACAGTCTAGGACATTTGCCAGGAGCAGTTAATTATGTTTGGGCTGATGGAACACTTAATAATACTATTCCTACCTTGGATAAAAACTTGACATATCTAGTTTATTGTCATACAGATC
>JGI2173J19968_10001202_pt1 | contig 10325 bp, 8 predicted proteins | sample DeeMarSWOR136_30_FD_19968 | JGI IMG/M metagenome (IMG submission 19968) | reverse complement strand
GGAGGTGGCAGGACTAACCACTGCAGCCACCATTTGGGTAACTGCCGCTATAGGTCTAGCTGCCGGAGCAGGAATGTATTTGGTTTCCTTAATAGCAGCTGCGATTATCACAGGTATTTTGATGCTCCCAAAGATTCGTGGCTAAGAAAGTCACTACGAGTACCGGTTTAAGAATTTTAACGACGCAACCCTGGTAAAGGTGCATTTGTCATGCTCAAAATACTGCATACTGCTGATATTCACCTCGGGGCAAAGTTCTCGGGTTTAGGAAATAGAGGCACCTCTCAACGAGAGCAACTGAGAGCTACTTTCAAGAATGTCATCACTACTGCAATAGATGAAAAGGTGAACATCGTTTTGATTGCCGGAGACCTATTCGATGATAATCAGCAGCCACAAAGAAATATAGATTTGGTAATAGAGCAATTTAATATGCTTGGCTCAAATAATATTCCAGTCTGCCTTATCCCCGGCACGCATGATTCCCTTGATTCTTCGTCAATTTACAGAAAAGTTGATTTTGAGGGAAGATGCTCAAATTTAAAGATTTTTACCGATGAAAATATATCCTACAACGAATACCCCGGTCTGAATTTAACAGTATATGGGAAACCAAATCTAAGTAATAGGTCCTACATAAGCCCACTGAAAGGGCTCACGCCTTCGACCTCAAGTAGATTTCATATCGCTATGGCCCATGGGTCGTTCTATATCCCAGAGAAGATATCGGAGGATGACCATGTTTTCCGGCTTGAGGAAATTAAAGCCAGCGGCATGCACTATCTGGCTCTGGGGCACTGGCACCGGGTTTATAACTGCTCAGATAAGCCTCCAGCCTGGTACTCTGGTCCGCCTGAGTGGATACCTGACCAAACAGAGAAAGGTGAAGTGCTTTTAGTTAGCCTTTCGGATGCCGGTGAAGTCAAGGTTGAATCCAGGGTGCTGGGACTTCGTGACTATAATGAAGTAGAAATAGACATGAGTGAAATACAAGACCTGGCCAAGCTAAAAATGAGAATCTCCGAGGGGGCAAATCAGAATTTAGTAAGAAGAGTCACGCTTAAAGGGCTTCGTGATACCGAACTCATAATAAATCCTGAGGAACTGGAGACTGAATTGAGGGACAAATTCTTCCATCTTAGTGTTATGGATAAGTCTCATCCGAAGTCGGGAGAAATAACAGGGGATGAAGAGCGGTTGATTAGGAATAGATTTATTAAGCTAATGGAGAGGCAAATTGAAGGCTCGGAAGGTGAAGAGAAAGACACTGCGGAAAATGCTCTTCAGTATGGCATAGCTCTTTTAGACGGGAAGGAAGTCTTGTAATGTGGTTGAAAAGTATTGGGCTTAAAAACTTCAAGAGATTTGTTGATTTTCAAGCTCAGTTCAGCCCGGGGATAAATGTGGTCAAAGGTCCTCTAAATGAACTGGGGAAGTCCACTTTACTTGATGGTATCGTTGTTGCCCTTTTCCATAATCCTAGAAGCACTGCGAAGGAACTTAAAGATTATGCTTCCTGGGGCTCAACAAAGCAATTTCAAACCAGTCTTGAGTTTGAGGATAAAACGAATAGATATGTGCTGGAGAAAGATTTTGACAAAGGAACCATCAGGCTCGTTGATGATAATACCCAAGAAGAGCTCGATACCTTTAAAGAAATTTCGGAGAAAATGGTTGAACTACTGGGTACCAATTCCGACAGGCTCTTCTTGTGTTCTTCTTGTATTCGCCAAGCCCAGGTAGGCGAAATCTCATCAGGCAAGAAGGAAATAAACGAGAGCTTGGAGGAAATTGTTAGTGGGGGTAGAGAAGGCATCCTTGCCTCGCAAGTGATAGTGAAACTGGACGATAAAATCTCTGAGATGAGAAAAGGATTGGATAGACCAGCAAAAAGCCCAGGTATCCTGGCAAACCTTAAAAACAGACTGCAAGATATTTCACGGAGATATGATGAAGTTAGAGATGAGGTCTCCAAAGTCGAAGCGCGAAAAGTCGAACTGACGGAGGTGAACAAGCAACTGGCTCAGGCCAAAGAGCAATATGAAAATGCCAAGGCTTTGCTGGAGAAGAATAAACAGCGTAAAGAAATCGAGTCATCTATAGAAAGACTAACTAAAGATTATAATAGCGTGGACGAACTACTTAGCAGGATAAAGAACCAGCAAAAAGACTTCAGAAAAGCAGATGAAGAGCTCATGGCTATCGAAGGCTTAAAGCTTAAGCAACAGGTTTCGGAATCTAGAAAAGATTTGGATGCAATACAGAATAGGCGTGGTGACATCGAGAAAGACCTAGCCCAACGAGAGAAGGAACTGTCCGGAGTAAAAGGAAGTTTGGATATAAGAAAATCTATTAAATTTCTCGGTTCAGGGAGAGGCATAGCTACTTCGATAATAATATTGGCGGGGGGGATCATTGGAGCTGGGCTTGTTTCTTTATACTTTTTGGGGTTAGCAATCTTGGGTGCAGCTCTTCTGGCCATAACCATGTGGGCAAGAACTACCCTCATTCGAGACAAGACTAATATTTTTAGTATTGAAGAGCGTATTCAAAAAATGAAAGACTCTCTCGGTGAGCTTAGTCAGGAAGAGCAAGAATTGCTGGCTAAGGCTAAATGTAACACGGTAACAGAGTTTAATAATAAGGAAAGAGATTTTTACTATTGGCAAGAGATGAAAGAGAAGGCAGGAAATCGCCTGGATGGGATGCTAAGTGGTAAGACGATTCAGGATGTCGAAAGACAAAAAACTGAAGTAACTAGAAAGTTAGCGGTTGAGGAGGCAAAACTAACTGACGATTTGAGAGAAACACGTCTGGGCCCGGAAGAATACATCGAACTAGAAAAGAAGGTTCAGAATTTAGTGACAAGGCAAACTGAACTTGAGAGGCAAAAAAGACGCTGTGAAGTCATCATAGAGCAGGCAAGATTTAGTATAGAGAACCAAATTAGACTGGAAGAGGAACTAGAAAGCCTTCAAGAAGCTTTGAAACATGAAGAGGGAAAGGTGAAAGTTTACGAATTAGCCAGGAAATTTATCTTCCAGGCGAGAACTGAGATTCTTTCATCCACTGAGGAAGCTTTGGAGAAGGAGATTCAGAGATATTTAGCTGTCTTTACCAATGAGAGATATAAGCAAGTAAGAGTCAACAAAGAAGCCTTAGAGTTCTGGGTATATTCGGATGAAAAAGGGGACTGGGCTAAGCCCGAGGAATTAAGTGGAGGTGTAATTGATGAGTTCTATCTAGCATTTCGGCTTGCCCTGGCGAAGTTGATATTTGACGATAAGAAGCCACCTCTGATATTGGATGATCCCTTCGTCAATTTTGACTCTGTCCGTCTGGCTACTACGCTGGATTTTTTCAAAACACTGGCTAGCGAATATCAAATCATTATATTCACGCTGGGCGATTTATATGATGAAGTGGCCGATAATGTCATCGTGTTAAGCGGGAAGGAGAAGCTTTTATGATGAATTTAGCTGAAAAGATTCTGGCAGCCCATAGCGGCAAGAAAAAGGTAGGCGTTGGAGAATTTGTCAATGCCCGGGTTGATTTGGTCTTATCCAACGATGTCACAGCGCCTTTGGCCATAGAGGAATTTCAGCGGCTTGGGGTATCTAAGGTTTTCGACCGAGCGAAGGTAATAATGGTTCCTGACCACTTTTGCCCTAACAAGGATATACAGTCTGCAGAGCAAGCCAAGTTCATGCGTGAATTTGCTAAACAGCAGGGATTAGTCTACTTTGAGGTGGGGCGCATGGGGATCGAACACGTGCTCCTACCTGAGCAAGGTTTGATTTTACCCGGTCAACTTGTTGTTGGTGCCGATTCCCATACCTGTACCTATGGAGCGTTAGGCGCCTTTGCTACAGGTATGGGCTCGACTGATATTGCCGTGGCTATGGCCACCGGCGAGATCTGGATGAAGGTGCCTCCAAGTATAAAGTTTATCTATCATGGGAAACTGCCTAAATGGCTGGGTGGCAAAGACCTCATCCTTTTTACCATCGGCAATATCGGCGTTGATGGAGCACTTTACTCAGTTATAGAGTTCACCGGTGAAGCAATCTTCGAGTTATCAATGGATGGGCGNTTTACTATGGCAAACATGGCTATTGAAGCTGGGGCTAAAGCGGGCATCTTTTACGTGGATAAAAAAACTGAAGAATATGTTAANGAGCATCCTCGTCAATTTCATTCTGACTTTCCTCTTGGTCACTACGAGCGAAGCGAAGAATCTCAATCATACGAAAANGCCCAATATACAAAAATCATCGAATATGACGTATCCAAAATTGAACCTCAGGTGGCCTTTCCTCATCTTCCTTCAAACACCAAGCCTGTGAGTCAAGTAGGCGATATAAAGCTTGACCAGGTGGTGATTGGCGGCTGTACTAATGGTCGCCTCGATGATTTAAGAGTAGCAGCTGAATTGCTTAAAGGAAGGCAAGTACATCCTGATCTAAGGTGCATCATTATTCCTGGCTCGCAGCGAGTTTACTTGCAAGCGTTGCAGGAGGGTTTAATCGAAATATTTGTGGAAGCTGGAGCAGTTGTAAGTACGCCGACATGTGGTCCCTGCCTGGGTGGATACATGGGAGTTTTGGCTGCTGGTGAGCGTTGTCTTTCCACCACCAACCGTAATTTCGTCGGCAGAATGGGAAGCCCTGAGTCCGAAGTTTATTTAGGAGGTCCCGCAGTAGCCGCCGCCAGCGCCATTCTGGGAAGAATTGCCAACCTGGATAAAGTGGTGAGTTAGGTAGAAAGAATCCTTACTCTTCATTAGGAGGTGATTAAAAATGGGAGTTATTTCCCCGACGTTAGCTGCAAGAAATATGAAGCAGACGATTGAATTCTACAGAGATTTTCTGGGATTTAAGATGGGAATGGCCTTCCCTGACGCTGACAACCCGGAGTATGTCGACCTATCCAAGGATGGCATGGTTCTCATGTTCATACCGGCTAACAATATGGGTATTGGCAGTAAACAAAAACTGGGCATTGGTGTGAATTTGTATATGCAAATCGACGGAGACATCGATGAATACTACAAGGAGCTAAAGAGCAAGGGTATTAAGATTATAGTTGACATAACAAACCAGTCGTATGGCATCAGGGATTTTACGGTCGAGGATATTAATGGATATAAGCTGACGTTCAACCAGGCCTCTAAGGTTGTTAAGAGCTGTATGAGCTGCGGAATGCCCATGACTAAGCCTGAAGATTTTGGCGGAGGAAACCCTGAGAACCTGTACTGCGTATACTGTTCGAATCCGGATGGTAGCCTTAAAAACCGTAAAGAGGTATTGAAAGGCATGGTTAGCTTTATGATGGTGTCTCAGAAAATGGATAGAAAAACTGCTGAGAGTGCAGCTAAAGAGCTTATGACACAGATGCCTGCATGGAGCGGTAAGGCTTAGTTTACGTGTATTTGCCTGTGTATTTTGTTTCAGGGCTAGGAAATAAAACTTACAAGTCACAAAGCCCCTTTCTCTTTCCGATGGAAAAGTAGATTAACTTACCAATGGGAAGCAAAGTTGACATAATCATTTAAGAAGCATATAAATGCCCTATTCTAGCCAAAGAAGGCAACGCGAATATATAATTAAGAAATTTTTGATTAAGGAGCGTGATCTTGCAGTTAAAGGGTAAAGTTCATAAGTTCGGTGCGGATGTCAATACTGATGTTATTATTCCGGCACGTTATCTTAATATTTCCCAGTCTGAAGAATTGGCAAAACATTGTATGGAGGATATTGACCGTGAGTTTCTAGCCAGAGTTGAACCTGGAGACATTATAATGGCCACCACGAACTTTGGCTGTGGTTCTTCTCGAGAGCATGCTCCCTTGGCTATAAAGGCTTGTGGTATATCCTGTATTATTGCCCAGAGTTTTGCCCGTATCTTCTTCCGCAACGCTATAAATATTGGCCTGCCTCTCTTAGAATGTGCTGAAGCCGTAAAGGAAACAGAGATTGGTGATATTCTNGAAGTGGAACTCTCCAGCGGCGAAATTAACAATGTTTCTAAAAACAAGAAATTCATTGCCAATCCCTATCCTGAATTTATGATGGGAATCATCAATGCCGGCGGGCTGATTGAATATACTAAGGCTAAATTGCAGAGGTGAATAGTATGGAATTTGATATAGCAGTTTTACCGGGCGATGGCATTGGTCCTGAGGTGACAACCCAAGCGCTAAAAGTTTTGCAGACTGTGGGTGAGAAATTCGGGCATAGTTTTCACCTCCATGATGGTCTCATAGGTGGCGTTGCCATAGACACTCTTGGCACAGCCCTCAGTGACGAGACCTTGAAGATGTGCAAACAATGTGGTGCGGTGCTGCTTGGTGCAGTTGGCGGTTCTAAATGGGATGACCCTCAAGCCAAAATCCACCCTGAAGACGGGCTTCTGGCTTTGCGTAAAGAGCTGGCATTGTTTGCTAATTTGCGTCCCGTAAAAGTTTTCCCTATGCTCGTGAATTCGACTAACCTCAAGCCGGAGGTGGTTAAGGGCGTTGACCTAGTGGTGGTTAGGGAACTGACCGGCGGGCTCTACTTTGGTCAGCCCAAGAAACAATGGCGAACATCGGAGGGAAGGCAAGCCGTTGATACTTTAGCTTATTCTGAGGCAGAAATTGAGCGCATATTAAGGGTGGGCTTTGAGTTAGCTCGCAGCCGCCGGAAGAAGCTAACTTCGGTGGATAAAGCCAATGTTCTCCAATCATCTCGGCTATGGCGACAGATTGCTATAGAAATTTCCATCGATTACCCCGACATCGAGCTTCAACACATGCTGGTTGATGCCTGTGCTATGAGGTTTATTCAACGTCCTAGCGAGTTGGATGTCTTGGTCACAGAAAATATGTTTGGTGATATTCTCACCGACGAGGCTTCTATGCTCGCTGGTTCTATGGGTATGCTCCCTTCGGCTAGTTTAGCAGGAATTCCCAGGGGAAAAACCTTCGGCATGTATGAACCGATTCATGGCAGCGCTCCCAGTCGAGCAGGGCAGAACCTGGCTAACCCTATTGCCACTATCCTGAGTATAGCTATGATGCTTCACTATTCCTTTGCACTGGAAACCGAAGCACAGACTATAGAAAATGCTGTCTTCTCTACCCTTGAGCAAGGTTATAGAACTTACGATATAATGTCGGAAGGAAAGACTCGAGTAGGAACAAAGGAGATGGGAAATTTGATTACCGAAAGAATAGGAGGCCAATAACCGATGTCGGTCCAGCTTTATGATACCACATTGCGTGACGGAGCAGCACGTGAAGGCATCTCCTTTTCGGTGGTTGACAAGCTGAATATTGCTCGCAAACTCGATGAATTGGGGGTCCACTTTATTGAAGGTGGTTGGCCCGGTTCTAATCCCAGAGATGCGGAGTTCTTCGAAAAGGCAAGCAAGGTTTCTCTGGTTAATGCCAAAATCGTCGTCTTCGGAAGTACTCGGCGTGCTGGGATGAAGGTAGAAGAGGACAACAATCTCGCCATGTTGGTTAATGCCGGTGTCAAGGTTGCTACCATCGTTGGTAAAAGCTCTGACTCACAAGTAATACAGGTGCTAAAGACTACTCTCGAGGAAAACCTAAATATGATTGCCGACTCCGTACGTTTCTTGAAAGCAAAGGGGATGGCTGTTTTTTTTGATGCTGAACACTTCTTTGACGGATTTAAGGCAAACCCAGATTATGCCCTGCGCTGCTTAACCCTCGCCGCTGAAGCAGGGGTGGACTGCTTAGTTCTCTGTGATACCAACGGTGGAGCTATGCTCGATGAGGTAATAAAGGCAGTTAGGGTAGCAGCAAAATCAACAGCGGTACCACTCGGGATTCATACCCATAACGATAGCGGAATGGCCGTAGCTAATACGCTGGCAGCAGTCCAAGCTGGAGTAACTCATGTCCAGGGTACCATCAATGGCTATGGGGAGCGTTGCGGTAATGCCGACCTCTGTGCCATCATCCCCAACCTGAAGCTAAAAATGGGGATTGACTGCGTTACTGATGAGCAACTTGCTAAGCTAACCGATGTGTCTCATTATATTAGCGAGACGGCCAATCTAGTTCCAGACCCATTTGCGCCCTACGTAGGAGCCAGCGCTTTCAGTCATAAGGCTGGTTATCACGTTGATGGAATTACCAAGTGGGCTGATAGTTACCAGCACATAAATCCGAGTCTAGTAGGCAACCGCCCGCATGTTGTCGTTTCCGAGTTAGCCGGAAAGGGAAGTATTATCTTTAAAGCTAAAGAGCGTGGACTATCTATCCCTAAAGGCAAGGAAATTAAGAAGGTGTTGGAGCAGATTAAATTATTAGAGAAGCAGGGTTTTCAATATGAAGTTGCCGAGGCATCCTTCGACCTCTTGCTCCATCGAGCTCAGCCCGACTATCAGCCACCTTTTGAGCTAGTTGATTTCATGGTGGTGGTGGAGATGCGACGCCGCCCTCCCACCAGAGGAAACCAAGAAGAGCCATTGTCAGAAGCCACTATCAAGGTTAGGGTGGATAACAAGATAGTGCATACGGCTGCTGAAGGCGATGGCCCGGTCAATGCCCTCGACCAAGCTCTTCGCAAAGCTTTACTCCAATTTTATCCCGACTTGACTGCTGTAAAACTCATCGATTATAAGGTGCGCATCCTGGAAGAGACGGCAGGCACTGAATCGCAGGTCCGGGTGCTTATTGAATCCAGCGATGGCAAGGAAAACTGGAGGACGGTAGGCAGCTCCACTAACATCATCGAAGCCAGCTGGCTGGCCCTCGCCGATAGTATCGAATACTGGTTGATAAAGCAGGCTGGCAATGCATAGGGCTGACTGTGGTTAAAAGAAGGGTGGGAGGCCACTATGGATAAGGTAGAGTCCAATCTCGGTTTCAGTATGGTAGCTTTCGGCTACAAATTTGGCGATTTCTTCTTGTCCCACTAAGCGGACAAAAACCCTCCGTCAACGGGTATAAGTGCTCCATGGACATAGCTGGATAAATCACTGGCAAGAACCAGGGCAACACGGGCAACTTCATCAGGCTGTCCGCCCCTTCTCAGGGGCAATCTCATCGCAAGTTCTACACCCGTTTTGAGTGGGCCCATCTTAAACCGGGCAACTTCTTTGGCAACGGCTTTTGTTCCGGGAGTCGTTATGCCGCCGGGTAATATTACGTTTATCCTAAAACGATTTCTGCCGTACTGTTTGGCCAGAGCTTTCGTCAGGGCAATGACTCCTGTCTTACTAATGTCATAGGGGATCAAATCTTCTGCGAGAGGCACAATAGCTTCAATAGAACCGATATTTATGATTACCCCTCCCCTCTTTAGTCTCCTCCTTATCATATGCTGGCACATTAAAAGTGCTGACCTTAAATTTATATCTATTACCTTCTTAAGAAAGGCGTCATCTAATTCCAGGAAATTCTTGAAAGGATATATTCCAGCGTTATTCACTAGTATATCGGGCTCTTTTCCACTTAGTTCTTCCCATAGAGCATCTATTTCCTCTTCCTTGGAGAGATCCACTTTATGAGTGTCTATTTCCGATTCGAATTGTGAAAGCTCTCTTTTTACGAGTCCTAGCCCTTTGATGTTCATATCTACGAGTTGTAAATCCGCACCCGCTTCCGCAAATCTGTAGGCCATTGCCTTACCAATACCAACCGCAGAGCCAGTAATCAGCGCTCTCTTTCCCTTCAAGGAGATAAGTTCAGATAAAGGCTTCAATTCTTTCATAGCGTCAAACTACCTGTCGCAACTCACTCTTTCATTATACCACTATTGAGAGCATTATTCGGAGACTAGTGCGCTAACGCTGGGCGAGTTATAGAGAGTTCACACCCTGAGTATCCATCTGCTGGCAATTCGCAGGGTTCAGGATATCGCCTCAAAAAAGCACCTGGCCTTTAGCCAATCTAAAACGAAAGCCATCGCTGCTTCTTCTAGGCGCATTTTGTGCTTGGCACCGGGTATTATTCTTAACTCTTTGGGTTCTTTAGCTTTTCGATAGAGCTTATATGCGTGCTCGAGGGGTATTAACTCGTCGGCATCTCCATGAACCAAAAGTAGCGGACGGGGCGAAATTTTGTCGATCCACTTAATCGGAGAGACGGTCTCAAAACCTCTTTCCCATTCTTCTATTGAGTGTGGGAAATCCTTATCCTTGATTACCCCAATTTGGCGAAAACGTTGTATGGTGTCCAGGGGCGTTTCTCTTTGGCTAAGGGAGGGAAAATCCGCAGGGCAGGCACAGGTTACCACTGAAGATACTCTGGAGTCGCGGGCAGCGGTATAAACAGAAACCGCTGCCCCTCCGCTAAATCCCAGTAAGCA
>JGI2173J19968_10001201_pt1 | contig 10337 bp, 7 predicted proteins | sample DeeMarSWOR136_30_FD_19968 | JGI IMG/M metagenome (IMG submission 19968) | reverse complement strand
TTGAGTATGTCGTCGGTCTCCCTCTCCAGTACCTCTCTCGGCAACCGATAGGCGGGAATTCCGACCCGCATCATTCCCCCGGCCACGGGCAGGGCCTCAAAAATAGTTACCCCGTAACCCATTCGGGCCAAATGGTGGGCTGCGCTCAATCCCGCGGGCCCTGCTCCCACGACGGCTACCCTCTCCCCTTTCCTCTCTGGGGTAACTGCCTCTTGGGCCGATTCCCCTTGTTCCTCGGGATGTTCGTGGACCCAGTCGGCCACGAAGCGCTTCAAGGCGCAGATGGCAACGGGGCTATCCAATTTTCCGCGATTGCACTCATCCTCGCAGGGGTGATTACAGACCCTGCCGACTGTTGCCGGGAAGGGGTTATACTGCTTCACCACTTCCAAGGCATCGGCATAGCGACCCTGGGCGATAAGGGCGACATACCCTTGAGCACTGGTCTCGGCTGGACACCGATTCTTGCAGGGACTCGTTCCCAGCTTGGTAACCAGGTAGGTGTTGGGAACAGCTTGCGGATAGGATCGAAAGATCGCCTTACGGTCGTCCAATCCCTGGTTGAATTCATTGGGGAGGCTGACGGGGCAAACCTCTTCGCAATCAGCACAGCCGGTGCATTTCTCCATATCCACATACCGGGGATGACGGCGTATTCGTGCCGTGAAATTCCCCACTGTGCCCTCCAGGGAGAGCAGTTCAGCCGACGGAATGATATCGATATTAATGTGGCGGCCCGCCTCAACGAGCTTAGGGGAGATAATGCACATGGCACAATCATTGGTCGGAAACGTCTTATCGAGCTGAGCCATCTTTCCCCCGATGGCGGGAGAGCGCTCGAGGAGATAGACCTTTATTCCGGAATCGGCCAAGTCAAGGGCGGCCTGAACGCCGGCAATACCTCCCCCCACTACGAGGGCAGCTCCTATAATGTTCTTCTTATCGGCCATGAAACCCCCTCATCTTCAAAGGGATATATCTTAACCGCATCTATCCGTGTATTTCCCCCGCACGTCCGCCAGAGGACACTACTTCAGCTTTGCCGCATCCAGGTATTTCTGCATACGATCCTCGGCCCCAATGGGGATGATGTGGATTCCCTGGCAGAGGTCCTTCAGCCCTCTTATGAGTTCGGCGAAGATCTCCTGGCTGGCCTTTTCCCTGTCGGGGGCCCTGGCCAGTTTCTCGATGATATGATTGGGAACAAGGCCGGGCTTCACATACCGGTTTATGAAGTGTGCCATGTTGGGCGACCTTACCAGGATTACCTCCGCAATCACCGGAACCCGGTAGGATTCGATGGACTTTAAGAATTTCTGGAACACATCCAGATCGAAGACGGGAGTGCTCAGGAAATAATGGGTTCCGAAATTGATCATCTGCTCCATCTCCTTGAGCTCCAGATCAGGGACTCTTCTCCCCCAGCTGGATTCCACTCCGGAGCCGATGCAAAAGTCCGGTTTCACCTTGATCTCCTTGCCCGAAATGTCATGGCCCCTCTGGAGGTTTTCTATCACCGAAAAGAGCTTTCCCGAATCGACGTGGAAGAACATCAGCTCCTGGAGGCTGTCCCCGGTGATTCGATAGTCCTCGGTAAAGGCGAGGACGTTTTCGATGCCTACCTCCGCTGCGGAAAGCAGGTGGGACTGGATTTGCAGCCTGTTCTTCTCTCGCGTGGCGGTCTGAAGGATAGGGTCGTACCGATTCTCCCTCAGAACCTTGCACGTTCCCAGGGAATCCGAAACCATCCCCTCTATCTGAAACTCCGGCACGATAAACCCATCCACACGCCCCCGTACACGCTCAATGTTCCGAAGGACTTCGTCGACACCCGTTCCTATGGGAGGTTGAATTTCCGCGGTGACCACGAACTGTTTCTTCTGCAAACGATCCCTTAATGTCCCCATTTCACCCTCCTATCCCATATGGCCATGAGGCCGCTAGAGGCCCCCGGATCATCCCTTGAGCCCGAGGAGTTTGGCCACCTCTTCCTTAAGCTGAGGCAGGGGAAGGGGTTTTGAAAAACAGGCATCTGCCCCATACTCCTTCATTTTCCTGTGACTCTCCTCGTCGAGGTATGCGGAAAGGACCACGATCTTCGTGCCCTTCGTCTCGGGGTTTGTCTTAATCCTCTTGCACACCTCATATCCATTGATATCCGGCATCATGATATCCAAGATGATCAGATCCGGCTTGAAATGGCTCACCTGAATCCCCGCCTCAAAACCATCCGAAGCAGAGATGAGCTCATATCCATACTCGTCCTCCTCCAGGGACTGGACAATGGTCTCCACGATGATCTTATCGTCATCCACCACGAGGATCTTCTTCTTCGACTCCTCCGCGGTTGCTTCGAAGGCAGGCATTCCCCTTTCCACCAGGAATCGATCCAAATCCTCCTTTTTGATCCGTCGATGTCCGCCCACTGTCTTGTAGGATTTAATATGTCCCGCCTCTATCCAGTTGATGATGGTCTTGGGGGAAACCCTGCAGTACTTACTCGCCTGGGAAACGGTGAGTACATCCATCGAAATGTCCTCCTTTTCAGTTTTTACCAATATTATAGAAAATATCAAATTTATAGATATTATAACAAATGCAGATTGTCAAGAAAAAAATAAGGGCGATTTCTGAAAAACTCGCTCTTCGCAGCTCAGAAATATTTTTTCGACCATTCTAAGGTTCGCTTCACTCCAGCCGGAATATTGGAATAATGGAATACTGGAATGATGGGTTGACAGGAAAAAAAAGGGAGATCTGGTCTCTCTGCTTTTGATACGCACTATTCCAGTGTTCCACCATTCCATCATTCCATGTGGATAGCACAAATCGATCGTCCTAAAAGAACCTATGATCTCAATATATTGTACAAATTCCCAGGAGTTTAATTGGCGCTCGGAGCACGTTTTCCGGGTTTGCAGAGACCTTGGTGGAAGGAAACGATTTAAATCTCGGAGTATTTGGAAAGGGGATGGATTTTATCCGCCGGGGAGGAGGACTGAGAAGGTCGAGCCCCTTCCCTCCTCGCTTTCAACGCGGATCTCCCCCCCGTGGTCTTTGATAATCCCGTAACAGACGGAGAGCCCCAGGCCTACCCCTTTCACGGCGGCCTTGGTCGTGAAGAAGGCCTCGAAGATCTTATCCTGGATCTCCTCGGAGATGCCAATGCCGGTGTCTTTAATGTTGATGATCACCCTTTCGTCTTCCCTCATTGTTTCCAAGGAGAGGATCCCCCCCTGGGGCATGGCCTCCTTGGCATTTCTGATCATATTGAGCAAGACCTGCCTCAGTTGGTTGGTCGAGCCCATCACCTTCGGCATCTCCCTCTCGAATCTCGTCTCGATATCGATGTTTGCCTCCCTCATCTGTTTATCCATGAAGAGGGCGATGCCCTCCAAAAGTTCATTCACATCTATGGGCCGACGGACCTCTTCCTCCGGCTTGGAGAAGCTCAACATGTTGCGCAATATCTCCGAAAGCCTCTCGGTTTCGGAAAGGGACATCTCCAGGATCTTCCTCCTCTTGCTATCGGGGGGGATCTCCGTCTTCAAGAGCTCCAAGGTGTTCATGATGCCGTAGATGGGGTTGTTCAATTCATGGGCGATCTGCGAGGTAAGCCTCCCCATGGCGGCGAGCTTCTCCGATTGCATAAGCTGTTGTTGTGTCTCCCGGAGTTTTTCCTCCATTTTCAGCCTTTCTCGTAGGTCCTTAAAAATCCCTATGCTGGCAATCTCATTTACCTGGTCGTCGTAAATCAGGGAGGCGGAAAGATCCCCATCGACCCACTCCCCCCATTTATTGCGGTGGACGATCCTGAGGGAATTTAGCTTTCCCACCCCTCCGTAATCGGGGCTCCGCATCTTCTGCATTACTTCCTGGGCCACTCCGGGCGCATAGATCTCGCGTATATTCATCTTCCCTATTACCTCCTCGGCATGGTAGCCGAGAATTCTCTCCTCGCCCTTATTGAAAATGAGAATATCACCCTTCATATCGGTCACGATAATGCCGTCGACCGAACTCTCTATAAGGTTGGACAAGAACTCGTTGGCCTCCCGGAGCTCCCGCTCCATCTTCTTCCTTTCGGTAATATCGATGTTGAGCCCCTCATATCCGATCACCTCTCCATCCGGGCCTCTGAGAACGTGGGCCGTCAGCAGGATGGTGATGGTCTCTCCGTTTTTCTTCTTGAAATCCACCTCGAAATCCTTTACGAATCCCTCCTTTTCGATGAGCTTCTGGAATCGCCTCCTATCCCTTGGGTTCACGTAGAGGTCCCGAGCGATATCGATCTCCAGGAATTCCCCCTTGTCGTCATAACCCGCCATTTCCAGGAGCGCCTGATTGCAGTCAAGGAACCGCCCCTCCTTGGTGCTGATAAACAGGCCATGTCTCACCCTCTCGAAGAGAGTCCGATACTTCTCCTCCGAGGCCTTCAGATCCCTTTCAAACCGTTTTCTCTCCGTGATATCTCGCAGGTAGACATAGGTATTCATTCTTCCCGCTTCGGGCCTGGCAATGGTGATGCAAACCTCCGCCTCCTTGGTCCTTCCATCAGCCGTGAGGATATCCATCTCCGTGCAGAGACGCTTACTCTCGTCCAACCCAACCTGGTCATGCATCTCAGCCAGGAACTTCCTGTCCCTCGCATTGAGGAGATCGGTAAATTTCATCCCCAACAGCTCTTCATTCACGTAGCCGGTCAGCTCCGTGGCCATGGTATTGGCAAACATAATGCGGTTCCCCTCATCGATCACGATAATCCCGTCATCCCCCATTTCCGAGATCTTCTGGAACTTCTTCACCGCCTCCTGGACCTTCCTCTCCATCTCCTTCCGCTCGGTGATGTCGATGTTCAAGCCCTGGTAGCCGATGATCTCTCCCTTCTCGTCTCGAATGGGATGAGCCGTGAGGAGAATGGTGATTCTGTTCCCGTCTTTTCGCTTGAATTCCACCTCGAAATCCTTGGCGAAACCATCTCTCTCCACAAACCGCTGAAAGGTCCTTCGATCTTCCGGATTGACGTACAGGTCTCTCGCGATATCAATCTTGAGGAATTCCTCCTTGCTCCGATACCCGAGCATCTCCAGCAATGCCGGGTTACAGTCCAAAAACCTCCCTCCCTTGGTACTGATAAAGATGCCGTGTTGAACATGCTCAAAAAGACCCCGATACCTGCTCTCCGAATCCCTCAGCTCACGCTCAAAACGCTTTCTCTCCGTAATGTCCCTTACGTAGGCGTATGCCTTAATCCCTCCTTCCCTTGCCTTGGCTGTTGCCAAGCAGACTTCGACCTCCTTGACCCCATGGGCCTTCGAAACGAGTCCCATTTCGGTGCAGACCTTTCCGCCACTTTGCTCGCTCTTCGAGAAAAGGTCTTCCAGGAATCGGGTTCCCTCTGGGGTAAGCAATCGCTTGAAATCCCTTCCGACAAGGGTATTCACGGGCATATCCGTGATGATAGAAGCCATAGTGTTGGCAAATTCGATACGGTTCGATTGATCCAATATGAAGATGCCATCATTTCCCATTTCGGCGATGGCACGAAACCATTCCGCATCATCCTGGGTCCTTTTCTTCGCCCTTACAACCATCTCTCCCTCACGAAAAAATGAGATCAAAAGATGTTCTAAATCTTAGGCCACATTTCAACACGTGTCAACGCCGAAACCATTCCATAACACAACTCCATAACCATCCCCAATTAATTGCTTGACATTTTTTCATTCTCTACTAATGTTTGTATGGTAATCCCCGAGATAAAGAAAAAAGGAGTACGCTATGGGCCTTTTTGCCGAGAGGGCTGAACTCATCGATACGGAGAATGCCTTCAAAATAGGGCCTTTAATCCGCGCCATCGAGGAACAGGGGAAAGAGGTCATCAAATGTAATCTCGGAGAGCCCGACTTCCCCGTTCCGGAATTCATCAAGGAGGAGGTCAAAAGGCAGCTCGATCGGGACAACACGCACTATTCCGACCCCCAGGGAATTCCCTCGTTACGGGCCGCCATCGCAAAGCACCTCAGCGAAACACGGGAGATCCGCGCAACGGCCGACCGAGTCGTCGTGTTTCCCGGCGCGAAGCCCGCCATCGGGTTGTGCCAGCAAACCTATTGCAATCCTGGGGACGAAATCATCTATCCGAGCCCTGGTTTTCCCATCTATGAATCCTTTATCACGTATCTGGGCTGTCAACCCGTTCCCCTGCATCTGAGCGAGGAGGGAAATTTCTCCTTCTCAGGGCTGGATATAGCGCCCCTCATCACCGAAAAGACGAAGATGATCTTTCTCAACTTCCCCTCCAATCCCACGGGAGGCGTAGCCTCCCCGGAGCAACTTCAGGACATAGCGGATGTGATCCGAAATCGATGTCCCGAGGACATTCGCGTGTTCTCCGACGAGGTGTATGAACACATCCTCTTCGATGACAACGAGCACCACAGCATCATCTCGTGCCCGGGGATGGACGACGTAATCATCCTGGTCAGCGGGGCATCGAAGAGCTTTTCCTGGACCGGGGGCAGAATCGGCTGGGCCCTCTTTCCAACGGTTGAAGAAGCCGAGGTCTTCAGGAATCTCAATATCAACTACTTCTCCTGCATTCCTCCATACAACCAGGAAGGAGCCCGTATCGCCCTTGAGTCACCGCTCGCTGCGGATTCCGTTCGCCAGATGGTGGGCATTTTCCAGGAGCGAAGGGACCTGATCGTGGACGGACTCAATGCCATTGAGGGGATTCATTGCCAGAGGCCGAAGGGGGCATTCTATGTCTTCCCAAACGTGAGCGAGGCCTGCGAAAACCTGGGGATTATGGACGCGTTTCGGGGCCTTCCCACCGATCTCCGCGAGAAGACGAGCCCCTCGACCCTCTTCCAGATGTTCTTGCTGTTCGAGTACCAGGTGGCGACAATGGATCGAAAATCCTTTGGCCGGGTTGGGTCCGAGGACTTCCACTTCTTGCGGCTCTCCTTCGCCACGGACACAGAATCCCTGAAAGATGGGCTTAAGCGCATCTCCCGGGCATCTGGGGACAGGGAAGGCTTCAGGCGTTTCTTCAACCGGGGAGAACACCTCTATTGAGGCGGCCCCACGGTTGGGCTCAGAAATCTAATCCAAAAAGGGATGAGGCGAGACTATGGACCGAAACAAGATACTCGTCGGCGCAATAGATATGCACCTTCACTGCGCACCGGATACCATACCGAGAAAAATGGACGCCCTGGAGCTTGCCCAAAGAGCAAAGAATGCGGGAATGAAGGCCATTTTTTTGAAGAGCCATGCCTATCCCACTGCCCCATTGGCAATGACGGTGGAAAAGGCGGTCCCCGGCATCAGGGTTCTCGGCGGGTTGGCCCTGAATGACTCGGTGGGAGGGATCAATCCCGAGGCAGTTAAGACAGCAATAGCCCTGGACGCGAGGGCTATCTGGATGCCAACAATTTCCGCCCGCAATCACGTTCAACACGTGAGAACTACCTCTGCTGCAGCTCATATGAGGAAGTTAGGCGGGGCTTCGGGCGAAGGCATTTACATACTCGATGCCTCGGGACAGGTGATCCCAGAGGTGCTAAGGGTTATTGCACTGGTCAAAGAGGCGGATATTATCCTGGCCACAGGACACCTGTCTTTGGAGGAGATTAAGGCCCTGGCAAAAGAGGTTAAAAACGCAGGATTGAGGAAGTTTGTGGTTACCCATCCTGAGCTTGACACGACCCGGATATCCGATGAAGAACAGAAGGAGTTGCTCCGCTATGGGGCTTGGTTCGAGAGGTGCTATTACGCGACTACGGAGCTTGGTCAAAGCCTGGATCCCTCGGTAATTGCCGAGAGCATTAAAGAGGTAGGACCGGAGAGTACTATCATATCCTCTGATTTGGGACAGGTGGACAATCCAGACCCCCTGGAAGGTTTTCGAGATTACGCCCAAAAAATGCTCGACTGCGGGATAAGTGAGGAAACCCTCCATCTCATGACACGGGAAAATCCCTCCCGGTTGCTGGGGATTTGAGGGTAGCAAATACTTTCCCACCATTTTAAAGTTCACCTTTGCTGCAAATGTAAAACCTACCCTTTGGACCCGGAGAGTGAAGCTGCGGTGATGCGGTGCTGCAGTTGTCCGGCTGGGCAAACCACATTTTAATTTAGCGGCGATTTAAATTCGGGGGCAGAGTTCCTTTTCCCAGTCTATCACGGGGCGCACATAAAATTCTTGACATCAGTGTAGCATTCTGATAATTTGGGGCCGGTTTTTTGCCCTCTCAACCTTACCAAACTTTTCAGGGGGGTTTGTTGTGATCAACAAGCCCGGAAAGATTGTGCCAAAGAGATCTCCGCCTTTATTAATCGTACGAAATCTCGTTTTAGCCCTTTTAAGACCAATCTTGAACACCACAGGGGGGTGAAGAACGCACACCTTTTCACCGCTCATAAAGCTCTTAAGGAGGTGATGGCTATGTTTACACGAATTTTCCAAAAAACATTTATCGCTGCGCTGATTTTTACCGCAATCTTTTTCTCAGCAACGGTAACTACTGCGGGACCGATAACCCTGAAGATCGGTTGGTGCACGACGCTCGGGAAGACTGACCAATATGGAAATACGGCAAAGGAATTCGATAAGGCCATCAAAGAGAAGGCGCCGGGACAGTTTACTGTGCAGTATTTCCCAAATCGGCAGCTCGGGGATGAGAAGGAAATGCTCGAGGGACTGAGCTTCGGGACCCTTGACATGGCCGTTATTACCAACTCACCCATCTCCAGAATTGCCCTGCCGTTTCAGGTGAACGATCTGCCATTTATCTACGCCAGCAAGGAACAGGCTTACAAGGTACTCGACGGGCCCGCAGGGCAGGAGCTTATGAAAATCCTCGAGGCTAAAAATATCATCGGCCTTGGCTTTGCCGAAGGCGGTTACCGCCACATGATTAACAATGTGCGTCCGGTGTCTACTCCTGAGGATGTTGAGGGCATTAAGTGGCGCGTCATGCCGAACCCGTTGTACATAGAAATGTTCCGTGCGCTTGGAGGCAATGCCGTGCCAATGGCCTGGGGGGAGGTTTTCACAGCGGTGCAGCAGGGCACTATAGACGGGCTCGAGATACCCGTTGCTTCAATTTACAACGGGCATTTTGAGGAGGTTACAAAGTATCTGTCGCTCACCAGCCATACGTACTCGGCTCTTGGGCTTCTCATGTCCAAGCGCAGGTATAATAGCCTCACACCAGATCAGCAAAAGGCCGTTAGGAAAGCTGGCCGTAAAGCAGTTGTTGAGGCACGCCGCCTGAACACAAAGAACGCCGAGGAACTGATCGCCAAGCTCAAGGCCAAGGGCATGCAGGTCAATAATGTAAAAGACCCCAAGGCCTTTCGCGCCAAAGTGAGGCCGGTCTACGAGAAGTTCAGACCCACTATCGGAAGCGAGCTGCTCGATCGTGTGCTTGCCGAAGTAAAATAATACCCTTATTAAGCCTTTGTGCCTGGCCCCTGGTTTATTGAGGGGCCAGGCACATATGATCCAGAAAGAATTCCCATGATCGCGATTATTGAGTGGGCGAGCAAGTGGTGTGCACGTATTACCACTGCTGCCGTGTTAGCCATTGCTATTCTGCTTGTATGGTGTCTGTTAATCTCCATTTTCTTCCGCTATGTCATCGGCTACGCTCTATCATGGCCCGAGGAGATATCAATGCTTCTTTTCGTATGGTTGGTCCTCCTCGCGGGCAGCTTGGGCGTACGCGAAGGGTTTCATGTCCGCCTCAGTATCGTATTCGAGCGCTTGCCAAAACCAATACACAGCGCACTGGCCCGGCTCATCACGCTGGCCATAACGGCCTTCGGCGCAGTGCTGCTGTACAGCGGTAGGGATCTCGTCGTGCGCACAGCCGGCTCTTTCTCTGCAACAATTCGCTATCCAATGGACATGCTCCACTACCCCGTCCCCTTGTGTGGGGCGCTTATCATCCTGTACGGCTTGTCCCATCTATTCAGCGCAAGCAGGGAGAGTTAACTCCGTGAGTGATGCATTTTGGATCTTGACTGTGGGCTTCGCCGTCCTTCTCATTCTGGGTGTGCCCATTGTATTTGCCATCAGCATCTCGTCAGTTGTAGCACTATTGATCCTTGACATTGACATAGTGGTGCTGGCCCAGACGCTTATCGCTGGTATCCAGAAATTCCCACTGCTCGCCGTTCCGGGCTTCATCCTGGCCGGCGACCTTATGACCGCCGGTAGAATATCCATGCACTTGATGAAAGTGGCTGGTGGCCTCGTCCGCCACGTTCACGGTGGCATGGGTATGGTATCGGTGCTGTCGTCCATGTTCTTCGCCTGCCTCTCC
>JGI2173J19968_10001193_pt1 | contig 10366 bp, 9 predicted proteins | sample DeeMarSWOR136_30_FD_19968 | JGI IMG/M metagenome (IMG submission 19968) | reverse complement strand
CGTTACGCTTCATCTTTCGTCATTGCGGCGTACTGGTAAGTACGCCTCACTCCTCAAGATTCGCAAGCCTTGCATTTGGAGCTTTTTACGTTGCCGTCCCATTTTTGCCTTTTACGAGTTCGTCATTATTTATTTGGTCGTTTCCCCCTCCGGAAGGAGGGAAACGTATCTGATCAGAGGTATGAAGAAGGGCCCTACCAATCCCGTAATGAGCGATTTGGGAATAATAAACGTAAAAAAGGACGAGATGAAATTTCCAATGGGGCTCACCAAACCCAGGATCGAGATGATGATAAATCCCTCGATGATGCTCAAGGAGAAGACGATGCCACCCTGGAATAGAGGGCTTTTTACATAGAATCGATCCCTTATGAGAATGGTTAAGAAGAAAATGGCGGTTTTGGAAAAGGCCTGGATGCCGAAGATACTCCCGGAAAAGACATCCATCAGGTAGCCGGACAAGAACGCAAGGGTCGCTCCGACAAGGGGACTTGAAAAGAGCCCGAAGTAGACGGTTAATATGAGCAGGAGATCCGGCTTGGCCAGCTGGTGGGGAAGCTGGGCGAAGACCGTTGTTTGAACCACGAGGCTCAAGAAGATGACCCCCATCAAGGAGAAATTCTTCTTCATGGGTCTGCTGCCTTAGTCATCGGGTGAAAAAGCACCATATCTCGAGAGGTTCGACTCCCCTAATGGTGTCATGGCGGGAATTCCATGGGATGAGTTTCGGTAATGATGAACACCTCTTCCAGCTTTGTAAAATTGACGCTCGGTATAATTTCGGCCTGCTGGAAGAGGCCGTATCTCCTTTTGCTGATCTTGCTGATTGTGCCAATCATGAGACCCTTCGGGTACCGACCGCCCAGCCCAGACGTTAATACTCTATCCCCCAGTCGAATATCATGTGTCCGCGGTGCATGCTTAAGACGGCAGAGGGNTTCCCCATTTCCCTCGACGAGCCCCCTGGCTCTACTTCTCTGAATAATGGCATCTACTGAGCTATTNAAGTCAGTGATGAGGAGGACCTTTGCACAGTGATGCGATGATTGCAGGACATGTCCCACAATCCCCTCTGGGGAAACAACAGGCATTCCCCGTTTCACCCCGTGTTTGGTTCCCTTGTCGATGACGATCGTCCTGAACCAACTTGAAGGGTCGATTCCAATGATTTGAACGGGTAGCATAGGCCCCGTAATCTTCTTGCTGAACCGGAGGAGATTCTGCATTCTTTCGCTGGCAATGGCTTTTTCCCTGAGAAGATTATTTTCTTCCTGAAGTCTGGCCACCATTTTCTTAAGGGCTCTATTCTCCCTTTTTAGGTGAACCAAAAGGACGTAAGAATCGATGAGGTCGCCAAGCGCCTCGGTCGAGAATGTGACCGCCTTTTGGAAGGGGAACGTAATTTCCATGAAGAGCCAATCGATAAATGCAAGCCTTTCTACGTTGTTGATTCTGGAGGAGATGCTGAGTAGGGCGGTGGTGAGGAAGATGACGGCAAAAAATGGAATACGGTATCTCCTGAATATCGATAGTTCCTTTTCGACCATGGGCGCGAAAAATGGGGCTAAAAGTGGACCGTGGTCAATTTGAGCAAGTCGAGATCATCCAGTACCTTACCCGCACCCAAAACCACAGCTGAGAGCGGATCATCGACAATGGTGATAGGAAGGCCGGTTATCTCCCGCAAGAGAACATCGAGATTTCTCAAAAGAGCACCACCTCCCACCAGCACGATCCCCTTATCTACGATGTCCGCTGCCAGCTCAGGTGGCGTGCTCTCAAGGGTGATCCTCACGGTCTCCACGATAGTATTTATAGGCTCGGATAAGGCCTCCCGAATTTCTTCGCCATTGATCTCCAACGTTTTCGGAATGCCGCTTACCAAATCCCTTCCCTTTATCTCCATCGTTTTCGGATTTTCCTCTGGATATGCGGTGCCAACCTCCATTTTGATGAGCTCTGCAGACCGTTCGCCGATTAAGAGGTTGTATTTTCTCTTAACGAATTGGAGGATGGCTTCATCCATCTTGTCGCCGGCTACGCGGATGGATTGACTAACGACGATCCCCGAAAGCGAAATGACGGCTACTTCCGTTGTGCCTCCACCGATATCCACAATCATATTTCCGGATGCGTCGGTAATAGGAAGCCCAGCACCAATGGCTGCAGCCATTGGCTCTTCGATGAGGTAGATCTCCCGTGCCCCGGCCGACTCCGCGGATTCCCTCACGGCCCTTCTCTCGACGGGGGTAATCCCGGAGGGAATGCAGATGATAACTCTTGGCCGCACCAAGGTTTTTCGGTTATGGACCTTGGTGATGAAGTACCTCAGCATCTCCTCGGTGATCTCGAAATCGGCAATGACGCCGTCTTTCATCGGACGGATGGCAAAGATAGTCCCGGGGGTCCGTCCCAGCATATCCTTTGCCATTTTCCCCACGGCGAGAACCTTCAATTCACCTTTGTTGTCCTTTTGTACGGCGACGACCGATGGTTCGGACGATACGATTCCCCTTCCCTTGAGGTAGACAAGGGTGTTAGCCGTCCCCAAATCGATGGCGAGATCGTTGGAGAAAACTCCCCACAAGCTGTCCAGTACCATAGTCCCCCCCGCTAATTCGGGCTTGCTTCTGTTGACAAGCAGGTCGCGATATGGTTTTCTACTTCAAGATTCAAATACATAATTATTACCAGATAAAGACCGGGGGTCAAGTAAATAAATGTGAATAGGGGGAATTTCTTGATCCCTGGGAAAGGCAGGAGACGTTCAATGCTCAAGTATATGCGAACCCATGCGACTTCGTGGATCATTAAGGTGGGCCTCTCTTTCATAATCGTCGTTTTCGCCCTCTACTTCGGGTTCGGGCGTATGAAGGGAAGGCATGAAGCCATGGTGGCAGAGGTAAATGGGCAGTTTATCACGGTCAAGGACTTTAACCAATCGTACCAAAATCTGCTTGCGTTATACAGGAATAAATATAAGAACCAGCTTTCCCACGAGATGATTAGGGCTCTCGGGTTAAAGCAGCAAGCCCTGAACGAGCTCATCGATAACATTCTCCTCTATCAAGAGGGACTTCGAATGAACTTCCATGTCAGCCCCGAGGAGCTCAGGAGGAGCATTCAATCCTTCCCCCTCTTCCAAGTCGATGGGAAATTCAACAAGGGGATGTATCTGAGGCTGCTCAGCCTCAATCGTATGGAACCAGAGGATTTCGAGCAGATGCAGGAACAGCATCTCCTCATCGACAAGGTGAGAAATTTAATCTTGCAAAGTACCGGTATAGTCTCTGAAGAGGAAGCCCGCGAGGCATACCTCATGGAGAATGAGAGGATAAACCTCGAGTTCATAAGGGTAGGGACTAAGGGTTTTTTGGAGAAATCGAAGCCCACCCCTACCGAGGTTGATGAGTATTTCCTACACCATCGCGAGAACTTCCGAATTCCTGAGAGAGTAAACGTGCACTACATAGTCTTTCGCCCGAAGGATTTCACGGATAAAGTGGACATATCCCAAGAGGAGATCAAGATCTATTACGAGACGAACATCGACGACTTCCTTGTTCAAAAGCAGGTGAAGGCGCGACATATTCTCATCGAGGTATCCCCCGATGCGGACCCCGGAAAAATTGAGCAAGCCCGTAAGAAGGCAGAGGAAATCCTGGCCAAGGCAAAGCAGGGGGAGGATTTTGCCTCATTGGCCGAGAAATATTCCGAAGGCCCTACGGCAAAGAAGGGTGGGGATTTGGGTTATTTCCCTCGAGGGAGAATGGTACGGGAATTCGAGGATGCGGCTTTCTCCTTACAGGCAGGAGAAATCAGTTCCCTAGTCAGGACCCGGTTTGGATTCCATATCATCAAGGTCGAGGATGTTCGTGAGGAGAGGACGCAGGGCCTGGATGAGGTACGTACGTCCATTGAGTCCACATTAAGGGATCAGAAAGCGCGCGATCTCGCCGAGAGAAATGCGGAGGAGGCCCTCTATATGCTCTACAAAGGCGAAGAAACGGAGGAAGTTGCCGAGGAGTACCATGTTTCGGTAAGGGAAACGGGTTTTTTCAGCCGGGGTGAAAAGATCAAGGAAATTCCCTCAAACGATGAGATGACATCCACCGTGTTTTCCCTAAAGGTGGGGGATATTTCGCCGGTTATCGAGATTTCCAAGGATTTGTACATTTTTCAGCTCCTCGAAAAGCAGCAGCCGCGCCTGCCCGAACTGGAGGAGGTAAGGGACAAGGTCGAGAAGGAATTGAGGGAGAAAAAGGCGAGAGAGCAAGCCGAGTCTGCAGCCGAGGAGTTATTAGCCGAATTGAAGGGCGGCAAGGCGATGAAAGAGGCGGCGAGCGATAAGGGGTTCAAGGTGGAGGAGACGGGGCTTTTTAAGAAGGGGACCAATTATATCCCCAAGGTTGGCTTCTCTGAAGGTGCAGTGGATGTTCTTGCCTCGTTGAGCACCGAGCACCCGTACGCTGATCGTCCTATAGAGATCGGAACGGATTGGGTTCTCCCACGGTTCAAGGAGCTACAGAGGCCTGATGTGAAGAAGTACGAATCGGAAGATCGGGAGACGTGGGAAAGACGGTTTCGCCTGATAAAGGCAGAGGAGGGCTATAGGAGGTGGTTGGCTGCACTGCGGGGGAAATCGAAGATCGAAATCATTCGGAATATGGAGGAGCTTTAGGGCCTTTTACGTATCCTCACTCCTGCTCAGAAAACTACTCCGGCTCCAGATGATTCAATAACTTCCTCAACCTCAAGATGTTGCTACTATCCATGCTCATGAATTTAAGCCCATATTCATGCTCTTCCTCGTCGTTGGTTGCCTGTAATTGGGTCCAGACGATCTGGGTAACAGCCTTGATGGATTTCAAGCCGAAATATTCCGGGGGAAAGATCTCGATATCGAGATTCGTCCCGATATCCAGGTTATCCCTTACATAGACGAGGATGCCTCCCTCTATGAACTCCCCCACCCGATCAGGGTAATCCTCATCGTCCCTAATTGAGTATAAGAGGGGTATTTCGATGTATTCCCGGGGAAATTTCTTGCTCTCGTAGAGGACAATTCCTTTTCTCAATTCATTATCCAAGCTATCCATGACCATCGGCTCCTTATGAATCAGGGAGTTGTTGTGAGTTGTTAAACATTTTGCAATTTTCATTCCAAAATTTGAACGAAATGTTCATCGAAGGGCTTTCGCTCCCAGGGAAAGGCGAAAGAGGTTTGAGGGTAGAGGCTGGAGGCAGAAAGGAAGAATGTCAAATTTCAAAGTTCAAAATCCAAATGACAATGAGTTGGTTGTATTAGTTTGATTGGTTTTAGTGGTTAAAAATGGAAAAACGGGCTCAGAGCACGAAACACACGGACACGAAACACGAACACAAACAGTGAGCGAAGGGACGGTGGTATTCTCCTGCAAAGGTCGAAAAAGGAAAGATTATCAAGCGATTACGAAAACACAGGGCCTGAAAGTCCGGAAAGTCCGGGGAATTTCGTCTTGACAAATCCCCTTGAGGGTGATAGTGGGGTGATTTTCTCACGGAGGGGGAGGGCAATGGGGTGATGTGGGTCATTTCGAGAGATGATCTGGAAAACATTCTCAGCATGGAAGAGATCATTGAGGCCGTTGAAGGGGCCTTCGTCGATTATGCGGGCGGAAGGTGGACGATCCCTCCACGGACGCATTTCAACCTCCCCGGAGGGGTCGTTCTCTACATGCCTTCTTTTCTGAGGCCGGGAGAAGGAGCGGGGGGAATATTGGGTGCAAAGCTGGTCTCGGTGTTTCCCGGAAATCCCGAAAGGGGACTCCCACTCATTCATGGGCTCTATTTGTTGTATGATTCGACGACGGGCTCCCCCGTAGCCCTGATGGATGGGATCTACTTGACCGGTGCACGCACAGGCGCGGCTTCCGCGGTGGCAACGAAGTACCTCTCCCGGAAGGATTCGAAGGCCATGGGAATCATAGGGACGGGGGTTCAGGCGGGTTTCCAACTCATGGCCATCCTGGCGGTCAGGGGGATTAAAGCCTGCTATCTCTTCGATAAGATCGAGGAGAGGGCCAGGAGTTTTGTCCAGGATTACTCGGATAAACTGAAGGTGCATTTGGAGGTTCTTTCATCCCCGGACGAAGTAGTCGCGAGATCTGATGTGCTGGTAACGGCTACGACTTCCCCGGTACCCGTCTTTTCCGGTTCAAACATCAGGGAGGGGACTCATCTAAACCTCATTGGGGCTTTTACTCCAGAGACGCGGGAGGTGGATTCGGAGACCATCAAGAAGGCCTGCCTTTTCGTCGATTCCTATGAGGGTGCGCTGAGTGAGGCCGGGGACCTCCTCATTGCAATGCAGGAGGGGATAATTTCACGGGACGATATTCGAGGGGAACTCTCCGAGCTCGTTACCGGCAAAAAACCCGGCCGGGTGACGGAGGAAGAGATTACCCTTTTTAAATCGGTGGGCTTTGCCATCGAGGATGCGGTAGTGGCAAGATTGGCCTATAAGAGGGCACGGGAACGGGGTATTGGCACCCAGGTCGAGCTTTAGCTGGATTGGATTTTAGTGAGGATGTGGTGGTGCGGATTACCATATATGATACGCGGCTAAGAAGCACTTTCGCGGCTCATTGCAGATAAAGGTGGTCGAAGACAAACGACCAGAGGAGGAACGGGTTCAGCACCAGGATGCCCCTTATTTCGTGTACGATGCCCTGTGGTCTGATTTCGTTGAGAAGATCGTAGCCGAAGTACTGGCGAGGGAATTCGGTAACGCGCGGATTTTTGATGCGGTAGACCTGCGTGATGAAAGCAGTCATTACCTTTTGGTCATTGAGTTGTATTCCTTTGCCGGAAGAATTGACGTACCCGCTGGATTCAAGCCGGTTTATAATATCTCCGGTATCGTTGATCTCCACGTTAAGTTCGTTGCGCGCAAGACGGGTAAAGTTCTCTTTACCAAAAAGTATAAGGAGCAGAGCAGGAGCATGCTCAGCCAGTTTTAAGGGATGGAATAAATATGCTTATGGAGCTATAGAATTGGGCAAGGCTCTACGGGTAGTTGCGATGAAGGCCATGAAAGATGTGGAGACGGCCATGGCCGGGGGTCGGCAAAATAAAGGGGACGTCCTTAAATAAGTAAATAGCTTAATTGACAGGCGGTTAGGAAAGTTATTTATTTAAGGACGTCCCTACATTTTTTACTACATTTAAAAAGGGGTTAGCCAATGAAGGCTAACCCCTTTTGTTCATTGGTGGAGCTGATGGGGATCGAACCCACGACCTTGTGACTGCCAGTCTAATCAAAACTTCTCTTACCTAGTTTCATAGAATTTTACCTGTTTAGATTTTCTAAGCAAAATCGTAGGGTTGTGCCTTTTGATTTTTTCATAGAGGTTTATAGATTTTTACTGGCTACTGACACTAAAACTGGCACCAGAACTGACACCAACCGAGGCAGTTCCCCTTTTGATGGGGGGTGGGGTCAAGCGGTTCCATATCCCCTTACAAATCTAGCCTCGCGAAGGCTCAGAAGTCGGGGGAAATTGTAAATTTTTATACCTAGAAAAATAGGGTTCCCATTACTTCTCTTGTATTTTCTTATTGGCTTCTGGTAAGGGTTTGCAGTTTTTCGTTGAATAGAAATCCCTTTGCCAATAGGGTGGGAAATATTAATTTCCACGCATTTTCTCTCGCGAGGGAATTACTGCCTATTTGATGTGATGATATAGGAAACCGGGGGGAGGGGGGACCGGGGGGTATCGAGAAAGACATATATGTGGTTGTGATATTCCCCAAACAAAAAGGAGCCTTGCCTATCAAAGCCTTGCTGGAAAAAAACCTTCCTTAAAAGCCTTCTCCCTGCATATTAGGAGGTCCCTAATTTCCCCCCCTCACAAAAAGGGACAAGCTGGATAACTGTGAACACTTTGAATACTTTCGTTAGTGTGTGGCCCCGTCTTTATTGGCTTAGAAAATATGTTTTAGTCTTGGAGTGAACACAAAAAAGGGTAAATGCCAGGGGTGTTTTGTGATATTTGCCCTAATCGCCTTTATCTTCAAGGGCTTGCACTTGTTTTCTTAATAGAAAAAGGGGTTCACCAAGAAATGGAGGGGGATGGAAGTAAAAACGCCCAGGGTCCCCCTCGCCAAAGTGATGCTATGTACCTTCAGACTATTCACCGAAAATCCCAAGGGCCTCGCGATATCACGAGCTGGGACATCGGAGCTGGGTTCAAGGGTAAGCAAATCAAGAAACATATACTGAAATATATGCTTACAAATTTTCATCTAATTCCCATTTAATCGGTCGATTTCAGGTTATCGAAAATCCCTCAAAACCAATAGAATCAAGCCTAACGGGGATTTTGAGGGGCTTTTTTGTTAGATTGGTGCAAAAAGCACCAAAAATGGGCACTAAATAGCCTTGAAAAAACCTATAATTTCAAAGAGTTATTGCTGTTTTGAAGGATTCCGGGAATACTAGAAATGAAGGCTATCCGCGCAAACCAAAGCCAAAATGCCAAAAACCTGTCCATTTTATCGTTCTTGAATGAATCAAGCCGAGGCCCCTCCGCCCTATCAATCTTACCGATTAGCGTTTGAAACATTGACTCTACCGAGACTTGGCGAATCTCCCTACTTCAGTTAGGATCAGCTTCTTCCCACCTTAAATACCCTCAGCCGCACATTCATCTCAGCGGGATCTTTAGAACTGGCAGTAAATTACTTTTCGGTTCCAGGCGATTTAGAAGGATACTGGCATTATTTTTGCTCATTTGATAGGTATTATTCGGGATCAACGCTTGCGACAGCCTATTTTACCTGAATGTTGACAAAATTTGTCATAAATGAACAACCTTTTTGCCGAAAGAACATTGTTAGAAAGTGATCTTATGTATCATTAATCTTGAAGGAGTATAAGAAATGAGAGGGAAAATTAGAATCGCATATTGGATATTGGCGGTCTTATTCCTTTTCCTCACCCTGGCTGAGGCCGGTTTTTTTGCCGAGGCAGAAGGGGAGGTGGCCGGGAGCAAGACCTATCGCATATGGGGATTGCCCACAGGGAGGCGGATTCTCGTAAAATCTCGGGAGCCGGCGGAAACGGATCCGGGGAGGCTGGTGACTCGATATAATCGAATTCCTGTGACCTATTCCATCTACAATAAATTTAAAAAGGGGGACAGGCTGGAGCATTACAAACTCTCCTTCGTCTTTTTCCGGAATGATGAATCCGTGGGCTTTTCATGGGATACCCGATGGACCATTTCTATCCTCATCTTGATCTTTTTGTTTTTCGCGGCCTACCAATACGGATGGCCTCAGCTTATCCGATATGGTCGATCTGTCCGGGATACCCGGCCTATCCGATATAAGCGATATTACCAGTCGTCTTGAGAAGCTCAGGGGCTCTGTCAACCTTGATTTTTGCCCTTTGTATCTGAATCGTCCCGGAAACTAAGGCAGCAGTTAGGCATAACATGCAGGGTCGCAACTGGCCCTGCCTTTTTTCTTTACCTGAGGGAAAGAATACAAGATGAAGTAGATCCCCCGCCTTAACCGGCTATTCTATCGATTTGCGTTAGAATTCTTGACCAAATCCGAAATGAGTGAATCCCCCTATTTCAGTTAGCATCCGTCGTACTCCGTTAAGCGGAGCACGTTATATCAGGAAGAATCTTCTGATGTAGATTCTTAGGAGGATTGTTTCCCCCTCGGAGCCTTCTAGCTCTTCCCCAATCGCCTGCGGTCAAGGACGGATAGAAGTTCGTTCGAGGCAAATACAGGCCTCACGTTTAAGGAAGCCACTAGCTCGATTGACGACTGAAGGAGTAACGGATGTTTTAAGCGAAAAAGGAGCTTGACAACAGGCGGCCTCATAGAAGAATCGATACAGGGAGGCTTTGCTGTTTATGGTCATGAGAGTATAGGGCCATGTTGGCCTCCTTCCCAGCCCAAATAATCCCGCCCTTAAACCTATTTCAGTAAACTATATTTTGAAATTTCGTAAAAATCAGAGATATTCCAAGAAAATCTGAGATTTAAAGCGATTTTATCGGATAAAAACTTCACTCCCATGTTTGATGAATTTAACCATCAGATTTTATTAAATAAATATTGTTTAAAAAAATTCGGGCCGGAAAAATCTCTTGAAAACGTTCAAAATGATATTTGCTTTTTCACCTCTTTGTGGTAAACAATAAATCGTAGAAAAGCCAAACCATCCGCGAGGGTCGGAACCCAAGGAGGGTCACTGAGGACAATGGCCCGTTAAATCCTGCGCATCGAATGTCAATCCTCTTTCGGAAAGCTAGCATCTGCGGCAATTACAAATCTCCTTTTGCCCTCAACCCATATCTTTTAAGGG
>JGI2173J19968_10001192_pt1 | contig 10372 bp, 5 predicted proteins | sample DeeMarSWOR136_30_FD_19968 | JGI IMG/M metagenome (IMG submission 19968) | reverse complement strand
GCCTTTGAAAGGCAAGCTTATGGTCTGCGACTTCAACGACATGTACTTCACTACGGTTGACACTTCAAAAGCCGCGAACTGCCCCGCTTGCCACGGCGCTTTGGCTCCTCTTGAACGGCGAGAAAAGCTTGTTTGGCTCTGCGGCAGGAACACGGCTAACATTAACCCTGAAAAACCGTTAAAGCTGAACCTCGCTGAGGTTTCCGATTCCGTTTCAGCACCTGATGCGCAGGTTCAAGCGAGTCCACGAAGTGCAGGGTACGGCTGAGAAAATTCCCGTTAGGCTCTACTTGTTCGATGTTCTCTACCTTGACGGAGAAAGCCTGATCTCGCTTCCGTACGTGCAACGCAGGGCGGTTCTGGCTGAAAACGCTGGAGAAGTACCCTTGACTGCGCAGCTTGTCACCGACAAAAAGGACCGTGCAGAAACATTCCTGAAAGCTGCCCTTGACGCTGGACACGAGGGGTTGATGGCGAAGAAGCTTGACAGCCCTTACACGCCTGGAACTCGTGGGAAACGCTGGTTCAAGATAAAACCTGTTTTGGAGCCTTTGGACTTGGTTATCACGGCAGCTGAGTACGGCTATGGACGGCGGCACGGTTGGCTTTCAGACTATTACCTGGCTGCGCGTGATGCTGCGACAGGCGAGTTTCTGAATGTGGGTAAAACATTTAAGGGTTTGACGGATGCGGAAATCATCGAAATGACCCAGCGGCTTAAGGAGTTAACCGTGCGGGAAGAGGGTCACCGTGTTGTGGTTCTTCCGAAAATAGTGGTTGAAGTTGCCTATAACGAGATTCAGAAAAGCCCAAAATACAAGACCGAGATGGCACTGCGGTTTGCCCGTATAAGCCGCATAAGAGACGACAAGAGCCCAGAAGACGCGGACACCATAGAAAAGGTCAGGGAAATCTTTGAAAGGCAGTTTGCCAAAAAAGGCAGATACAAGACCGAATAAAACGGTTAAGGATTTGTTTTGAGGACACGCTTGTGGTCTAACGCGTGAAAAATTGTCTATACCCCCTCTATATATAGCTTGAACTTTAGAGTAGACCCGTGTTCGAATGTGCGGCATCAGAAAGTTTTGAGAAGGCGAAATTGAACAAGCGGTCGTTGGTTAGTGCTTCGTTTTCTTCCTCCAGACATAAACAGCGATAACAACTGCTCCGATGATAACTACCGTAAAAACTAGCAATAGAGGTAAAGCTGGAAACGTTGGCGAGGTTGTCTGTGCTGTTTCTGTTGCTGTGGCATACATCAAATGGCTGACAAAACGAGAACCTGTCTCAACATAGTTGGTTATGTGTGGGTTGCCGTTAGCATCTACTACTAAGTAACCAGCGAAATCGGCGGTTTGGATGTCCCAAGCTGTTCCCGTCCAACTAGCATACATTGGTTCACCAGTAGAGTAGCTGATGTGTGGGTAATCGTGGGAGTCTAAAGCTAGAAAACCGATTGAAGGTAAGTATACGTTTGAAACAACAGTCTGCAGATTCCAAGCAGACCCGTTCCAGCTGGCATACAGAACGTTTTGAAGATAGGGAGGGTTTTCGCTAGGAACGCGCTGCGTGCAGAGGAAGTGCGGGAAGCCTTTGGAAGCTACAACCAAGTTTCCCAAGTCACCTGTTGGAGGAGGCAAGGAAAGTGGCTGAATCTTCCAACTAAAATTTTGGTATGTGGCAAGCGTGACGTTTATCGCTCGAATACTAACAGCCTGACTATAATCAGCATAGGAAGATGCTGTGTAAAGTATGTATGGTTTGTTGTTTAAGCCTAACGCAAAGGACAGCCGCAACTTGGAAATTTCTTGCAGTTCTATTGTTGTGTCTACGGTTTCAATAGCCCAGCTTGTTCCTGTCCAGCGCGCATATTTAACTGCATCGTCGCCTACGTAGGCTATATGCGGGTTGCCAAGTGAATCCAAAGCGAGCGTTGCGGGATTAGCTTCGATTATACCTGTATATTGGATGTCCCATTTTCTTCCTGTCCAGCTAGCATACATTAATTCGTTAAGCGGACCCCCGAGGTGTGGCACATGAAGGTATTGATACAATATATGCGGGTTGCCGTTGACATCCAATAAAAGACTGTAAGCATCAGTGCCCACGGCTACTGTTTGGGTGTTCCAGCCTGAGCCGTTCCACCTTGCATACTTCACAAAATATGTGCCATTGACTAAAGCATTGTAAGCTATGTGTGGGGTGTTGTTTTGGTCCACTACAATGGGGCAATGGCTGTAAAGGCTTGCACCGTTTTCATCTACAGTTTGAACGCTCCACGATAAGGCAGCATAAGCTGGCACTGCCAAGCAAAAAGTCACTAACAGCATGGACAATAGAAGCATGCTTAGGAACGCACTTAGGGGTGACTTCTTTTTCACAGTGCAATCCTCTGTCTAAAATAACCCCTGTTTATCACAAAAGCGTTTCTGTAAAGATTCCTTGACTCAAAATTTATTGACTAAGCCTGCTTATGCTTACTATGTCTGCAGAGCGGCTTCCCCCATCACAAATGATTTAACAGTCTAAACGAAACAGATAGAAGCGGAGCTAACAAAGATGGATGAGGCGGACAAAAAAGCGTTTGCTTCTGAATTCTTCAACCGTCAGGTCATTTTGAAGGAGTTAGGCTGGAAAGGCCAGCAGAAACTGGCAAAATCGAAAGTCGCCGTGGTCGGCATAGGCGGACTAGGCACGGCTTCCTCGCTCTATTTGGCTCTGGCAGGCGTCGGATACCTGCGTTTAATAGACCAGGACACCGTGGAAACGCCGAATCTTCACCGCCAAATCCTGTACAGCTTAGATGACTTGCATTATCCGAAGGCTGAAGTTGCCGCGGAACGGCTGGAGAAACTTAATCCGCTTTTGAAGGCTGAACCCGTCTCAGAAAACGTGAACGCTGGCAATGTTGAGAAGCTTTTGGCTGGGGTGGACCTTGTGGTGGACGGGTTGGATAACATGTTTACTCGCTATTTGGTGAATCGTGTGTGCGTCAAGTTTGGTGTTCCCTACGTTTTCGGCGCAGCCATCGGCATCGAGGGAAACCTCTCAGTTTTTGCTCCTCCTGAAACTGGCTGTTTAGAGTGCTTACTACCAAACTTGTCAGACAGCGACTTGTTGACATGCGACACTCGCGGGGTTGTTGGCGCTACGCCTGGAATAATCGGGGCGATGCAAGCCATGGAAGCAATAAAGGTTTTAACGGGCATGGGTTCACCTTTGAAAGGCAAGCTTATGGTCTGCGACTTCAACGACATGTACTTCACCACGGTTGACACTTCAAAAGCCGCGAACTGCCCCGCTTGCCACGGCGCTTTNGCTCCTCTTGAACGGCGAGAAAAGCTTGTTTGGCTCTGCGGCAGGAACACGGCTAACATTAACCCTGAAAAACCGTTAAAGCTGAACCTCGCTGAGGTTTACGAAACGGTAAGGCAGAGCTTCACTGTTCGCGTGAAATCACATTTCGCCATAATATTCGACTATGAAAATTTGGAGGTCAGCTTGTTCAACGGCGGGCGCATGCTCATAAAAAACGTCCAAAACGAAAAAACAGCCTTGAAGGCGTACAGAGAAATCCTCCAAAAACTAAACATAAACCCGTAATTTTATGAAAAATCGGTGTGACATATCTCAGTACTAGAATTGCTCTTGCATATTTGGAGCCCAATAGCCCATCAATGCAGAAACTATAGAGGGGTCTACCCGTAATGGCACTTTTCACGCCCAAACCTCAATCTCTAAGCAGGTGGCTGCGGACTTTCGCAAGTCTATGACCGCTTCATTATGGAATGCGGCTGTGGGAGCCAACAATATTTTTATTTCAGTCTCAACCTAGAGTCAACCTCGCTGGGGTGGCCGAACGGTTCAGGCGGCAGCCTGCAGAGCTGCTATATGTGGGTTCAATTCCCATCCCCAGCTTTTTTACCGAATAAAGTGTATGTCAAAACGGAAAGGTGTCTGCTAGTCCCATGCTCCAGCCCAATCTGGAAACTTATAGGTGACTCCTGCTTCTTCCATGATTTCTTTGGGGTAAATTGGCACCTGCTTTCCATCTTGCCATTGGAACATGGTGACGAGGAAGTAGTCTTCGCCTGGCCTGTTTGGTCCCGCCTCTCCTATCATGATGTCGTGGGAGGAGGTGAATACGAAGCGGCGGACCAATGAAGTCTCAATGTCTGTGGTTTCCAACGCTTTAATAACTGCTTCAGTCTCCGTGGTTCCCGCCCTTTTTATAGCATCAACCAAGATATACCGCACCGTATCATAAACAGCGCCATTAGGGATGATGCCACCCCACCTCTCGAGATATGCTTCCCTAAACGCAAGTGTTTTGCTGGTAAAAGGATAGCCAACCGTCGTCGGATATGCAATGGAGGTTACGTACTCACACTTTCCTTCGGTGGCTTCCCAGAAATAGGGATATTGAGCAGAAAAAACGTTTCCCCACATGATCATGGGTGATTGACGAGTGTAGTACTCATTAACGAAGGGGATGCAGGCCTGGTCATGAAAGATCCCCATTACACCCAGTATTTCTGCTCCTGCCTCTTCTGCATTGGCAAAGTAGCTGGTGAAATCCACGGTATCAAATGGGATATCAGCTTGGTAGACAACTTCAAAACCGACCTCCTCCAGGCTGTTAGCAAAGTTTGAAAGCCCTTCAGCGCCCCAAAATGGATTAGATACAAGAGCGACCTTGTTAAAGCCCGTGAGCTCTCGGCAAACCACCATCGAATCAGCTGTTCCTTCCTGAGCTGAGGTGAAATTTGGGTTTCCAACTCTGAAATAGTATTTGTACCTGTCGTAATCGTCCAGAACCTTCTGTGAATACTCGTCTAACAATGAATTTGTATCGAACAGGATTTTCTTGTGTTCAGCTACAATCTCCTGGTAAACAGGAATATAAGTTACGTAACCAATTATGTAGTCTGCTTTGTCCACTGTTATCAGTTTGGTCATTGCGCTGCTGGCTACGGCAATGTCCGCAGGAAATGTTTCGCTGCCATCGTCTTCGGCTACTATCTCCAGTTTCATGCCTAAAACGCCACCTTCCGCGTTAACATGCTCGACCGCCAACACTGCCTGCTGGTAAAGCGATTGGCCCCCTGCGCCATCCAAATCTGCGCAGACTCCTATTTTGATGGTTTCGCTGGAGGTTGATGGGTGACTCAAAAGATAATAAGTAGCGATGCCGGATATGGTAGCAACAGCGATGATGCAGGCGAGAACGATAGACTGGATTTTGGTTAATGCCTTGGAATTCAAAAGAGACGATTCTCCTGCCACGCCTATTTTACTTCAGGATGTTAATAAAATTTTCTTGTTTGTGCGGTTTGGAAAGATTTTTGAGTGATTCTCGTGTAATTAATGGTTTGTGGACTGGCTTGGGTAACGATTTTCTTGAATCTATTCTAAGGAAGGCGGAGGTGTTGGAGAGGAGTTACGATTGGCTTGATGCAGCAGACTGCTACAACAAAGCTTCTGAATTGTGTTTGCAGTCAAAGGACTTGCTTAGAGCAGCTGATCTTTTTGAGCGATTGGGGTTCTGTTTTTACAGAGCTGCGTTTCAAGCTCAATTCAATGGAGAGTTCAAAAGCCGTTTAGAAAAGTCAATCCAAGCTTATGAGAAAGAGATCAGTCTTATCACGGAAGCTGAAGAAAAGAACAAGCAAGTAAGAATCAAGCATACTAAGGCTTTGATTGCTTATACGCAATCTCTTCTTGAAACTAGCGTTCCAAAAACGAAAGAACTGCTTTTCGAATGGTGGAATATTGAGCATCAAGTATTGGAAGCCTATGAGGATATAGGAGATTTATATTTAGTTGGCAGAACATGCAATGACCTAACTGAATTCTCAGATCTGATGTTTTGGCTTGAAAACGACCATTTAACATCGCAGAAACTAGTCGAAGAGAAAAGTAACTTGGTTGAAAAAGCCATCAACATCTTTTCTAAACTAGATGACATTTATGAATTGGCTAGAGCGTACCGCATTGCCACCAGTCATTACGGTTGGGGAGAATGGATTAGCAAGTCTACAAATGAAATAATTCAGATTAGAAAAAAATGTCAAGATTATTCAAAGAAAGCTTTGGAACTCGCTGAGAAGACAGAAGATGCCCGCTTAATCAGTTGGGCGTACGCCTCAGTCTGGATGATAGCTCATTTCACCAATATGAATCCTAAGCTGGCTGTTGAATATGGAGAAAAAAGGTTAGACTATGCTAGAATTACCAAAGATACTCACATGATGGCTCATGCATTTGGAGAAACAGGAATGTCATACGTTGCTCTAGCTGGCTTTTTGGAGGATCCTGACAAACAAAGAGAAAGTCTTAAGAGAGCAATTAAGATGGTAAAAAAATCCTTAGAACAACATGCGATCACCAATAATGTCTTGGCAATTGGCATGTCGCATAACTACGAAAGCCTAGCTCTCAGGGGTTTAGCAAGAATTGAGCCCAACCCTAAAATAAAACAAGATCTGCTTGAAAAAGCGATTGAAGTAGTAAAAGACGGTATAAATCATTCAAGAGATATTAGGAGAGTATCTGAAACTCTTTTACGCAGTTTGAGTATTGGTTTGCGTTCTCTTTCAGTAACTAAAAGCGAAATTGAAGAGAAAAGAAGACTACTTCAAGACGCTCTCACCCAAGCAAAAAAGTACATCACTTTCTCTGAAGAGCTAGTTTCGCATAATCTTCTGCAAATTAGCGATGGCTATTTTGAATTAGCTTTGGTTTATGCTGGATTAGCTGAAATTTCGGCACACCAATCAGAAAAAATCGAGTTGTTAAGCAATGCAGCGATTGTTCTAGAGAAATGTATTAGATTGACAGTTGAAAAAAGAGAATACTTGCAAGATGGGTGGGCGGTTGGCTTCTATTTTGGAAGATATTATGCCAAACTAGGTCAGATCTCGCAGAAAATTTATACCTTAACTAAAGAAGAAAAACGACTTGTTAGGGCTGTTCAGGCTTACGAACAAGCATCGCTTGACTATGAAAAAGCAGAGATGCCTTCCCATCTTGCTGAGTCATATTGGCATACTGCCCAAATTAATCACGAGTTGGGCAAACTTCAAGAAGCCTCAAGAAACTACGAGTCAGCATCCAAAGCATACGACATTGCCGCCATCAAAATTTACCAGCTCAAAGACTTCTATACAGACTTTTCTTTGTATATGCAGGCTTGGAGCCAAATTGAACAGGCAAAATACGCCCATTCAATTGAGAATTACGATGAAGCCGAACATGATTATGAAAACGCTGCAAAACTTCATCAATCAACTGATTCATGGAGGTATCTTGCTCCGAACTACTTTGCTTGGGCTAGTATGGAAGAAGCTGAAAGCCTAAGCAGGAAGGAAAACACACAACAAGCAAAAGACGCATTCAAAAAAGCACTCGAACAATTTACCACGGCAGAGAAGTCTATCAAACAGAAGATACGAGAAATTACGTCAAGAGAAGAAAAAGAGCTTAATCAAAGGCTGATCCAAGCGTCAAATCTGAGACGCAAATTCTGTCAAGCTAGAATCCAGATAGAAGAAGCAAAACTGATGGATAGGAAAGGTAAGTTTCTGCAGAGCTCAAAAAAATATGGAGAAGCAGCACAAAATATCTCTGCAATTGTTGGTAAGCTGGATGTTGAGGCTGAACGCAAAGAATTAGAATATGTATTGATTCTGTGTCGAGCTTGGGAGAAGATGGCAGTAGCAGAGGAGACAACCTCTTCTGGATCGTACTTGGAAGCTGCCAGGCTCTTTGAGAAGGCAAAAAAATACTGTTACACGAAAAAAGCAAGCCTTTGGGCGTTAGGCAACAGTAACTTCTGTAGAGGATTAGCTGCTGGATTACAATATAAAGCAACCTTAAATTTGACAGACCACGCTAAAGCTAAAGGTTACATCAAGAATGCAAGCACTGACTATCTGCAAGCTGGATTTAACAGTGCATCAGAATATGCAAAGGCTACTCAGCGATTGTTTGATGCTTACGTTTTTATCAATCAGGCTGAAGGAGAGATCGACCAGGAAAAAAGAGCTAAACATTATCAGATGGCTGAGAATCTGCTTCAGATAGCAGCTGGCTCGTTTATGAAGGCTAAGCAACCTGAAAAGACAGCTCAAGTGCAGCAAATAATTAAAACAGTTAGAGAAGAAAAGGCGCTCGCTGTATCGCTAAACGATGTTATGCACGCACCTACAATAACCTCTAGTACTATGTCTTTTTCAGCTCCGTCTCCGACCAGTGAAGTCTCAGTTGGATTGGAGCATTTCCAACACGCTAATGTACAAGCGAACATAATAGCTGGTACAAAAGAAGTAAAAGTTGGCGAATCCTTCTGCCTAATAGTAGAATTTGTTAATGCTGGAAAAGAGCCAGCCCTACTGATTAAAGTAGAAGACTTTGTTCCCCCAGAATTCATCGTGGTCAAGAAACCTGAGATCTATCGGTTGGAAGAATCCTGCTTGAACATGAAGGGAAAACAGATTGCTCCTCTAAAGCTGGTTGAGGCTAAGCTGGTTCTTCAACCCTTAAAAAAAGGAGTCTACCAGATAAAGCCTAAAGTTCATTATTTGGATGAGCTTGGACAGAACAAGTCACTTCAGATGAAGTCTGTGGAGATTAAGGTTGAAGAAGTATTACTTTCCGACAGAGTTTCAACTGGAACAAAAGAACTGGACTCCTTGTTGTTGGGTGGCATTCCCAAGGAATATGCGGTTGTTTTGACCGGATCTCCAAGCGACGAGAGAGAAAGAATAATTAAGAATTTCTTGGAAGCCGGAGCTAAAGAGGGACAAACCAGCTTTTACGTTACTACAGAAACGATTGGCTTGGGTAGTCTCCTTGAGAAGCCTGGTTTCTATTTGTTCATATGTAATCCCAAGCCTAAGATTAAGGTTCCAGATGTGCCGAACGTGCATAAACTTCTTGGCAAAACAGATCTTACCAACCTAAATATTGCTCTTTTGAAGGCTTACCGAAGCGTGGAGCAGTCTTCTCAGAAGAGGGTTTGCCTAGATGTTGTTTCTGATGTTTTGTTGCATCATGGTGCTGAAACCACTAGAAGGTGGATTTCGGAGTTGATAACGGATATGAGTTCCAAAGGCTTTACGATGCTGGCTGTTTTGGACCCAAGCATGCATCCGCCGGATCAAGCTAATGCTATTCTGAACCTGTTTGATGGTGAAATCAGCCTGTACCAGACAGATGACCCGTTGGAGTGCAAGAAGTCTCTGAGAGTTAAGAAGCTTAGAAATCAGGATTATATTAAGAATCCAATTTGCTTAACCAAGTCAGCCGCTTAAGAATTGTTGTTGACAGAAAAAAGGGGGTTGTGCGGGTGATATCTCCACTGCTGTGGGGGTTCAATTCCCATCCCCAGCTCTTTAAAATCTTATAACTTTTTGCGTTTCTTGAAGTAAAACAGCAAGCATACACTAATCACGGCAACAATGGGCGTTGCAACAACCACTATCCCGAGCACTATTCCTAGTAACGTCATAGTAGCCGCGTTTGTTGAGACAGTCATCTGAGCTGGCACAACGGTGATTGGAGGCGTCGACGAAGACTCAGGAAACGGCTCAGAAGACGGCTCAGGAGACGACGCAGAAGGCGACGCAAGAGACGACGAAGGCTCAGAGTTTAGGCTTGACGTTGGCGATGAGCCTCCCACAGTGATATTTTTGATAGTATCACCAGTAACTGTAAAGTTATACTCATAATAAGTCGGGAAATCAGTTGTTGGACCTGAATAGTAATTTCCAGTTCTTGGGCGTGCAATTATTGTGTAAGTTCCAGCGGGGACGCTTAGAAAATAATAGCCCGTAGAATTAGAGAACCACCCGGAACCAAACCACGTATTTGCAGAGTTTCGAAATATGACGGCAGCCCCTACAACTGGTGTCCCATTGGAGAAGGAGATATAGCCTGATACCTTGTAGCCTGAGTATAGCGTGATGTTTTTAGTCATATCCGACCCGACTACAAATCCTGCCTCGTCATAGTGAATGTAGTTTGAATCGAAAGGAGGCCACACGTTAACGTGGTAAGTTCCTGCGGGAGCAGAAATTACGTAATATCCTGAAAAATCTGACCAGACGCTGGGAACAATGGAAGGTACATTGAAAATGACGTTTGCACCTTTGATTCCATGACCGTTGGCGTCTAAGATGTATCCTGAGATTTTATATGAAGGAGTTGGTTGATTATTTGGAGAACCAAAAGCATACAAATAACCATCATCTGAACCCACGTAGACTGTCCCATTAACAACAGCACATGACGACCGCATCTTGCCGCCTGTTTGGTAACTCCATATTTTGCTACCCGTTATGGCATCCAAAGCATAAACATTGCCATCATA
>JGI2173J19968_10001185_pt1 | contig 10393 bp, 6 predicted proteins | sample DeeMarSWOR136_30_FD_19968 | JGI IMG/M metagenome (IMG submission 19968) | reverse complement strand
TTTTCTGGTTTGCAACGTTTGTTTTGAAACGGGCGTATCGGCTTTGTTCTTAAGTACTTTTACTGTGTAGCTAGCTTCTTTTGGAATTGATTGATCATTATATGTAACACCCTTTCGGTCAGCGTAAAAGCTGATACGGAGTTCGGGAACAGCGATAATGTCTTTCTGGTCTGTATTTTCAGCGATCCACAGGGCCAGCTCGCGGAAAATCCGTTTGTCGTGATGTAAAGGCCTAAATAATTTAGGGCTGCATATCACAATTCCAATCACCATCAGAATAACAAATACCAAATTGGCATTTTCTTTTTTAAGAAACTTTTTATTGAGCAAATCGGCTAATACTTGCAGGCCTGCGGGAATGTAAAAAATTGTAAACACCACCAACGGCAATGTATGTCTGACACTCATATACCTATATTTACAATACAACAATGTCATCAAAATAATATTCAAGCCGACAAGAACGATTATGAAAAATCTTTCCGGCTCATACCAGTTTGGCTTTCTAAAGGCTTTATACAGACCGATAAACAACGCAGGCACAAAAAACCACATTAACGTCTCGCCGATATTTTTAAACAACTTCCCAAATGTTCCCGCGATATCAGACGGAACGATATCCGCGATATAGGTTGTTTCTGAAACAACTTGAGGCTGGAGTTGGACCAGGTTTTTTTTGGGAAATACCCCACCTTTCAACTTCATATATGGGGTGGTTAAAACACAAAAACCAATAACTAATAAAACTAACGCAAGAGCGGTTTTACTTTTGCTCATGACACGTTTCGACCAGAAAAATTGTAAAGTTAGCCACAGCAAGCCGTAAACAATTACCTGAACGCATTCTGGGCGTATGAGATATCCGGCGCCTCCGGCAAGACCGGCAGGGCCGAAAAGCCACCATTTTTTGCTTATTGCTGCGTGTATTAACAATAGCATTCCTGAAGCTAAAAAGAACATGTGAGGCCAGTCGCTAAGAGCATCGCTTCCGTAATGGGTGGGTTTAGGCAACAATACAAGAATCAACAATGCCAAGAAGCCGGATCGAGCTCCCACCAACTCTTTGCCTAAAAAATACAACACAATTATGGCCAAAATCCTAAAGACCAATGCTATCCCCTGTGCGCAATAAATCCAACTAAATACAGATTGGCTCTCGCTTAAGAATCTTGCTATTTTATGTACACACAAGATCATCACAGGATAACCCGGATGCTGGTATTGCTGAATCATCGTCTTGGTGGGGCTAATTTCGAAATTCTTGGCATACTCTATGAAAGCTATGCCATCTTTTGAGATAACAGCTGTTGTGCCAATCAGATTTATGCCTATACACAGTGCAACTATTAGCAAGATTGAGATGTGGATGATGTCACGTTTTACCAAGTATCGTTCAGAAGTAGTTTTAATGTGCGTTTTCTCCCTTAATAACGTGCCAAGGAGTACGTAAAAGGATCCAGAGGTCAAATCCGAATGACCAATTTCTAACATAATACAGGTCATACAATAATCTTTTTCTGAGCGAAGTGTTGCCACGTAAGCCGTTTATTTGTGCCCATCCTGTTATCCCCGTTTTAACCTTGTGCCTAAGCATGTACCTTCTGTACTCCTCTGAAAACTGTTTCGCAAAGTATGGTCGCTCTGGTCTAGGCCCAACTAAGCTCATTTGGCCCTTAACAACATTTATAAGTTGGGGAAGTTCGTCTAAGCTTGTCCTGCGAAGCCATTTACCGATTGGTGTGCATCTGACGTCATTCGGTTTGGACCATTGCGGCCCATTTTCTTTTTCGGCATTACTTTTCATAGTCCGGAATTTCAAGATTTCGAATTCCCTCTGGTCTATCCCTACTCTGAGTTGCCTATAGAAGATCGGCCCCTTGCTGCTGAGCTTGATGAGTAAAGCAATTATCAACATTGGAACTAAAAGGACAATAAGCATCGAAACTGCCACTACGAAATCAAAAATTTGTTTAAGAAACACCTTATGGCCACTTAGGGGCGAATCCGCAGCGGAAAACAGGACTTGCGAACCGATGGGTATCATGATGGGCCTGCTTATCGATATAAGATTACCCCAATCGGGAATAACCCGTATAGTTATACCGGAACATTGAAGAGATTGGAGAATTGGGTAAGTCTGTTGCGCTTCGCGGCCACTTAGAGCAAGATAAACCTCATCTATCTTGCGCTGCTTTACGAATTCAGATATTCTCTCAATCGGGCCATATATGGGGCTGCCAAGCAATTTTGTTCCAATAAGAGACGGGGCATTATCTGCAAAGAAAGCGCACCTTAAACCCATCCATCTCATCTGCTTAATATCTTGGACCAGTTGTTGACCTTTCTTGCTCGCACCTATAACGGCATAATATCGCAGATTATATCCTTTCTTACGCAAGGTTCTGAGAATAACCATTACTAATACGTGTGAAAAAGACAGTCCCACAAGCAGCATTACTACGAAGAGGATCAAAAGTTTTCTCGAATAAGGCGCATCTTTCACATAATAAAAAAATGCTATAATAAGCAATCCGCTTAACAAACATGCCTTCAATAAATCATAAAATTGCTCAAACATACTTTGAATACGATTGGATTTGTAAAGTCCCGACCACAAGCACGCAAGGTAACAAATACATAAAACTGGTGCCATCAGCATTAAATGATTCTTAATATTTGGTATGCCTTTTGTCGTTCGGAACAGATGAGAATAAAAACGAAGGTAATAAACAGCAATCCAAATGGAGCCGATGATTGCAGTATCAACGACAGACCGCAACAGAGAAAAAAATGCTGCATACGTTCTTAACATATGACTTGCCTAATTTTTACCAAAAAACGGCTTAAAAAATCAAATACCTACTCGAAAAATTTGTGGTACACCGGCTATTGTGTCTCATAAAATTACACACGTTTTAAGAATTTTATTTGATTTCTTTCAAAAACAATTTGAAGGCAAACCAAATTATACCTACCCAAAAAAGCTAACACAATACGATTCCTATCGCCAAACCCCAAATGAATTCTTTCCAACCAGGCCAAGTAGGCCAGTCGTAGCGAACAGGTTTTTTATAATCCCTTTCTACACGCGTCTCATATTCCCTAATATTTTTTCTCTTTACTCTTCATCTTCAGCCCAAATACAAATGCCGAAATTGTAATACAACACAACCTGCACCTGTTGCAACAGTATAAAATAGCTGTAACCGACGTCAATGGCAGATTTCTCCGAATTCCCGTCTTATTTCTGGAAAGCTTAACTCTGCTATGCTTGAAATACAGGTTTTTCCATTTTAACTTACCACAATCGGTGCATCCGAATCCACAATTCAAACCTAACCATATCATAGCCCGCATCTTCATATCTGCACCAGACAGCAATTTGTTAATCTGCTGCGAATCGAAAATGTCCTTTTCCTGATCTACGATGACCTTGCCTTTTAGATGGCATCGATGTTTGGGGAGTATTATAGGCCTCAGCCTGCAAAACTTTGTTTTTTTGGCATTTTTAACCTTATTAGTTTCTTGATTGACCGAATCACAAGTTTTCTTACATAGTAAATGAGATAAAACGCCAATAACGGCACTCCTTTCGAAGAGGGGGTAGTTATCTGGGTCGTAGGTTCATGGCGGGGGCAGGGTTTCGAACCTACGACCTATCAGATCTTTGTGTCGTGGTCTGCGTGGCCGACAATAGATAAGTCTTAGATGTGTAAAGAGTTACAGAAATTCGCGGCTCCTGTAAACCGACAACTCCGACATTCATTAAGGGATTCTCCAACAGTCGTTCCATGTGGTGGTGATGATCGGAAGGACGCAATATGCTTACATTACTGGGCCGCTTCTTTCAGCGTTTACTCGCTACGGAAGAAATATCAGTCCCCACGATTGTCAATTCTATCAAAGTCGAGTATATTTATAAGGGGGAGTAAATGAGAGAAGAATTCATTAGTTTGCTTTGTATTTATTCAGGTTTTCACTATGCTTGACATATGCCAAAAAAGATACAGGTTGAGAATTGTGATTCCTGCCTATCCCGCATTTAACATTTATTCGCGTATTGCCAAGAGGACTACCGCTTTGGGACCGGTATGCGTGGCCAGTGCTGTGAACAAAATGGAAAAATGGGATGTTGAGGTCATCGATGAAAATAACCTTCGCAGATATGGGCCCAGAGACAATTCAGGCGGTGCCGACCACGGCCTATTACAACGACAGAGACCCGCAGATGTTGTTGGATTTTATGGCGGGTTGACAAGTACGATACCCAGACTCTATCGAGTAGCTCATTTTTATAAANGTANGGGNGTNACNACCATCGCTGGGGGACAGCATTTTATGCAAGATAATATAGCCGAGGCATTGTCTTCTGGTATCGACTATGTGGTTATTGGCGAAGGAGAGGAAACAGTCAAGGAGCTGTTACAAGCCATAGAAGGAAAATTAGATGTAAGTGAAGTTGAAGGCATTGCCTATCTAAACAAAGGGGAGGTCATTTATACCGCTCAAAGAGAGCCCCTGATTGATTTTGACAAGCTGTCTTTACCGGATTTTTCCTTAGTTCGCTACGCCAAGATCAGAATCTATCCGGTTGAAAGGATACGAGGATGTGGTATGGATTGCGAGTTCTGCACCGTTAAGGGAAAGCCAAGATGTGCTTGCCCCGAACGACTGCTTGAGAGTATCAGCTTTCTTGTGGAGACAAAGAATGCCAGACATTTCTTTATTGTCGACGACCTTTTTGGGCAACAACGAGACGAGACAATAAGATTCTGCAATATGCTTAGGGATTATCGAAAAAGTTTAGGCAGAAGACTGGTTACAACCGTTCAGATAAGATTGGATAAAGCTAAAGACCCTGAGCTGCTTTCTGCTATGCAGCAGGCGGGTATAAACACAGTAGCCATTGGTTTTGAATCACCCATTGAAGAAGAATTAGAGGCTATGAATAAGCGTGTGAAATCTAAAGATATGTTATCCCTTACAAGTATATTTCACAAATTCGGATTTTTAGTACACGGCATGTTTATCTTTGGTTATCCAATGGAAGAGAAAGTGAATTTCAAAATGCCGGCGAGTGAACGGGTGAAGCGTTTCAGGAAATTTATCAAGAAAGCAAAGATTGACACTGTGCAGGTCCTGTTGCCTGTCCCTCTGCCTGGCACAAGATTAAGGCAGAGACTTGAAAGACAGAATAGAATCTACCGAAATCAAGATGTTGGCTGGGAATATTATGATGGTAACTTTCCTCTCTTTGAGCCCGATGAACCGATGAGTGCTGAAGAGATGCAAGACGCTATCAAGAAAATTGTGGGGAAGTTCTATCAGTTTAAATATATGTTTTTGATAGCCTTAAATATATTTTCTTTCCCTGCTTTAATTCTCTTTCTACATAATATTAGATTAGGATGGAGAAAGTGGTATCGACCCTGGCGTAACTACCTACTTCGTTTTGGTGGTTGGATTACCATGAGGAGATGGAGTTCGGAGTTCAAAAAAGATGCATTTTCAGCAAGACTGCAAAAGGCAAAAAGGCATCTGAAAAGCAATCCAAAATGAGCATGGCCAGCTTCAAACCCACTATTCCCCCTGCCCGGCTTGGGTGAGGTGATTATAAGAAGCACACGGAATCTGGCATTCGAAAAATCTGTGTTTTTTCTCTAAAAACAAAGATGAGCAAATTGTTCTTTAGGCTTATTCGCCATTATCTGGGTCGTAGGTTCATAGCGGGGGGGCGCGTTTCGAACATACGACCTATCAGATCTTTGTGTCGGGGTCTGCGTGGCCGACAATAGATAAGCCATAGTGTATAAAAACCGTCATTATTGAAAACAACTAACTCCTCCTACATAGCGGAGGAACAGTAAGGACTCGACTTCTTTTCAATGTAGACAGTAATGTCTAAAGGTCCTGCGGCTTTACCGTACTACGGCGGTTGGCCTTTGCCCTTGCAGCGGCCTCATCTAATATTGCACAAACTTTGTCACTGAGAGCAGTGACTGAATCAGATGAAGTCATCATATTCTTGCTTTTGATATAAGCTTTAACTTTGCTTGCAACAACCAAAACTTCCTTGCCTGCCATTTTAGAACCTCCTTGTCATGTTAAGGCTTAATTATTAGTGACACAAAAGTCAAACGACTGTTCCGAATAGTATTTTGATGACTCAGAGCATACTCTGCAATAACAAAAACATGGTAACAGCAGAAAAAATTCTCTGGTTAACGTCCGAACCCTAAATTTTCAAAGCCAGGATACACAGTCTAACTCAGTAAGTACAAACACGTTTAATTACTTCATTTTGAGCCTGGTGAGCATGGTAGTGAAGTTTCTTTTTCGTTTATATTCTGTTCGGACAGATGATATATATTCCTGAAACTCTTTATCCTGTCCCAACTCTGCCATAAGCCCCTGAATTTTCTTTATCAAGCCCACAGCTTCGCGGTAGGCACTGTTATTAGTCTGCTCGATAATCGGCTTCACCAACATTTGATAAACTGCAATTGAATCAACTGGGTGGTCTTTTTCTCGCAGCTTTGCCAATTGCATCCAGAGGTCAGCTTTACAGCCGCCTTCCTTTGCCTCTTTCCATGCGGCCTCTACATTCTTTTCCCACAGAAATATTTCAACCAGCGTAGAATGGTCATTGTCTATCGCCCAATATCGATAATTTCGAGAGGGTTGTCTTTTAGCATCACTAATTCTCTTACGGACATGCTTAAGGGCCCGCTCATTCCATTTAGTCCACTGTTTACATTTGTCTGCGTGTTCTTTTAGAGATTTATAAGCATTAAGATTTGGCAAGCTAAGAAAATCTGACCATATCAATTCCATTGCTTCGGCGTGGCGATTCCGGCTGTGATATTCGTTCGCAAGAAACTCGTTTAGTCGACTGTCCGGCTCATCAGGAAAAGTTTTTACCCCCTTTTCGACCCATTCCAGTGCTTTGTCTGAATTGCCAGCATCTTTGTATATCCGGGCAATCTCCAGAAAATGATATGCGCAGGAAAGGTCTTTGCTCTTAACAGCGACAAGCTGTTCAATATCCCCCGAACCTTTTGCAAGAGCCTCCATTATGGAAGTAAGGCGAAAGCGGTTGTCTCTATAGCTTAAGCTACCCTGGCCGGGCTTAAGCTGTGGAAGTTTCGACCACTCGGCTTCTGCAAGCCTGCGGTAGACCGCTATGCCTTCTTTACCAAACACATCGGCGTAAGTCTCAGCGGCCCTATAGAAAATATCATAGTCGGTAGTAAGTTCCCATTTGAACAGACGCTTGGCCAATTCCTTGGGGTCGGGCTTGGCTCTTAGACAAGCCTTGTGGTGCAGGATTTGCAATCGCTCAAGAACGTCCCCCATATAGCCGTCAGAGTCATCCATTTCACCGAGGGCTTTTTCAACACGCTTAAGTGCATGTTCTGATAATTCAATAAATTCTTTATCGAAACCATCCTCCAAAAGGTCTTCGACGGAATCAACCACATTGTCAATCCTTCTGTAAAAATCATAGGCCCTGCGATAATCAACAAAGCCATGTGTCTGAGTTGCCTGGGTTATAGCCGTTCTAAAAGCATCAACGTTAAGCTCCTTCTGGCCAAAACGAGCTGCCTTCATCAGAAGGCGTTCTCGAAGGGAATCATCCTCCGTCAAGCAATCCATAATCATCTCAATTAATGTGTCGGTCTTCTGTTGAGATAAATACTGACGAATATCAGCCAATGTAATGACTGCTTTCGACCCTTTGGTTTTTTGCTTTTTTAAATCTTTAGGAGCGCAACCCGCACCACCTTCCAGATATGTTAAGCCAACTGCTACACAATGTTTGCAGAATACCCCCGTATCACCCATGGGACAGGTGCATGAGCCGTCGAGCTTACCATTTTCTGTCCACAGTTTTACCTTGTAATCGCGGGTACCACTAACTTTGGCTATGATTGTTCCATCATCTTCAAGTAGTGAAAGCACGTTTCCTTGCTCATAGTAGTTGACGCCTCTTTGCCATGAACCTGAATCAGTGAGCTTTCTTATTTCTGCCTTCGATATCTTCATAACGGCTCTGATTGTATCTGTATTATTTACTCAAAGCCACTACTTAATTGATAGTTATCTGAGAAGCATTTCGGATTAAGCTCGATGAACGAAACCGCTTCGCTGTGCTGCGATGTGTGGGGATAAAGACAATGCTGTTTTCTATGGGGATAGTAACGAGAGCCTATCCTTCTCATAGCAGGCCTTTGTATGGTTAACGTAATCACTTTGAGCGTAAGTAAGGGTAACATGAAGTTAAAAACGCGATTGTCATCACTGAGGCATTTGGTAACTGCTATACTTCTGCATTCTGGCCGTTTAGTTTTTGCCTCATCAACCGACCCATCTTGAATTTCACCGCTCGTTTGGCTGGAATATGAACTTGTTCCAGAGTTTTGGGATTCTGCGCATCTCTGGCTGCTCGTATCCTGGTCTCAAAAACACCAAAATCACGGAATTCTAACCGGTTTCCCTCGACAAGCTCAGCAACGATCTCGTCGAGAAAATGCTGAATTACTGACTTAACCAACACTTGCTTTGTTCGATTGCTTTGAGCAATTCGGTCGATGAGTTCTTTCTTTGTTACTGTTGACATTGGTCATCTCCAGAGTGATTTATTATAACAGCTGTAAGACTCCAACGTGTACTCAGAGTAGTTTAACAAACAAGGCTATTATAATCAAATATTTTGCTTTTTTCTCTCTAATACCACAACGGCCATATATGCCAAGACAAATCAGCGGGAACCATTGATAATAGAATCAAAGAGGGAAGCTCGGGTCCCTGGTAGGAGTTTCGGGAGTGGCTTTGGTTTGGCGCTCCCCTCAAATTAAGCCCTCGAAGGTCGGCGGTCGCAGATGAGTGCCTCCATAAGATTCAAAACCTGCACGCGTTCTTCCTCCACGGCAATCGATGGTTCGATTCCATTGATCTTGGCCTTAATTACCTCAAGCAGCGAATCCTGGTAGCGGTCTAAAGAGTTACAGAAATTCGCGGCTCCTGTAAACCGACAACTTCGACATTCATTAAGGCTGTTTTCATCTCTAAATCCCCATATGATGCCCCCGCAATGAAGATCTATCGATAACTTCTTTAATACCAAGGGATCACCTCTTTTTCTGTATGGGCGGACCAACCCGTTATGAACATTCGACCTTTGAACTGAATAGATTTTAAAGGGAGCGCTTACTTATCAGGCCGCAGGTATGAAACCCTCCCCCGCTATGAATCCCTGGAGACAAAATCTAGACCCATTTTTCAGCTCAAAATCACAGTTTCGACCTTGGCAACGAGGATGCAAAGGAAGAAGAACGCCGTATTGTCCAGCTTTCGGGGGTTAGTATTTTGATAATACCGTGTGGTACAGATTAATAGATGACTGTAGGCGGTCTCCATCGTGTCAGGAATCAGGAAAAGAGCTGGTTAAAACGGCCAAACTTCAATAAAAATCTTTCGTTTCGCAATCAACATTTTCACCGTGTCGGACGCCCTATTATACGAGTGGGTCAGGTGTAAGAGTTATGCGCCGATGCCAAGGAGATGTGTTAGGTATGGTCTTTGCGACTTCGCTATTCTTCCACCTGAGATACAGACTTGGTACCTAACAGATTTGGCTTGTCTAAAAAACACTATAATAGCGCAGTCTTCAGGGGTATACTTGGGGAAACCAAGCTGGTAGGTAAAATGTGTATCCAGCCAAAACAGGGGATTAGAATGATCAAGAAGCATAATCCTAACGACATGCTCAAATCCCCTTTTAGGCGGAATTCTTAAGGGGAGCTTATGCGTTGATCAATCGCCACCCAGAACCGTGATGATTATCAGGAATATTCCTCAAAACAACGAGAATTGACCTACAAATGTGCCTGAGGCGGACTGGCGGCCAGTGTTGGTGTGCGGCGAAGTAGTTCACAGGGTATGTCAGCTCGGAATCATAAACAAGGTTCTTTAGTTGTGTTATGCGAAGCAACATTCTGCTTGGTGGATCAAAGGGAGGTGATAGACATGAGATGATTTGCGGATGTAGGTAAAGAGGTAAGGTCTTTAATGGCTGGTGGATGACCTTATGCAAAGAAAGATACCAGTTAAATATTAGAACGGTAAGGGATTAATAACATGAAGACACAAAAGACAGATTGCCTATTCTGGCTTGGGCTTTTGGTAACCCTTTCCACCTGTTACGGCACAGCTCAGGCGCATACGGTCAATGGACACGCTGAGTGCTCGGTGACTGGTTGGGTACCTTAAGGTGCTGTGGTAAAGGTTTTTGAAATTGATCCTGTACCAGGTGGCTTCTACGATACCAGCCTGACTGCATTAGCTACGGCTACCGTAGACGAGAAAGGCAATTTTACACTTACATTTTCCT
>JGI2173J19968_10001182_pt1 | contig 10401 bp, 8 predicted proteins | sample DeeMarSWOR136_30_FD_19968 | JGI IMG/M metagenome (IMG submission 19968) | reverse complement strand
GGCACCCCACTAATTGAGAGTTGGTGAAATGTGCCCTCCTGGAATTTCACCGAAAGGTTTATTAACCAACTCTAGAGTGATGGGGTGCCGTTTTGAATGATATTGCAACCTCTCGAACCATCAAACCAAATGCCTTTTTTATTATCAAAAACGATATTCTCAGATATATTTAGGTTATGACTCCCATTTATATGCATGCCTTCATCAGTGTGTTTTGAGATGATGTTGTTTAACGCAGATTAATACCTTTTCAGTTATATTCAAGAATATCTAACATTGATGAGGCATTGTCATATGCTTCATGAAAAATGGATATGATAATAAATTAAATTCAAGCTGCATCTCATCTTTTAAGTTACCTTCTTTTGAAAACAATAAATCAAGTATCCATCCTTCTAAGTACTGACCTTTAAAGGGTAAGGCGCTGTATAATGGTTGCCCATTGGCAAAATAGATAACACCAATGTCCTGTGTTTTATTATAGAGCATCCAAGTATCGACCCCAAATGTAGCCCCTAGATGACCGGATATGGAAAAACCATTCAAAGAAAAATGCATCCACGCTAGACCATATCCAATTTGACTTCCCGGTTGTATCTCATGCATGAGATCCACAGTATCTTTTTTTAGAATTCGAGTGCCATTATAGATACCTTCATTCATATGTGCAATAAGTAAATGTGAGAGATCAGAAACAGTTGAATATAATCCACCAGCTGGATAACTCCGTCTCCTATAATACTTTTCTGGAAATGTATATTTCTCTCCAAAAATGAATCTCAACTTATTTATTGTATAATATCTACCCATGTAACGCTGATATGGTATTGCTACCTGATCTAGATAAAAATGAGATAGATTGAAACCTGTATTTTTCATATCCAATGGAGAAAAGATATATTTGTCACAATAATCTAGGAAGGATTCACCAGATATGATTTCAACTAGATATGAGATAAGATCAAATCCGACATTTGCATACATTGCGTATTCACCTGGCCGATATTCTGTACTCCAAACTGAGGAATCATAATATTTTCCCCCTGGTAAAAGGAATTCCCTCAAGTATGGTTCCGGGAAAAAATCAAAGGGTGGATCACCTGAAAAGTTGAACCAGTTGTATTGATCTTGTATATTCATATTCAGGCTTGATGTATGAGATAGAAGCATTCTAAAAGTAATATTATCATCTGGAAAATTTGGGTTTCGAAGTTCAAATGGTAAAAATATGTTAACATCGTCATCAAGATCAAACAAACCTTGATCGTATAATTGCATCAATGCTGTCCCTGTAATTGTCTTGGTGATTGATGCAATTGCATATATTGTATCTGCCGTTGCATGTTTACGTTCAGAACGATCATAATACCCATACCCTTTAGACCATATTATATGATCGTCCTTGATAATACAGGTAGATAGAGATGGAAAACCTGCTATTACTCTTAAAAATGAGATCTTTAGATCGAATATCAAATCATTTAACATAGGGTATGATGTATTGTCTTTTAACTCTTCAACAACATTCATAGTTCCAGTAACTGGTAAAACAGTAGTGACAATTAACAGCGTCATTACAAATATTCCAACTAATCTATTTTTCATATTTTTCCTCCTAGAGTTTTATAATAAAAAAGGTATATATAAGGTTAATTAAAGATAAAATAGAAGGAGTTTATAGTCCCAGCATATATCTCAAAATAGGGACCATATTTGGAAATCGTTCAAACATCCAATTTAATAAATTATAATTGAACACTTACAAGGAAAACATTTTTGAACAAACAAGACAAATTATCCAAATTTATTATAGATAGTTCAAATTAAAAATGGCAAATTTATTCATGCGAAAACTATTATATTGTAGTAATAGGAGGTAAGATATGAAAAAAATAATCGGCCCTTGTATTTGTATTATGCTGGTGATGACAATAACACCTCTGGCAGCAAGTGGAGAAGTAGTAAATGAACTTGAAAAAAATGATTTTAAATATGATGTTAGATCCATGTGGCTTTTCGCACGTTGGAATCCGTTGTGGCAGATAGCTCTAAAACATCTTGATATTGTTTCGTTTTCAATATTTGAGGATTCTGAAGAACCAGATTTTTTACATGCAAGTATTAAACTTCGAGATTTTAAATATTCTAATCTTCGTACATGTTATGTAATATATTTCACCTTTAACTGTACTAGATATTATATAGGGACTAACACTCATACAGAGGGAGAATATGTTAGCTCAATTGCTGGATATTTTGATGAAAGTCACAATTGTCATGATACTCCAATAGATTGTGAGATAAATGAAGAAGAAAATACAATGACATGGATTGTTCCAAAAGATGTTATTGGTAATCCAGAAACTGGAGACCAATTTGTAACTATACGTGCAAATACTTATTTAATATTACAGAAAAATTGTGAGGCTAGGTTTCCTATACATCTTGCAAAAGATATTGCAAGACCAATAATAAAAGAAGGTTATTCATACGAAGTACAATATTAAAAAGGGAAAAATTCCTTTTCTAATCCAAATCATCATCTCATCAGTAACCATTTTTACCTCATCCTCAACCAAGAATCAGTAACTTCTCCTTATTTAAAAAACTTTTACAACCCATGTTTTCTCCTTATAATCCCTGTGTTTAAGTTAAAATACAATGGTTTGGGTTATTTTTGTAGAAAGTTAATGCGATTAACACGGTCAATTTGCACGGTTTTAAGAAAAAAAGAGAATAAAAATGTTTGTCTCTATTAGAGGCACTCCACTAATTGAGAGTTGGTGAAATGTGCCCTCCTGGAATTTCACCGAAAGGTTTATTAACCAACTCTAGAGTGATGGAGTGCCCTATTAGAAAAGATTTAACAATTTGAAAAATAGAAACATTTAAACAAAAATTTAAATAAAAGTAAACTGTTATATATGGATGCTATAAAATCAGGGGAGTAGTATGAAAAATAAAAAATTTGTAATAATAATGATATCAACGCTGGTGTGTTTCTCGGTTCTCTCAGGCTGCATAGAATATTTTACTGTTTTTACTGAAGGTTGGGAGAATATGAATACTGAAGCAACTGCAGTTAGAATATGGGGGCGGTTATCACTTCTACAATCTCCAGATAACTGGGAGGAAGGATTTGTTTGGGATACGGAAAAACATGATGAATTGGATCTTTATGCTCATAAGGAATTGGCAACTTGGCATGCCGGGCTTAATACATTCTATCTTGACATTGAAGATCTCGATCGTACAACTACCTATCACTATCGAGCTTTTACTGAGTATCAAGGACCATCCAGTAAAGTATACAATGGTATAGATAAAACTTTTCTTCCAGGTCGCCCAATAGTATTTACAAAATGGGCTATTGATGTTGAATTGAATTCTGCGGTTCTTAGTGGAAACCTTGGCTTTATGGGGGGTGCATCCTCATGCGAGGTATTCTTTGTTTATGGAGATGATCCAGATCTTATGGTAGATGAAACACCACGCCAAACACTAACTTCAACAGGTGACTTTAATGCTAGTCTCACAGATTTAGAAAAATGTGAGACAATTTATTATAAGGCTGTTGCAATAAATGATGTAGATACTGTTGATGGTATAATTTTAGCTGCCACACCAGGACAAGCAGGTGTTGAAACATATACACCAGGTGATGTAGGCGTTGATTACGCTGTTTTACCAGGTAAACTTTGGCATTTGGGAGGAAAAGAAACTTGTGAAGTATGGTTTGAATATGGAGACGATAATCCTAATAATTTAGATGAGAATACTACGCATCAGATAATGAATACAACTGGTGATTTCACAGATTATGTTGGAGGTCTGAAATCTGATACAACTTATTGGTTTAGAGCCGCTGCAGACAATGCTGAATGTGGTATTGCATACGGATCCATTAAAGAATTTAAAACAGATTCAGGTGTAAAAACCAATGCTGAAAACACCCGCCCAAGAACTACCGCTAAACCTATTATTTCTCAAATTTACAATTGGCTTAAAAATCTAGACAATAAAACCTTTGAAAAACTCATAGAACGTTTCCCATTATTAGAACGATTATTTCTGCAATATTTCCAGTGACATACCAAATCTCTATTTTCTTTTTTTTATTTTCATAGCGTAATTTAGATATGGAAAAAGTTTAAAATCATAAAGAAAAAAATGGATGGATTTTTTTTCATCTAAAATATGCTGATTCTCTAATCTACGGTTCGGTTTCTTCAGGTCCAAAACTCATGAAAATTAATGGGTCATTTTGATTATTATATTGAGTTTTAATCCAGCCTGAATATCTATATTTATCAGATATTCGGAACTCATCAATAATACCGTTAAGAGGCCTATAACTTTCATTTACAGGTCCTCGTCTATTATTTCCAATGGCTGCGGAATAAGTACTAAAAAGGTAAAGATGATTTGCGGTTGTGGAATTATCCTCTAATCCATTAATAAATATACTTAAATCATGAATGCCATAATGGTATATTACAGATATGTGTGTCCATATGTTTTTTGGCATTACTGAAGAACTTGTAATATTCTGAAGACCGTTTTTATAAAATGTACAAAAGTAAATATGTCCATCTTCTTGGATATATAAAAGCATGCCTCTTTCATCACCCCACCCACTGCAATCAAAAACATAAGATGGAGCTGGCCAACTAGTATCTCTTCCATACCAATTAATCCAAAAATCAATTGTAAGCTCTTTTGTAATGGAATTATCCAAAGGAGATATATTTCTAATCATACCTTCATTTGTGATTTCTATCCCCATGCCTAATTTCCCATGTTCCCAGCTTGTATTAGATCCATAATTGTTTCCATGATTGTTATTTGATGTACTATCATATATAGTGTCTAAATGCCAAACTGCACAATAGTTTTCATCCCATACATGCTCAGAAGATTGTTGATTCCCACAATTTGGATTTCCATAATACATATAAAAAATAGTATCTTTTAAACAAGAAAGGTTAGGAATTCTTACCCAGGTAACTAGCTCACCAGAAGAACTATCAAAATATTCAATTTCATGATACAACTTATAGGCACTACCTGAACCATCCATGAATAATATATCATCACCATCATCTTGAGTTTTATTTCTAAGATCACTATCGACAATATTTACTAAAACAGGGAAATCGGAATGATAACCATCAACCAAATTATGATCGATGGTAACCTTTTTACGATACTGCCAACCCCCATCAAAAGGATCAAAAGGTGTTACTGTAAAAAAGGAATATTGTTTAACAGTTGTTTCTTGATCATCTGAAACCTCTACTGTCCATTCATAGGTAGTATTTGGCTTAAGACCAGCTATTGAAACCCGTTTTAAACCAGGCTTTACATGAAATCCAACTTCAGAGCCAATGTCAGGATTAGTAGTAACACTATAATCAATATAATCCCATTCTTTATCACTAATAACAAAACTAAGTTCATGTAAAAATAAAGGGACATCAGTTGCTCCATCAGATGGATTCTCATTCGAAATAACAGGAGGATCATTTGGAGGCCACTCCCACTCCCAACAAGAAAGAAGAAAACCAATAAAAAATATGTTAAATCTAATAGTATGTACTATTTGATAACATATAATCGGAAAAAAATAAAAATAGTAACTCAATTCTCTAAAACTCCAATATAAATCCTCTAAAATTTTATCAATATATTCTAATATAACACAAATAGGTATATCTGCCAGTTCCTCTTTAAGAGTTTTAATCTCACCTAATAACTCTTCTATCTTCTCTTTCAATTCAGGATTATGTTTAGATAATACCAAAAATAAATTAGTATAAACTTCTAACCTGTTTAACTGCTTCTTTAATCTAACAAGATGTCTATTATCTATTTCTTTACAATTACAACATTCTTCTTCACTTGTTTTATTAACCATAGATTGATTAGTATCTAAAGCAAAAGCAGGATGTATACCAACACCTATAAACAATGCAACTATAACTATTGCAAGGATTTCTCTTTTATGGTTTCTCTGCATTAGTTCCTCCCCATTTTATCATTATATCTATCAAAGGTTTGGTATATAAATTTTTAAAGCTAACAGAGGTAATATAGTCTTGAAAAAGGTAATATACTACAAATGACAGAATCATCTTTAAATATACAAACCTTGAATATTAACCAGAACCACCGGTCATTTAAAAATCTAAATAAGGAAGAGCCTGTCAATTCGCGGTCTATCTGATGGATAGCCATCGATATACATAGGAATGGGAAAAGGAAAGATACCTGTTAAAAAACTCAGGAATATATCTATCCAAAAATCGGGAAATAGATAAACCAAATATCGAATTGGTTTCAAGTACCAACTCAATATGGCATAGAATGAGGCTACCTCAGCTGTTTTTATTCCTCTTTCAAATGCTTTACAGACACCTGTAGAAAAACAAAACCATCCGTCAAGACCATGGTACCCATAAGAAACCCCGTGAGGAATTGTGGAAACTAACACAACTCTATTATCAGCATTAATGTCAGCCACCATTTCTGCTGAAAAACAATAAATCTCTGATAATAATACAGATTTTGATATTTCTTTACTCAAAGACGATTTGCCCCTCAATATGCCTATTGAGTCAATCAACCCACCACTAAAACAGCTATCAATAATGAGATACATACCATTGATATTTTTATTATTAATCTGATCAAATTTTTGTCCAAGAATGTCATCAGTTATTTCATTTAATTCGCAAGTAAGGATTACTTCGTCCTTACCATCCAGTTCATCACCATTTGTATCTACAATTAAGTTTCCATGCCCGTTAAAATAAAAGAGAATTGTGTCATTAGAATCTGCTTTATATATCAACCAATCTAAAGCCTCAATAACGTTTTCCTTTGTTGCTGCATTATCTATTAGTAGTCGGATGTTATCATCATTCCAACGGCTGTTTTTGTTCTTTAATATTTTGTTCAAAGCCTCAGCATTTTGTGCAGGAGCGTGTAAATCATTATCATTACCTTCATAATCCGATATTCCAATGATTACTCCCCAGCGATCAATATCGTCTTTTTTAGTAAACTCAACCATTTCTTTTCTCATATTTGCATTTATATTTGGTTCAAATATAAGTACTATGAACAAGAGAATGGATGCGACTGCAAGATATTTCCTCATATTTATTCCTCATGCCCTTGAATAGGATAACAAAGACCCCTAAGGCAAATCCTTTTTCTTCAATAAAATAGTTAGTATTATTTGTTGTTACGTTGATTTTTATTATAAAGGGACCCAGAGCGATTATAATTATTTTGGCAAATTTTTCTGTTTCATTTGGTTCTAGACTAATTAGATTTGAACCATTGCCATATTTAGTCAGTGCAATTGGTCCATTTATAGTATAATTGTAGAAAATTCCACTCTGAAAATGTTCTGGACCATTATTCGTAACAAATAAAGTTATTCCTAAGCAACCCTTTAGCTCATATTCAAGTTCTGCCAATATTGGTTTCATTTCAGTTTTAGCATAACCATAAACATACGCAGGTGTTCCGCCTCTGTATAGTTTAACATACACTGATAGATTTCTTCGAGCTTTAACACTATCGAAACCAGCAAGTGTTTGGTTAATTGATTGCTGAGAAGAATTAATTCCAAACTCATATTCGCCATTAGTAGTTCCACCACTAGGGATATGTATCAACATGTGATTTTCTATCGGATCGCCAGGGATTCCACCATCAACGTCACCGATATAGCAGACATATATATGAGCGTTAGTAAAACCATATCCATTTAAAAAATCTGTAACTTGTGCTATAAATATTTGATCTTTTCCAAAAAAGAATTGCATAGGAGTAATTTTTACTACGATTCTAAAAAGAAATTCTTTATCAATTGAGAGTTTTTCTGAAATAGTTGTATTCCAAGCAGTTACTGTAAAATTAATCTCTCCACCATTAATGTACATTGTAGGTATTACTGGGACATTCCAAGTTGTACCGTTAATAAAGCTGACTTCAGGGATTTTATCTAAAGTACCTGTAAACAGTGTATCGCCTGAGACCGTGATGTTATCCATTGCATGTTGTTGATTTTCTTGACCAAAGTAAGTGTTATTGTCCTTGATTATCTGAAATTGTATTTCTAAAGGAACTTGTTCTATTGGTGGAACATAAGGTATTAAACCGTCATCATCTGAATTTGTCCAAAAACTTCCATCATCATCAATCCATTTGAACTGAACAGATATTGGATTTTTTTCAGTATCGGATGTTATAATTGGTGAATTTATATCTCTTGCTGTTGAGAATGGTATCATCAATATTAACATGCAGAATATACAAAATGCCAAAGCTTTCTTCGCAGTAATATTCACACCTCTATGTTATATGGTTCCTGAGCAGGATGCCAATCAAAATATAACCAAGGAATAGAAATAGGTATCAAGAAGAAGAATAAATCTGGAAAAAATATTGGAAAGACAAAAAGAATGGAAGTACCAACTAACACTTCTGGTCCTCTTCCTTTCCAGTCGTCATAAAAGTTACTATCAAATATTGGATTTAGAAAGCGGTGAAATCTAAAAGGCAGAAATTGGCTGAATATAATATGTTTTTTATTGTTTATGAAATTATTATACTTTATTTTTACATTATCAGTACTCAGAGATGCAAAAATACCTTCTTCATTATCTCGGAATTCATTATAAAATACATGATTTTGTTTTCCAGTATTTGAGATACTGACGCCTTTTTTATTTTCACTTAAAATATTGTAAGAGAAATTATTATTAGAACCTTCATCGTGACTAACACCAAATGTACATTTGCTAATTTTATTATGAGAAATAGTTGTAAAGGAACCGCTATATAAGCTGATTCCCGTACTGCATTCAATTATTTTGTTATGAGAAACATTCCAATAATTACCTTTAATCCAAACTGCTTTTGATGAATTTTTTATTTCATTGCCGATGATTGTTATATTGTTACTAGGCCATAAAGAACCGATGGCCTCACAACTTTCGCTCATAGTATTATTTACAATTACACAGTTGTCACATTCTTTTTCAATTAATATGTTATTGTTATCATTGTTAGGGAAGAAGTTACCTGAGATGATGTTATAATAGCTGTTACTAAGTTCTATACCGTGAATATTATTAAAGATAATATTTCCTGTAACAATGTTGTGATTTGAATAATACAACCAAATACCGTCCCAGTTATGAAAAATAGTGTTTCCTGAAATATTGTTGTAGCTGCTTCCTTCAAGGATAATACCATCGCTTTTAATATGAGGCCAACCACTATTATTTAAGATAATATTATTTGAAATAATATTATAATTGGAAGTTATTTTAATCCCTGCAAAGTTAAACTCATTGCTACTGTTTTGAAGAGTAAACTCTGTAATAGTCACTCCGTCAACTAAAATATGCATTACATTACCTTTTTTATCATTATTAATTATTGTTGAATTTCTATCTTCTCCTAATAGCCTGATGGACTTATTCACAACCAAGTTCTCAATGTAAATTCCTTTGTAGACAAACACGGTATCTCCATCACTTGCATTGTCTATCGCATCCTGAATCTTTGTATAGTTACCTTCTCCACTGCCACCGACATACAATATTTTGCCATCGAAAGAAGCAGTAGAAGATAGTTCCATAACACTGCCAGTAGATGGAATACTAACTCCAATAAACAGAACAATAACAGCAACTACCAATCCATTCCTAATCTTATATTTCGTTTTTCTTTTCCCCCTTTCAAAATTACTATATAACCCTAGTTATATAAATCTATTGAAACAAGTTTTTTTCAAAATTTTTTAATTTATCAGTGTTTAAATAAAATATAAGCACGTCCCAATACTACAAATCCAATAGCATGTTTTTCTACATTTCCAGCATGAACATCTATTTCAAATGTAGAAGTCCCCCAAAAACCATATTCAGATATTACAGTTAAATCAGACCCTATAACACCTGAGCGAGTTTCAATCCTTGGTTCAACCCATACAAGAAAACCTTCGGTTATAAATGTAAATATTTTTGATGTTTCTAACGTCCAATTAAAAGGTAACGGATATGGTCTATCTTCTCTGATATCCTTAACCTGAACCCATACTCTCCCAAAAAAAGAGCGTCTAATAATTATTTTTGCTTCTGGTTCTTCGCCTGCGTAGATGGCAGGAATAGCCACTAGCATCAAAAGACAAACTACACTAACTACTATACATTTTCTAAACATATTTCTTATCCTCCTACATATTCTCAACTATATTGTAATATTTAAATCTTTGTAACAGAGGTACCCCATCAATCTAGAGTTGGTTTATAAAGGACATCGACTTTACTCCTTTTAGTGGATGGGATGCAGAAGAATGGTATTATTTTCAAAAATAAA
>JGI2173J19968_10001181_pt1 | contig 10403 bp, 9 predicted proteins | sample DeeMarSWOR136_30_FD_19968 | JGI IMG/M metagenome (IMG submission 19968) | reverse complement strand
TGAAAAGAGTCTGGGAAGACCATAGTGGGTACATGCTAGTAGAAAGGGCCAGGCTCTCCGACAAGGCTGAAAGGATTCATTAATCTAAGCACAGAAGGCGCGCGGTTTTAGGCACTCGCCGGTGATAGGATCTACTAACTCAGTTTTTCGGGCGCCTGAATCCAAAAAGTCAAAAAGACCCGTTTCTCATCAAGTAGCAAACTGCCTAACCATGGTTTTTCCTTTTTCAGTGATGAAGTATTCGTGATATGCGTTATGCTTCGTATATCTGACCTTGCCACTGATCAAACCACATCCTTCCAGTAAATTCAGGTCTCTTTCCAGTTCCGGATGGTGCGTTTCCATTCCCCGCACGCTTGTAGGAAGACTCAATGTGCCAACCTTTTCAATCTTAATCAAGAGTGACTTCAAATCTTCCGAGCGTTCAACAACGTATTTTCGCTCTTTTTGAAAGTCTTCTTCAACTTTTTTGATCAGGGTCTTGTTGAAATCGATCTCAATCACGCCTCCAATATTCAGACAAACAAACCTAGTATGTTGTATTGTACAATTAACGCAGCGAACATTGAAGCAACCAGAGACATCACTGTAATCAAGGTGTTAAGTGAAGGCCCTGCCGTATCCTTAAATGGGTCACCAACTGTGTCACCAACAACTGCGGCTTTATGCGCTTCTGAACCTTCACCACCAAAAGCCCCTGCTTCAATATACTTTTTAGCGTTGTCCCAGAGTCCTCCTGCGTTAGACATTAACAAGGCGAAAAGCAAGCCAGAGAAAATACTTCCTGCGAGGTATCCCCCCAGAGCTTCTATACCGCCGATGAAGCCTACACCCAACGTGACGATTATTGCAATGAGACTTGCTGGCAAAAGTTCTTTTAAGGCTCCAACTGTTGCAATGTCAATGCACTTTGCGTAATCAGGCTTCGCACCTTCTTTCCCATCTTTCAAGCCGGGAATCTCTTTGAATTGCCTCCTAATTTCCTCAATCATTCTATGGGCGTTCCTGCCTACACCAAGCATTACCATTGCCGAGAAAACTGGTGGTATGGCAATGCCGATGAAAGCTCCGAGCAAGACTAGTGGGTTCATCAAATCGAAATCAACAGCTCCCGCTATTTCTCTGTATGTTGCGAGTAGAGCGAGTACCGTTAAGCCCGCTGCACCTATTGCGAAACCTTTCGTTATGGCTTTGGCTGTGTTGCCCGCGGCGTCAAGCCTGTCTGTTATCGCGACTACTTCTTTTCCAAGCCCAGATTGTTCAGCTACACCCTTGGCGTTGTCAACTATAGGTCCATATGCATCACTAGCGACTACCATTCCAACGATTGATAACATTCCTAGAGCAGCCATTCCAACGCCGAAGACTGCGTATCCTTCTCCTATGGAATTGCACAGCAGGTACGCAATTGCAGATGCTATACCTATCCCTATCAACGGTGGGAAAACGCTTTGCAGCCCGTACGAAAAACCCGTTATTATGTTCAAGGCTGCTCCACTTTTGGAGGTTTCAGCCGTTTTCTTGGCGGGCATACGATCGATAGACGTAAAATAGTCCGAAGTTAGTCCTATTACAATTCCAGCCACCAACCCAACCAGCGTAGCACCCCATATCCGAAGGTCAACTTGGAGATATATCGATGTTGTCAAAGTTAGGATTGCGTAGAGTATACAGGTTATGCAAGTTCCCACGTTTAGAGCCTTTCCAGGGTTGCCTCTTTCTCCAACTCTCACAGTTGCTACGCCAATGAGGGCTGAGATTATTCCCAAACCAGCGAAAACTAAAGGAATTTCATGCGCCCTAGGAAGTACCTGTCCTAACGCGTGCCCAAGTATCATCACAGCCACTATACTTGCGATGTACGAGTCGGCCAGGTCCGCTCCCATTCCGGCAACATCTCCCACATTGTCGCCAACATTGTCAGCTATAACTGCTGGGTTTCTCGGATCGTCTTCAGGAATACCGAGTTCTACTTTACCGACTAAGTCAGCGCTTATATCTGCAGTTTTGGTGTATATACCTCCGCCTGCCTTTGCAAAGAGTGCCAGTGCACTTGCACCAAAACTGAAGCCTAACACTATCTTAGGATCATTCGTGACAGCGTAGACTATACTCACCCCGAGAAGTGAAAAACCTACAACTGATAAGCCCATAACCGCTCCGCCGCGGAAACCAACTGAAAACGCCTTGTTTAACCCTTCTCTAGCTGCGTTAGCTGCTTTTGCATTTGCTCTCGTTGCTACATCCATGCCAAAGAATCCGGCTAAGGCTGAACAGAAAGCACCAAATATGTACGCTGTAGCCAGACTTAAGTTCTGAGCTGGATTTCGGCTTGCCCATATTGGGGCAGGGAGCAAAATACAGATTAACATAGCCATTATGGCAACGAAGATCGCCAAAATTGTGTATTCTCGCCTTAGAAAGGCGTTTGCGCCTTCTCTTATTGCATTGGAGATCTCTCGCATTCTTTTGGTGCCACTGTCCTGCTTGTTAACAAAGTGATAGAGATAAAGGCTCACCAGAATTGAAATTGAAGCTGATATTGGTGCTACAATCCATGACTCAAACAACTTCTTGACTTCACCCAAATGCTGACTTCTTGTTGCTTCGCGCTGCCTTGTGAATTTCTCACGCGTTCTAGGTGAAGAGGATATTTAAATTATACCCATTGAATTATATAAACTGTTCAAATAGTTAAATATGATTAGTGAAGTTTAAGCTTCTTTTCGGTGCGCTTCAAGAATCCAAGTAAGTAGGATAAATATTTACGCGGGTTTCCCTTTAGATAACCCCCAAGAGTAAACGCCTATTATTACTGGCTTCATGAGCATGGCAGTTGCAATGAGCGTTGAATATAGAACTAGGGAAATAAGTCCTGAATTTAGCAACATCAACTGAACAATCAGGCTTGTACTGAATCTTACACTAAGCCCCAAACCTAACAACAAAGAGTATTTGTTTCCAAGCAATTTGCGGAAAAGCAGAAAAGAAGAGAAAAGTTTTGAACCCTTCGCAACAGCCCAAATGAGTGCAATCATTGAGGGGTAGATGAGAAGAGAAGCTACGGAAACCGATGCTCCTACGCTTAGAAAGAAGAGGGGAGAGAAAAAGATGTAACCCAGAAATTCTACATTCTTCTCGTTTTCACGTAGCCTTTCCTTAGGTAATAAACCTCTAAAGACTATCCCGCCAAAAATCGCGCCAACCGTCGCCAAACTTTCGAAGACAAACCCCCCAAGAGCAACAAAAGAAAAGAATACTAGTAACGTAAGGAGGGAAGGAACATAAGGTGGAGGATGATTCTTCTCCAAAACCATTTTGATTCTACCCCCAAGTTTTATCATTGCAAAGGTGAGGAGGAGCAGACAGCCTAACCCTAAAAGAATTGACGATGGATCTGGAAAACTTTGTGTTTGCGTCACTGATAAAAATGCGGGCAAAATAGCAACAACTGCAAGCATCAAAACTTCTATGATGTCGTCTAAAGTCCCTATTCCCAGTGTGAGTTGACCAAAAGTGGTTTTTATAACTCCGAATTCTTTAAGAATGGGCAGTAGAACTGCTTCTCCAACTGTTGCAAAGGACAGGGCTGTAACTAAAGCAATCAAATAAGAGTGGCTTACTTCAGCTGGAAAAGCAAAATAAAGAAGTAAGCTTCCGAAAAAGCCTTCACAAGCGACTATAATAATGGTGCCTAAAACAACATAGTTTCTTAGCCTGGCCATTTTTTTAAAGTCGAGGCTAAACCCTATTATAAATAGAAGGCAATACATTCCAAAGGTTTCTAACATATGAAAAAGGTTGCTTTCAATGGTAGTCGTGAATAGACCAAGTGTGGATAGAATGAGACCGAAGAATAGAGAAGCGAACATCCAAGGCATTCTGAGGTATTTCTGTAGCAAGTAGCCGAAACTTAACGAAACACCATAAGTGACCACTATCAAGAGCAAAATATCTTCCATGCGATCTTACCTTTTCGATTGCTTTTGACGACTTCTTTGCCAGATCTCATGCTGACGCATGCGAAAGAGTCTGGCCCGTTTAATCTCTTCTACTGTTGGTTTCTTTAGGAGGACATCACAGAGAGGGCATTTATATCGATAAACCTTCATTGTTATTCTTCCATTGTTTTTCACTAAACGAAACGTGTTGCTTAAGTTCAGTTCCACAATTTTTGCATTTTCTATCTAATTCTACACTCAAGATGCTTCCCTCTTCTAACTACGCATGCATGTATGCGCTTGCTGGTTGTTGTTGAGACTGAAGGGGGCGATATTTAAGTTCGCTTCGAGATTATGTGACCACATTTTGGGCATCGAATTACAGGTCCCCAAATGTTTTCTCCGATTTTATTGTCTTTCGGGTCGAAAGTATTGTTGCATGATGGACATTTTATCGTCTTCAAGCTGGCACCTCCCTTCTGGTTTTATCTAAACCTACTCTTGGTCCATCCATGCATGCATGCGCATGCGCACTAAGGGAAACGTGTTGCTTGAGTTTCATTCCACAGTTTTTACATTCCCTATCCAATTCTACTTTCAAGACATTTCCCTCAGTGAAAGAAAGCGAACTTAATGAATAGTGGAAGCAGTGTTATGGCGAGAATGTTCTCAAGCTTGATTAGTATGTGGAGGCTGGGTCCAGCGGTGTCTTTGAGGGCGTCTCCTACAGTGTCTCCGATAACTGCTGCTGCGTGAGTTGTTAAGCCAGATATTGCAGGTGTTCTTTTGTGAGAGTGTTCGTTTTCAATGAGTTTCTTGGCATTATCCCATGCTGCCCCCGAGTTGAACATGAATACTGCGAGCAGTGCTCCCATAATCTTCACTCCGAGCAAGAAGGACACGAGGGGCCAAACTCCAAGTGTGAACCCCACCGTTATGGGTGCTACTAGTCCTACAAGTGTGGGAAAAACCATCTGTCTCAGAGAGTACTTGGTACTTATGTCCACACACGCAGCATAATCGGGCTTTGCCTTTCCTTCGAGTAAGCCTGGAATTTCTTTGAATTGTCGTCTTACCTCTTCAATCATCCTGTAAGCTGCGTTAGTTACAGCTCTTATGGTAAGAGCAGAAAAGAGAAACGGTATGGTTGCTCCAATCAGAAAACCAGCAATTATAGTGGGATTTGCTACGTTGAGGTACTGAGCTATGCCAGAAAGGTTATCCAGAGAGATATCGGGGCGATGTCGAGCAAGCTCAAAGAGATACGCGAAGAGTATGACCACGCTAGTCAAGACGACTTTCGTCAAAGCATAGCCTTTTGTTACTGCTTTCGTAACGTTTCCAGCTGCATCAAGCGCATCGGTAGATTCCTCTACATCTTCTGATAAACCTGACATATCAGCTATTCCAGCCGCGTTGTCAACGATTGGACCAAATGTATCTATTGACATGATCATTCCTTTCATCTCAGTAATACCTAAGGTAGCCGCAACAACACCGAATATACCGTATACCCCACCCCCAAATACATTGTATGTAAAAAGCATAATAGCTGCGATTAAGATCATGGGAAAGACTGCGCTTTCTAAGCCGTAGGAAAATCCTGTAAGAATATTGATTGCGCTTCCAGTGTGTGAGGCTTCAGCTATGTTTTTCACGGGACGCCTATCGATTCCAGTGTAGTACTCTATGATTAGCGAAACGATAATGATTGATAACAACCCGGTTGAAAGGCAATAGAAGAGACGTATGTCGCTCATAAACCATGTTGAGACTACGAAAAAGAGTACAAGAGCCACTGCTCCTGTAGAGAACAGACCAATGTTCAATGATGTCAACGGACTTCTGTTTTCCCATTTCCTCACTGTAAATATTCCAATTATGGTTGCGATTTTTCCTATGGATCTTATCAGAAGAGGGAATAACACCGCATTCCATCCGTAGTTAAAGGGCGGACCCACAAAAGCCAGACCAATTATCATTGCGCATACAAGATTATCAGCACTAGCTTCAAATAGGTCAGCTCCTCTTCCTGCACAGTCACCGACATTATCTCCCACTAGGTCAGCTATGACAGCAGGATTTCTGGGGTCATCTTCTGGTATGTGTACTTCGACTTTACCAACCAAGTCAGCTCCCATGTCTGCTGCCTTTGTAAATATTCCTCCTCCTAGCTGGGCAAACAGAGCTGAGAGACTAGCGCCGAATCCAAATCCCACGAGAAGGCTTACGGCTTCTGTGTTATTCGGGCCTGCTCCAAACAAAAAGTAGAGAAGGGATATACCTATAAGTACAAAGCTTGTGATTGAGAGTCCCATTATTCCGCCTCCTCGGAACGCCAGTACGAGGGCTTTTCCAGATGAAGTTCTCGCAGCTTGCGCTGTTCTTACATTCGCTCTCACAGCAGCGCTCATACCTATCAAGATCGCCATCATCGAGAGAAAGGCTCCAACGACGAACCCTACTGCTATTTGCCACCCCAAGATGACGAACAAAAGCATCGCAAGGCCGATGACAAAATACGAAATTGTCCTAAACTCTCTCTTCAGGAAGGCTTGTGCTCCTTCTTGGATGTAACCAGCTATTTCCTTCATACGCGGCGTTCCAGCACTTTCCTTCCGAATTGTCCAATACAAGTAGAGAATAAGAAACAATCCTACAAATCCAATGAGAAGAGGAAATATTGCTAGGTTCATCTTTGCTTCCTTCGCTCTTTCTGTTTTGCTTCACTCATACGGTTACGCACAAACTCAAATGAACGTCTGTTCAGGTCAATTTCTTCCCGAATTACGTCTATGCGATGACTTGTGTGTCTATAACGGCCTATCCAGAAAATCATCAGATATGCACAGAAAACGGTCAAAAAAACAAGATACATAAGCAACACGATTTTCTTTGCTCCTAGTCCAGCTTCCGCCAGAGCATAAGGCAAAGCCAGCACAAGAAGAACCATTACGACCACTGCTAGAGCAGCCACAAAATCTATTCTCTTCTTCAACATGTTTTCTCTCCTTGAATACGTGCTCGTATGCTTTTACGAACAATAGACACCCAAACGATGACAGACACAATGGAAGTCGCTACAAATAGAATTGGAAGGTTACAAACTACTAGAATCAAAACGAACAGAAGAAATCCGCTTGCAGACATTAGAAGGGGTAAACCTTCCAGTTCCAAAGTACAGCTCCTCCAGTTTTGGTGAGGAACTAATGCAGAAACTTAAATTTTCGCTATAAACTTATATAATAGACCTAGTTGATTAAATCAACTAGTAGATGTTTAAACTTGCCGTGATGTTATGTCGGAGACTAGAAAACTTCAACGAATCGGAGGCAACACTCTATACGTATCTCTTCCTAAGCGCTGGACAAGTAAAATCGGGTTAAAGCAGGGTGACAANGTCACGTTGTTTCCTCAACTAGATGGCTCGATATCCGTTTACTCTACAGCTAGACAGGAAAGTCAGAGAGAAATAGTTCTTGAGGTCAAAGCTGAAGATTCAAAACAGTCCATTGAGCGAGGGATAACAGCCGCGTATGTAGACGGTTTCGATCTGATCATGTTGAAGACAAAGGACGGACTTAGCGAGGAACAACAGGAGATCATCAGAGAAGCAATTGAAAATTTGTTCGGTTTAGAAGTGATCGAGGTGACAAGAAACAACATAACAATCCAGTGTTTGCTAAAACAAACGTTGCCCGTAGAGAAGACTATACAAAGGATTCACAGTATGGTACTGTCAGTATTCACTGAAGCTATATCCGCTTTAGAAGAACGAGACTTTGACCTAATTACAGGCCTAACGAGAAGAATGCATGACATTAAGAGGCTTTCGCTAGTTACCCACCGCTTACTACGAAGCATGATTCTGTTTCCGAAGCCGACAGAGCAAAGTAGAATGAATTCAATGGATTGTGCCGACTATCTACAGATTCTTCACCTAATTACTGAAATTGCTGTAAACGTCAACAAGATATCCGAAACCATCCGTACGCTGAGCGAACACCCGTTTCCGGAGTATATCTTGAATCCTTTGTGTGGAAAATGCGTCCACTTACGAGACTTATATGACCATTCCATTCGCGCCTTGTTATCTAAGGATGTACAACTAGCCAACCTTGCTCTAGATAGCAAGTTAGCTCTCGAAGATTTGTGGGAGCTCTGCATGGAAGCTGATGACAAATCGGAAATCTCTAGCCTCACTCTCTCCAATGCTTATCTGCTCGTACATAACCTAAAACAGATACAGCGATATGCCAAGGAAATCGCTGAGATCGCTATCGATCAAGTTGAAGCGCGACTTGAAAAGCACTCTGATTAGGCAAGATCCAATCACGGAGATAGCGAAATTCGAGTTGCGCGCTAAGAGCGATACAACACAAGAATTGCTGTTTGTCGGCTTTTGGTCGAGAAAACATCGATCTGACACTTGAGCGCGCAAGATGCGAAAATCGAGCCAGTTAAACCTGAGAAACCAAACGAGGACATAAAAGGAGGATTCTAGATCCAAAAAGCAATTCACCAACAAATACGGTTTCCTTCACCTTGACAAGAGCACCGCGGAGCATTTAGGCGCCACATTCGGTAAGGAACGTGGGAAAAAGGTCGCCCGTGACGATTGAGCTGATTGAAAACGGGTTCATCGTAAGGAAAGCGTAGCCCATGGCAAGAGGCAACCCGATATCACCTTTCAGGTGTCCACGCTGCGGGCATTTCCATCCAGTCATGTTTAGGGATTGGAGAAAATGCTACCGTTGCGGATACAAGAGGTAGGTAGCGCTCGCCCGCTAACTCCCTTTTTTTGAGATAAAGCTCGACCTAACCGTTGAATTTATTATCTTAAGTTCGTTAAGTGCCTCTCATAAGGTTTATTAACAGTCTTGCCGCTCATAGCTTCAAACTAACCACGGATAGAAGCATTGCAAATGTGACCTTCAGTTGAACGTTAAGAAAAGAGGAACGTTAAGAAATGGCTTACAAATATGTCGCTAAGGCCTGGAAGAAACCAGAAGCCTCCTTCGTGAAAGAGTTGATGTGGCAAAGGGTAATGGTGTGGCGCAGGCAGCCTACAATAATCAGGGTGGAAAAGCCGACTCGTCTGGATAGAGCTAGGAAACTTGGATACAAAGCCAAACAAGGCTTTGTCATCGGTCGGGTTCGAGTCAAGCGTGGAGGCCTGAAGAGAACTCGACCTAAGGCAGGTCGTCGACAGAAACGGATGGGCGTCAAGAAATACAAACTCGCAAAGAGCTTGAGACTTATTGCTGAGGAGAGGGCCGCGAGGAGGTTTCCAAACCTGGAAGTCTTGAATTCTTATTGGGTTTGGGAGGACGGTCGTTACAAGTGGTTTGAGGTTATAATGGTGGACCCTAGCCACCCAGTCATTGAGTCTGACAGGGATGTAGGCTGGATTTGCGAGAATGCTCATCATGGTCGAGTTTTTCGAGGTTTGACTAGTGCTGGAAAGGAGGTTCGGGGACTTCGTCGCAGGGGACGTGGGGCTGAGAAGGTAAGACCAAGTCGGAGTGCAGTCCTCAAACGAAAGGAAAAATAGGAACTAGGCAGACTAAACGGTAGCCTCTGGGCTTTTCCCGCGCGCGCCTAAGAGAAGAGGAAGTAATATGTTTAACATTCAATCTCGTGCCTGTTAGCACGCGCATTTTTATATCAGACACCCTCAAAATACAATCCAAGTTGAAGGATGATGAAACTTCACGCAGTAGTGGTAAAAGGGAAGGGCAGAACTCGCAGAGGCAGAGGTTTCAGTAGAGACGAACTAAAAGAGGCCGGAATCGACCATAAGCAAGCCCTGAGATCGGGAGTGCCAATCGATCCGAGAAGAAATACAAAGCACAAGGAAAACGTCAAAATCCTGAAACAGTACCTGCGAAGTTCGCGTTCGGAAAGAACCTCCAAGCCACATGCAAAATAAACTCGTGCAGAAGATACTCGCAGGAGTTGTGCCGAAGTCTGTCTCAAGCGCCGATAGCCTACATTGACATCAGATTCTTTAACCACGCAACCGAAGACCCCAATAAGGTTATTGAGGCTGTGCACAATGTTCTCCCAATCAACTACGTTGACAACATAACGTTCACCAGACGTAACCTACGCGGTCATTTTGGCAACCCAATCACTCTTTTCGAAGCCAGAATAATGGATAAGAAGACAATCAAAGCCTTTGTTGAAAATCTTTCAGCACATCTTAACGACTCTGATAAGGAGACACTACGCAAAGAGATTGATAAGCATGTAGAGAAGGGAAGCCTCTACGTTAGGCTAGACAAGCAAGCAGCCTTACACGGCGAATTGAAAACCTGCACTGCAGACCCCATTCGCGTACGCCTGCGCTTCAAGAAAGCCAATATCCGAGAAATCATCAAGATTTGCCAAGAACTCAATCTGCTGAAGCATAATGAAGGGTAGCTAAGTGAGAAAGTTTGCCGATCTACACCTTTGCCC
>JGI2173J19968_10001179_pt1 | contig 10411 bp, 8 predicted proteins | sample DeeMarSWOR136_30_FD_19968 | JGI IMG/M metagenome (IMG submission 19968) | reverse complement strand
CGGCAGGCTCATCCGTCGATGGGCCGGGAGGAACGGCAAACGTCGACGTCCCAGTGATTAGACCACCCGCAGGGATACCATTGAGCGACAGTACATCCCCAAAGTCGCCGGTTATTTCCCAAGTAGAGAGCGGCTCCATTGTAAGGTCAGCTCGGGCTGGATCAATTGACCAACTGGACAGAACCACAAGCGCCACCAAGGTGTGCAAAAACTGCTTTTTCATCTGCTTTCCTCCTTCTTCTCTTACACCCCGCCGCAGAGGGCCATTGGAACACAGGACCCTACAGATGAGGCAGGAACAGTGAAATTGCATGGCGAACACGTATTATGATTTTAGCGAGCAGATCTGCCCATGCCAATAGATACTTCCCGGTTTGGATGATCTTTCGGCGGCCTACGCTAATTGCACAAACGGGACTTAGCAGAATCGACAGGAGTTGAACGTAAGCTCCGTCTCTGCAGACAAATACGGCATTCTTCCGGCTACACAAAGCCGCAAAGGATTCTTTCAACGTTCTCCCGTTCTAACCACAGATAATACTTGACGTTGTTTGCCATAATACGGTATCATCACAATATGGGCCGCACAAATGCGTGGAGAGGCTCTGTTTGGACCTGAATGGAGATAATGCAATGGTAGACAAGCACAAGGGCTTTACTCTAATTGAGCTCTTAGTAGTGATCGCTATCATTGCACTGTTGATGGCGATATTGATGCCGGCACTCCAGCGGGTGAAGAAACAGGCCAGGACCGTCTACTGCCTCAATAGCCTCCGACAACTTGGTGTTGCGATGCACGCGTACGCCTTAGATAGCGAGGATTTTATCCCCCGGGCATTGGACCATGAAGTCAAATGGATCCTGGTATTCGTTCCGTACTTAGGCAGTAAATACAGAAGAATCGAAGATTACCGGGAAGTTGACGTATATCAGTGCCCCTCCTTTCCTCGCAACGGAGTGGGACAATACGGCCACAGCAATGCTGAGCAGACTGTGGATTATGTTGTGAACGCCTGGGATATGAAGGATCCGGGCCTCTCAAACAGTGAGCAGGGAAACCAAAAGCAGGAGCCGACCAAGCTCAGCAGTGTCAGGTCTCCCGGTGAGCGGATTTATATGGCCGATAACTCGGCTGGAGATTGGCGTCCTGTAGTCCGGAACAAATATGAGCTGGATATCGTGTCCAGAATGAACTATCTGGACGTTTGGTCGAGAACTCATCTACCCGCCTCGGATCAGACTACCAAGGGTAGTAACCTGACCCGACGGGTCTCCCGTGATCGACATCGCAACAAAGGCTGCAACAATCTTTTCTTCGACGGCCGCGCTGATTGGCTAAGTATGGACGAAAACACTGCTCGATATTGGTGTGGCACCGACTACTAACGCGGTTAGTGGTGAGTAGTGAGTATACATCAATTTCGTGCGCGTTATGTAGCCCTCCTTGCAAATAGACTTGAGACAATTATGCTTTCGTCAGGTGCATAGGTCCCAAGCACTGAAAGGCCAATAAGTGGATGCACTTGATTCGTGAGCCTTCAGAGAATCCTTCTACCAAGGCGTTCCCCCCACACGGAGACTACCCGAAAACGTTGCCAAATCTTGCCTCGGTTACGCTCGTGCTCTCGTCACCGTCTGCTTCTTGCGCTGTAATGTAGTACTAACGCTTGCGACGCAGGAGCGTCAAGCCACCGAGCCCAAGCAGAACGACCATAGCGGGCTCAGGGACAGCCATGATGCTGACCGGGTCGATACCTGGCGCCGTAATGAGAAGACCATGGATCGGTATATCCGGGGTGATGGCCGTGCCAAAGGCCGTCTGAGCGTGGCCAAGAGAGGCTCGGTAGCCTGTAGAGACAAAATCGGCGGGTGAAAACGCAACGGCGTTTCCTACGGGATCGCCCATAGCGTCCAAGCCCTGCATAGTGCCTGAATCATTGCCACTTTTCTCGGGGACAAGAATCGTGGCGACTTCTTGACCAAACATAGTCGTCAAAAACTCCTGGCCATCGGCGCACGCAGCCGTATGGAGACTGAAGTCGTCGGCGCCCTCAGCAGGCTCATCCGGGGACTGTCCGGGAGGGTCAGCAGACGCCGTTGTCCCAGTGATTAGACCAGAGACGGGGATACCATCGAGCGCCAGTACATCGCCCATGTCGCCAGTTATCTCCCAACTGGTGAGCGGCGCAATTGTAAGATCAGCCCGGGCTGGGCTAATTGCCCAACTGGACAGAACCACAAGTGCCACCAAGGTGTGCAAAAACCGCTTTTTCATCTACCTTCCTTCTTCTCTCACGCCGCACCGACGAGGGTCATCAAAACACAAGACTCTACGAATGAGGCGGAAACAATCGAATTGATTAAAGAACGTATTGTGATTCTACCGAACAGATCTGCCCAGAGAAACCAATGCTTGCATAGCAGGCCCATTACGAATATGATGCTTTCGTCGGAAGTTTTGTGTTTAGCTGCGGTTTGCTCTATGAATCCATAGGATGAAGCAGCGCGACAAATAATAATTGCGAGTTATTGTTCAGTGTAGATTCCGTGTTTTTCAGAGGGTTTTGTGGCGAAGAGGAGAAGCAGAACCATGAATAAGAGTACTCGTCGGGACTTTATCAAGCATTCGATGGCTACGGTTGCCGGCGCAGGCGTCACTTCGGCCCTTCCAGCTACAGTGTGGTCAAGAGTTTCGGGTGCAAACGATACTATTCGCGTAGCAGTCGTGGGTGTTCGAAAGAAGGGCAAGGAACACATTCGGGACTTTGGCAAGCTGCCAGGGGTGCGGGTAGCGGCGATATGCGATGTGGATACGCAATGGCTGGATGCCGAAGTTAAGAGGTTCAAAGACCGCAACGAAAAGGTCGACACGTACATTGACTACCGAAAGTTGCTGGAGGATAAAGACATCGATGCCGTTGTCCTCTCCGTGCCCGATCATTGGCATGCCCTGATGACGGTCTGGGCGTGCCAGGCGGGTAAGGACGTGTATGTCGAGAAGCCGGCTTCGCACAACATTTGGGAAGGCCGGAAAATGGTCGAGGCGGCTCGCAAGTACAAACGCATCGTGGAAGTCGGCTCACAGGACCGCTCGGATGTAGGACTGTTGCCCCTCGCTGAGCACATCAAGCAAGGCAACCTGGGCAAAATTCAGCTTGTAAGGGGCATTACCTACAACGCGCGACTGAGCATCTGTAAGGTTAGTGGCCCCCAGCCGATCCCAGCGACATGCGACTACAATTTGTTCCAGGGCCCGGCTCCGTTGGCTCCGCTGATGCGCAAGAACCTGCATTATGACTGGCACTGGTGTTGGCCTACCGGCACCGGCGAGCTGGGTAATCTCGGTGGCCACGTGTTGGACGACTGTCGCTGGACAACAGGCGTAACGACAATTGCGCCGCGGGTGATTAGCCTTGGTGGCCGGTTCGGCTATGATGATGATGGAGAGACGCCCAACACGCTGATTACGTTGTTTGACTACAAAGCCTTTCCAATAATCTACGAAATTCGTGCCCTGCCGCGAAGCAAGAGCCAAAAGGTAGATACTTATCAGGGTATTACCTCACGAGGGATGGACCGTTATCGGGGTGTCAACTTTGGCATGGTGATTCAATGCGAGCATGGCTACTTTACCGGCGGTCGGGGTGGAGGCTGGACCTACGACAACGAAGGCAAAAAGATAAAGCAGTTCGCGGGCGACGGCGGCGGCGGACACATGGCGAATTTCATCAAGGCGATGCGCAGCCGCAAAGTCAGCGACTTGAAGGCCGACGTCCTTGAAGGGCATATCACTGCCGGTCTGATTCACATGGGCGATATTTCCTATCGACTTGGGCACAGAAAACCTGTCGAAGAGATCAAGAAAACAATCGACGGCAGTGACCTGCTGACGGAGGCCTTTGATCGCCTCTTGAGCCATCTGAAAGCGAACGAAATCGATCTGGACAAGAACCTGCTGGCTATCGGTCCGATGCTGACATTTGATACTGAACACGAGAGATTCGTGGGTGACCATAGCGACTACGCGAATATGTTTTTGAGCCGGGACTACCGCGAGCCGTTTGTAGTGCGTGAGACAGTGACATAAAACAGGGCTATGAGCGCTGGGTAATCGACAATACTAAGACGAGATGGTGGCATGACTCTGCGGAACCGAGCGAACTAGCCCTGGGGATCCAGCACGGGGCTGTTGGAGCCACGACGAATCCATTTTTGTCACACCTGGCGCTTTCAAGAAATGGGGATGCGTGGTCAGAAGAGATAGAGGCGGTCTTTGCGCAGGATGTGGAGCCCGAAGAGCGGGCCGAGGCTCTGATGAGCACTGCGATCAGGCATGCGGCCGAACAGCTCTTTCCGGAGTATGAAAGGAGCAAAAAGCGCATGGGCTATGTTTGTGCGCAGGTTAATCCGGCGCGTGCGGGAGATAGGGAGATTATGCTAAGTATGGCCCCGCGATTCAGCCAGTGGGCCCCGAATATCGCGGTCAAGCTGCCCGCCACAGCAGCGGGACTTGATGTGCTCGAGGACTGTACCGCCGAGGGGATCACGTGTACGCTGACAATAAGTTACACGGTGCCCCAGGTTGTTGCTATCGCAGAGAGATACCGCAGAGGTATCCAGCGAGCCAGGTCCAATGGAACGGATCCCGGCAGGTGCTTCGCTGTTATCATGATTGGGCGGTTGGATGATTACCTGCGAGACGTAGCGCACGACGCGCAGGCAAATGTCAGCGAATCCGATATCCGTCGGGTGGGCTTAGCGGTGACGAAACGCGCGTACTCGACCCTCAAGCAGCAGGGCTACGAGGCCGTTCTAATTGTTGCGGCGCTGCGGGGTACGTATCACATGACGGAACTGGCGGGGGGCGAGCTCATAATGTCGATCGCGCCACCCTATCAGGAGATGTTGATCTGCCGTGATTTGCCGCGCGAAGAGCGGATAGATGTCAACGTCCATGCGGATGTGATTCGAAGGCTATCACTGCTGCCGGAATTCGTGAGGGCCTACGATCCGGCAGGAATGAAACCGAGCGACTTCATCACATACGGTGTGACCCAAAAAACGCTGGCACAGTTTCATGAGGGCGGCTGGAAGCTTCTGGAGAATTTCCGGGCTTAATTCTGTTTGACGACTATTACGTGTAGTGACCCGAAGGGGCGCCCACGAAATCGCAGTCGGGGAAGATTTCTGGAAAGGATAGGAAAGAAATGAAAAGGATTGGCTTCATAGGATTGGGGATCATGGGCAATCCCATGGCCAAGAATCTCATCAAGGCGGGGTATAAACTGACCGTCTACGACGTCATACCGGAAAAAGTTGATGACGTGGTCAATGCCGGTGCACAATTGGGTTCTTCGAGTAAGGATGTCGCCGCGAAGAGCGAGGTTGTGATCACCATGCTGCCGAATTCGCCGGAGGTCAAAGACGCTGTATTGGGTCCTGACGGTGTTATGGAAGGCGCCAAACGGGGGATGATTCTGATCGATATGAGCTCCATCGCACCTCTGGCCAGTAAGCAGGTTGCTGCCAAGGCAAAAGAGAAGGGCGTCACTATGCTTGATGCGCCAGTGAGCGGGGGCGAGCCAAAGGCTGTTGAAGGGACGCTGGCCATCATGGTGGGCGGTCCGGCCGAGACGTTCGAAGAGGTCAAGGACATCCTTGGTGTCATGGGGGCTTCCGTCACGCGGGTCGGTGAGATCGGCAGCGGCAATACGACCAAGCTGGCCAATCAAATCATTGTCGCATTGAATATTGCCGCCATGTCCGAGGCGATGGTATTGGCTACCAAGGCAGGCGTGGACCCAGAAAATGTCTTTGAGGCAATTCGGGGCGGATTAGCGGGAAGCATGGTGCTGGACGCGAAGATGCCGCTTGCCCTGAAGGGCAACTTCAAGCCGGGATTCCGCATTGAGCTGCACATCAAGGACTTGGCCAACGCCTTGGACACCGCGCATGAGATCGGTGTTCCCGTGCCGCTCTCAAGTGTGGCCATGGAGATCATGCAGGCTCTCAAAGTCGATGGCAAAGGGGGTGACGACCACGGCGGGATAATTCAGTTCTATGAGAAACTGGCAAAGGTGCAAGTGAGGCAGTAGCTGGAGGTGGAGCTATGCCCGAAAAATTGAATCGTCGTGGTTTCGTGAAGAGCTCTCTGGCGGTTTCGACCGGGCTGGCGTTGGCGAGGAGTTTCGAGGAACAGGCCCTGCTGGCCAAAATGGCTCAAAAGGCGGGCGCCAAAGAGATCAAGCCAACGCAAGAGAGTCCCGGTTTGGGCGTTCCGAATGCTAAGATCGGAAATGTCAGGATTAGCCGACTCATTTGCGGAGGGAATCTCATTATCGGTTCCGCTCATGACCGTGATTTGATCTATGTCTCCGAACTGCTGAGGCACTACTTCACCGACAGGAAGATCATTGAGACGTGGCAGTTGTGCGAAGAGGTCGGCATCAATACCATGATAGGCCCGGTGAACAGTCCCTATGCGAAAGGCGAGGACCCAACTATACGCGTGTACAGGCGTTATCGCGATGAATTCGGCGAGATTCAATGGATCGCACAAACTTACCCTAAGACATACGACCTAACAGGGTCGATCCAAACGGCGATCGATAACGGTGCGGTTGGCGCCTTTCCCCACGGAGAGATAGGAGATCGCTGGGTCCAATGTAACCGTGTGGATCTGTTGGCCAAGGTCATCGAATTCATTAAGAGGAACGGCCTGATTGCCGGCTGTGCCTGTCATAACATTGAGGTTCCGATGGCGCTGGAAGCGGCGGGCGTTGAGGTGGACTTCTACATGAAGACACTGCACTGTGACAATTACTGGTCTGCGACCCCGAAAGACCAACGACCCGACTACGGTGATTCGCTTCATGATAACATGTGGTGCTTCAAGCCGGAAGAAACGATAGAGTTCATGAGGACGGTGAAGAAGCCCTGGATTGCTTTTAAGGTCCTCGCTGCCGGCGCGATACATCCCCGCGACGGATTCAAGTTTGCCTTTGAGAACGGCGCAGACTTTGCCAACGTTGGTATGTTTGACTTTCAAGTTCGCGAAGACGCCATCATCGCCCGCAACATCATCGAACAAGTCAGCCAAACAGGCCGACCACGACCGTGGATGGGATAGACCACGCGTCCTGTTATCAGATCCACTCGGCTTGGATGCACATGAGACAGGAGGGACACGCTATTTTATGTTGCAGGTGGTGTTGCGGCGTCCTTGCCTGGAGCGCCAACGAGATTATGCAGGTCGCGGCTACATAGAAGGACGCGGCCGGGCGTATATCGGGCATCAGGAAGACACGGCTGTATTCTGGACAGATTTATGCCATGGGCATCAGGTATGCGAAGAAAAGGGTAAATCCGAGGCCAATGATTCCCATCGCCGCTGTAAGGATGGTCCAGGACTTGAGCGTCTCGATTTCGGTGAGACCGCCCATCCGTGCGAATATCCAGAATCCACTGTTGTTCATCCAGTCTCCAACCAGCGAGCCACTGCCGATGGCCATAGCTAAGTACACGAGATTACACCCCAGAATTTCTTCTGATATGCCCATAGCTGCAAACATGGAGGCGGTCGTAATCATAGCTACAGTGCCTGAGCCCTGCGCAAATTTTATGACTGATGAGACTGCAAAAGCCAGAAGCAGGATTGCGAGTCCCAGGTCCTGCCCCCCCCCTTCGATAAATCCCTTCACTGTATCCTGAATTCCGGCGGCTCGGAGCATTGCTCCGAAAGCACCGCCACCGGCCGTAATGAGAATAATGATCCCACCGCTCATCAGAGCCGTGTCCATCTTCTTAGAAAGCTCTTTGAGAGATAATCCTCTATTGCGAACAAGCACATACATTGCGATTGCCGCCGAGAGCAACAGAGCCAGATTAGGATTACCCAAAACCGCTGCTACGGTAGAGGCCTTTCGCTTTGGTGTGTTCCAGACATGAGATTTGATCTGCTCGGCAAAGACCTCTTCCAACAACAGTCTATTGAAGTGCTCGATTTCGGCCGGAGATGCCCGGCCGAGTCCCTTAGCCAGCAATTTCTCCGCCTCGTCAGGTAGGGTAAGATTCACAAAGACATCGGTCTGGTGGAGACCGGAATCGGCCAGCAAATCATTAAGGGCCGCCACCACCTGTGCTTGCGACTGTGCACCGAAACTTCCGGTGGTAACACCGTCACGGATAGACTTTTGCACGTCATCTGGAAGTAGCTGCATTAACCGTGTGGCGGCCGATGGTTCTTCACCGGTTCTTCCGGCGAGGCCGGCATTAAAGGCCGACCAGTTTTGCACGTCACCGGCACCGAGGCGTGCGGCGTGCTCAGCGTCTGCAAGGGTTTTGCTTACTGTATTGGCGGATATCAGGATAACGGGAAGTATAACCGGCAGAAGCGAGATCCACAACGAGGGCAGCTGGCTGTCGTCCATGGGCTTTGCTTCCGGCTCGCCGGCATAAGGACGCATCGGAATGTCCGTAAAACGATTGATTAGCTTACAGACGAGTAACCCGAGGGCCGCTGTGGGCAAACCCACGAGGATGCCCATTCCAATCATTATGCCAAGGTCAACGTTGAAGCGGTTGGCCATGAACAGAGGGCCGGGCGTTGGTGGAACCAGTGTATGAGTGATTCCGGCACCTGCGACAATAGCTGTGAGGTACAAGACATAGTTCTTGTGTGTTCGCCGCCAGAGCGAGCGAGCCAGCGGCACCAGAAGGTAGAAAACGGTGTCGAAAAACACGGGAATCGAGAGAACAAAGCCACTTGCCATTAAGGCTGTGGAGGCCCTTTTTTCGCCCAGGGCCTTCAAAAAGGACCGCACAATTCGGTCGGCTGCGCCGCTATCCATCAAGCATCTGCCGATGACGGCTGCCAGCGCGATAACAATTCCGATGCCACCCACTACGGAGCCAAACGCAGTGGCCACGCGCGGAACCTTCTCAGATAAATCTCCGGGCGAGAGCAGACTCACGAGTATCGCTGCTGTAATCAATGCAATAAAGGCGTTGACGCGTAATACAATGATCATCCCTATCACGGCAATCACACCTATGAGCAGGATAACGAGTGGATCCATAATGTCGGCCCTTCACTGGATTGATGGTTGTCATAGATCAAGGTGGGCTGCTGCATAGAGCAGACACTTCTTAATATTTTGCTCTTCGAGCTTCACCTGCTCGTCGAGTGGTAGATGGCTTATGCGCGGCAAGGCGTCTTTTTCACTTGCGTGGTTCCGCACGTATCGCAGCGTGCGGGCCAGGTCAGCCCCGGGGACATTGGCAAAAGTCGCCCAGTATTTCTCTGTCAAACAGGGTACCTTTAGCGGATCACGGGTTGCCATTTCCAGGCTGAATTGTGTCTCGGGCTTGGCCTTTCGTAGAATGCGGACGATTTTAGGCAGATCGAGCAAGCCTTCGCCCAGCGGCACATCCGCGAGCAGAAAGCCGTCTTCGTACTCGGCCACAGCCATATCCTTCAGATGGGTCGCAAAACACCAAGGCGCGTATGCCTCGACAACATCCATAGAGTCTTCCAGCAGAGCAAAGCTATTGCCCGTATCAACGCATACGCCGACGTACTCACTGCTAATGCGCTGCAGTATGCTCAGCATATCAGGTATGCGCCAGTCCTTATGGTTTTCAATTGCCAAGCGGATACCGTGCTTGGCTGCCACCGGCTCAGCTAACTGCAACGACTTCCAAGATCGCTCCGCGAAGGCCTTATATTGCTCAGCTCTATCAAACTGTTCGTACCGGCGCCCCCCGAAAAAGATACGGATTACCTTTGCCCCCGCCCCTTTTATCGTGCGTACCACCTTCTCAAACCTTTCGACATCGGACCGGTTGCGCGGCAAGCCTTCTGAGCCTTCAATGAACATCTCGTATGTTTCCGCATTGCTGCGAAGTTTGCGCACGTATTGCTCATCTCTGATCCCGATTTCCATGTGGGCACCACCGGCGCCAATCTGATGGCAGTGTTCGAGGTAGTTCAGTGGGTCCCCAAATTCTCGATCGGCCCTGAGCCGAATATGGTATGAGAACGTATCAATGCCCAGGTTTGTCTTCTTGGTTCCTGTGGATTCGGCTGCCCATGCCGTCCGGCTGTGGCGGATCAGCATCGATCCTGCTATGCCACCTGCAATCGAAAAAAGCATTTCTCTTCTGTTCATCATTCTTGTATCTTCCTGGTCTGGCATGAATAGGGGAAAACCTGCGCTACTTGCCCTCTCGTTGGATTCCGACCGCCTCATTTTGCAGTGTCCTTCCTATTGTTGACTTGCCGTAAGCATTCGGCAGTTCTATGCCGGTGAACTCCGCGTCTTCAGCCGACCATCATGTGTGGCGGCGTTATCACCAGCTCGGGCACCACGGCACGAGCCGGCAGCTTGGCAATCATAACGACACAGGCCCC
>JGI2173J19968_10001177_pt1 | contig 10417 bp, 8 predicted proteins | sample DeeMarSWOR136_30_FD_19968 | JGI IMG/M metagenome (IMG submission 19968) | reverse complement strand
CAAGTTTATTCCACCACCTTTGCTGCTCCTTTACACAGAAGCATCAACGCAGCCGCTGTGGGCAGTTCAATTTCTTGTTCTTTATATGGACCGTAGGTTTCGTCCCCCAGCCTGAATTTAGGAGCGCCTGAAACAAGGACCATTACCGTGCCTTTCTTAAAGGTCACGGCGCTTTTGAGGGGATCAAAGTGCTCGATGCCTGGGATAGGCACCTCAATTTTCTTCAGACCGGTTTTTCCGTGTAACGTATTGGCGAGCCTTATCAGGCGATGGATGTCTGTGGTAACCACTGTGTCAATTTTTACCGACTGCTTTTCCACGCCATATTGAGCTATTTTTCGCCAGCTTTCCGTGCCTATGCCCTTTATGATTCCCCAAGGTCCCTTTTCTTTCCAACTCTCCAAAAGAGCCTCTTTATTCTGGATTATAGTATCAACAACCTTCTTCTTTAACCCAATTTTTTCCAATTCTTCTGGAGACGCTGTGAGGAGAAGATCATAGGTTCCCCGAGCTATTCTTCCCCTCCACCCCAAATCATACAAGTCTGGACCAGCAAGCACACGCACCCCTTTTCCACCCCTTTCCCCTAAACCATGAAATTTGGCCTCCAAACCTATCCCCAAGACGTAGTCAACAATTTCTTTGCGAGCCATCGAATCCAACGCTCGAACCTCTTCGCTCTCCACGTGAACGTGGTATCCCCGGTGCCCAGAAAATCCCACTTTCAACTCTTCCGAGGAAAAACTGAAATCTTTTGTCAAGATGTCTATAAGCTTTATCGCTTCAACCTTTGCTGATTCCAGACAAACTTCGCAAGGCCAAGTTTTTTCATTGAATTTCTGTTCCCCACAAGTGGGACACTTCTTAGGCGACACGCCCCTACCGACGGCACCACAATTACTGCAAACCCAAATATCATGAACCTTGCCGCAGGGAGTTGGAATATGGTCCGCATCAATGTCAAAAATCAAGTCCGCCCCCAACCAACCCTTCCCTCGCATCTCTTCCTCAGGCTTCTCATAATAGGCGCTTGAATAATAAACGTCTGAAGGAACAATTGTTTTCAAGGAAGATCTGAGGTCGTCCACGCCTCTGAAACCCTTGTGTCTAAGCATAATTCTCTCATTCAACAAAAGAAAACCAAACTCGCGCCTTTCGATCGAAGTTGGAGATGGAATAGAGGAAGAATGCTGTTTATAGTATTCAGCAAATTTGTCTCGAACAAAACGCTGCGATAAAGAGGACACTTTCCATTCTTCCGTCTAAGCCGCTTTGATGCTATTTAGATATATAGGCAATCAATATTTAAACGGGTATTCATATCACCGTGAGCTCCGTGAAGTTTCATTTAACATTGCTCCCCACTCTAAGCCAAGTCTTTCCTTCGAATTTACCGGTGTCGTGCCCTATAATCTGAGGAATATGTTTGCAAGAATTTGGCAACCGAACTCTTTCTCAAGAAGGGAAAATAATCGAAGAGAAATACCCATAGGAAATGGGTAGTGAACCTTGTGAACCCCATCTTTCTGGCTCTCCTGCCTGAGACAAAAACTAACGATTTCGGGAGAACCTTGACCTTACATTTCTTCCCCAACTTGTTGAAGAAAATTGTGTCTGCAAAAATTTCGTCTGTAAACTCACCTACCTTGTGGAAGTCGTTTTTCCGCACTACCATGAAGTTCGTGCTGGCATGATAATCTTTAGTCAACTTCATCCACAGACGAAGTAATCTCCAATGAAAGAGGTATTCGATTTTCATCCATAGGGGGGCATCAAAGGGCATCCCTAGACCACATATTCCAGAAACATCTTGATCTTTCTCAAACTCTTTAGCTAGATGTTTTAAGGAGTCTACGGACAGAACAACATCTGCGCTTAACAACAACAAGATTTTTCCATGCGAAAGTTTTGCACCCATGTTCCTTGAAGGAAATTCTTTGCATCCCTTTTTTACAAAGACTTTTGCCGAGAACTTCTCAGCAACCTTAACCGTGTTATCTGAGCTACCACCGTCAACAATCACTATTTCGAAGTCTTTAAATGATTGGTTTTCAAGCGATTGTAGAAGTCTCCCTATTCTTGCTTCTTCGTTCAACGTTGGTATTATAACAGAGAAAAGTGGTTTCTTCATCATTGAATCTTCAGGCATTTTTTGTAATTTCCCCTTGGTTCGCTCCTAAGAACATAAGGTTTCGTAGACCTCAAGCGTCTGCTTTGCACATACTTTCCAGTCAAATTTGAGGCTTCTTTCAAGGCCATTTTTTATCATCATAGATCGCATGTTGTGGTCTGTTAAGACTTGACAAATACTTTCATTAAGCATTTTTACATCAGAGGGGGGAAATAATATCCCAGCTTTTCCAACAACTTCTGGAATGGAGGAGCTGTCTCCAGCGATTACTGGGCAACCTGAAGCCATTGCTTCTACCAGAGGAAAGCCAAAACCTTCATAGTATGAAGGAAACACAAATAAATCGGCGGCATTGTAAAAAAGTGCTGTGTTTTCCACTTTTTGGTAATGAAGTATCGAGTTTCCTAAGTCAAGCGATGAGATTAGTCTGCGTGTGGTGCTCCGCATTCCCCCAATTCTTATCAACAAAGCCTTTGGAAACTTTTTCTTAATCATGTAAAAAGCCTTAATCAGGGTTTGGATGTTCTTTCTCGGCTCATCAACTCCTACGTGCAAGATGATCTCCTTATTAAGGGGAAGGTGAAGTTCTTGACGAGCCTTTCTTCGATCTCGGGGGCTAAACAGATTCCGATCAGTTCCCGGATAAACAACCCTTATTCTCTGGGAATGTAATCCTAGCACTGAGGCAAGATCGTTTTTTGTATGTTGTGACACGCTTATGATTCTATCTGCGTTTCTTACAAACCTCATGTTGATTTGCATCGCCATGAGAATCGGAGTATCTAGGCCGTAGGATTGGGTTATCATGTCGCGACTTGCCGCTGGTTTGAGGGGGGCTATGTCATGCACGGTTACAACTGAGGGACGATATCTTAACAATAGTATACCTAGGTTAGGATTAAGGAGATGATAAATTTTGTAGTGACGCGGTATCCTGCGAACGAATTTTAGGTGATCTATCATCCTCTTAATTTTTTGACCGAAAAAGGATATGGTGCGATCATAGCTGTCCTCTGCAGGACTTTGCAAGGTAATGAAATCCATATCTTTTTGGCCCATTTGTTTAAGATGTACGAACAAATTGTAACCGTAATTTCCAATTCCAGTGGACGAAGATCTGTTGTTGATGAAAAGAATTCCCCTCATCTTTCGGACACTTGCCTAATAGATACCCAAGAAGGTATATCTTATAGATTTTCGTAGTGTTGCATCACAACCTCAGCTGCTTCGAAGCCTGATTTAAGGGCTGTTCCCATGTAACGATCTTTGGGATAGACACACGAAATTCCGGTGATGTAGAGACCATGAATCGGTGAACGTATTTTTGGCATGTAACGCCCAAAATTGATGGAGTATACGGGAGTCGAATAGGGCGCCTTGAAAACGCGAGACCAAAGAATTTTTTCGTTGATCCGTGGAAATATATCCTCTAACCTGTCCACGTAGTGTTCCACTATGTAATCATCTGATCTGCTCCAGTCCGGATGATCAGTATCTAAGTATTTTACGATATACATAATTCCAGTGGAGGAAGGATCGATGTTCAAGTGTCTGTGCTCGAATAGCCCAACAAAAGGATAGTTGCCCACTATGTTAAGCCAATAGTATTCACTCACCTTCTCTTTCAGACCCAGCGTAACACAAATACATGCTTTATACCGTATTTGTTCGAGACGCTCCTTGTAGGATTTCGGGAAATCTGCAATGATTTTAAGAAGGATTGGTGTAGGAATTGTGCTTATTACAACATCGGCTTCAATAAATTCTTTATTTTCTCCATAAACGATGCCTTCAGTTTTCCCTTGATCAACTTCTACCCTTTCTACGCTGCTTTGAGTCTTCACTTCTCCTTGATTTTTCTTGATCTTTTCTTCCAGACGAAGAATGATCTTTTGTATACCCCCGTTTCGAATATAGCCGAAACGGCCTGACACCGATCTTGATTCATGTCCAAATCTACTCATCAACCATGCTGCCGAGATTTTCTCAGGGGACTCGTTGAATTTGTCTACTACAATGTGTTTAACCAAATTTTGGTAGACTCCTCTGCCGTAATTCTTACAAACCCATTCCTTCACATTTACGTTATCAAGATGCATCCAGTCTTTTTTCTTTCGGGCTGCCAATACCATAAGCCCGAATCTTATTCTGTCAAGGGGGGAGAGAGGCTTGAACCTCAGAATGTTAGGGGGAGAAGAAAAATCGTAGGTGGTTTTTTCGTAGAGGAACCCCGTTTTGAGTCGTTTCCAATAAAGGTCTGAATGTAGCCCTAATTCCTCTATTAAACTAAGAGTAGTGACGTCTCTAACCATTATGTGATGGTATGTCTTCGGAATGTAGTAACCATCAATTAGATAACTTGAAGCTAGCCCGCCTACATGGTCTTCTTTTTCCAAGATAGTTACATTATAGCCTTTCTGAGCGAGTCTATAACCAGCGCCTAAACCTGAAAGACCTCCCCCTATAACAACGATTTTCATTGATTAAGGGCCTCCATTCAATTTAAAACTATAGGAATAGAATAGTATACGAATTCACTTAGAAATCTGTCTATTGCTCACAAGCTATATGTTCGTAATTCTTTCCAAAGCTTGTACAAGCCCACAACTTGCAAAACGATTATTTTGAGAAGTTTACCTGGCGTATACAGTTTGGTGTCACCTGAAAGTCTTCTCCGGTGTTGAATTGGAACTTCCAATATTTTGAAGCCTTTCTTGAAGGCTCTAATCGTGAACTCGCTCCAAAAGCTATACTCTAGAAACTTAACTTCTTCCAAAACTCTGTAAATAACCTCATTCTTTATAATTCTGTAGCCACAGTCGGGGTCGTGAAGCGGAAGCTTAAAAAGAACTTTAACCATTGCATTGAACACTTTTGAGAGAAATATCCTATGAGGGGGGTCTGCACGTTTTATTTTGTAACCGATAATCATGTCATAGTTATCTCTCTTTTCGTATAACTTCCAAAAATCAGATACAATATACTGCCCGTCTGAATCAATGAACAGCACGTAGTCAGTATCCGCTTGTCTTAAGCCGTCCTTCACATCTCTCAGATATCCTCCTTTTTCTTTTCGAAGAATTGGTTTCAGAGGTATGCTTTGGCTAAGTTTAAGGAGGGCTTCTTTTGTTCCATCAGTACTTCCACCCTCGCATACAATAATTTCCAGTCTAACTTTGCTGGCTATTTCATTATGGAATTCGTTTATGATAGGCCCTATACTTTTTATTTCGTTATACGCCGGAAGAACCAATGAGAGTTGTGTTTCATCACGATTTTTTTCCGTTTCTTCGTTTTTCCCAAAAAATTCGTTAGTCAAGGTTCAGTTACTCCAAAAGTTTTAATGAGTTTCGTAATTAACGTTACAGCCAGTTTTACCCACTTCATGATCTATAGGTGACTCGAGCATGTTTTTATTACCAATCAACTTAAATCTGAGATCGGATTTGCAACATGTGTATATTTAAACCTTTTCAAGCTTCAAAGACTGTCACAAACTTCTAATGATCCATCACGATATTACTGCTCCATCGACATGAGTGTTTTGNGCAATTGTTATAAATGCACTTAAGGATAGGACACGCAATTATCAGAAATAAGTGTTGGTTAACATAGGGAATTTTGGGATATGACCAGATTCACTTTTTCAAGTATCAAGAAGATAATCAAAGCTCTCAGAAGTTTAACTGCTGAGGGGTTGGAAAATCTTCTTAGTAAGAAAATGCTCAGAAGAGATCTGAGTGAACTTGTTGTTTACCTGCTCATTGTCGTGTATACCACTGTGTTCTCATATTTTACTATTCTGAAACACAATGCATTCAGAAGCTATGCATGGGACTTTGGAAATTACCACCAAGCCCTTTGGACTACTCTAAACGAAGGAAAATTGTTCTATTTTACGCCTGAGCTTTATGTTATCCCAAGCGGTAGCTTCTTTGGACTGCATTTTAGTCCAATCCTGTTTCTAGTATTGCCAGTTTATGCCATTCATCAGACACCGGAAACTCTTTTTGTGTTTCAATCATTCATCATAGCTTTGGGGGCACTCCCACTTTATTGGTTCGCCCGAGATAGCCTTAACAGCAAACTAGTAGCCGTCGGTTTCTCCATAACTTACTTCCTGTATCCTCTCCTACATGGCGCAAACTGGTTTGATTTCCACGTGCAATGTTTTTTGCCGCTTTTTCTCTTCTTGGCCATGTACTATCTGAAGAATGAAAAGTGGACAAAATATTTTACGTTTATTATTCTCGCGCTTGCCATCGCAGAAAGCGTGCCTTTGGTTGTGCTGTTCATAGGATTCTATTCTCTTTGGGTGTACAGAAAAATTCTTTTCACAACTTTAAAACAGAAAGCTCTCACTGATAGAAGAATCTTAATCCCGTTTATAACCATAACACTGGCTATCTCGTGGTTCCTTATTGCCAAGTGGATACAAACCACTTTTTTCCCAATTAACCCAAAATTCTCCAAATTCTACAGAGCTGTGGATTATTGGTCCGTGCTCGGAATACAAGATGATCCTATCATGATGCCCTTCCATATTGTTCTGAATCCATTGAAAGTGTTCGAGGCATTAGCATTCGATGCACATTTGAAACTTCTTTTTGTTGCTCTCATTTTTGGTTCACTACTTTTCTTACCGTTTAGAAGTAGCATCCTACTCATCACGTTAGCGTGGTTGGGTCCAGCTCTTCTTTCAAATCGCCAAGATTACTACGTGTTAGGTATTCATTATCCGTTGTATTTTATTCCGTTTGTATTCTTAGCAGCAGTGGAGGGAACAAAGAAACACATTCCTACTTTAAATGTCGCCAGATTTGGCACTCTGGTCAGAAACTTGTTAGTTCTTGGGGTTCTATTCTCACTTTTTACGAGTCCTCTAAGCCCTTTATTGGCCACAATGAATGTGCCTGTTCCCCATTTTTCTGAATATCGTCTACCAGCAATCACTGAGCATAGTTTAACGCTTCAGACGATTGTCAAGCTTGTGCCTTCAAATGCTTCGGTTTTGACGCAAAACAACATATTTCCCCACTTTTCAGACAGACTTAACGCCTATGTATGTCCCCTTCCTCATGCAATAGATTATGCGCCTGAAGATATGGTCGTGTATGTAGATCAGCTCATCAGTAAATCAGAGTATGTGTTATTGGACCTGAGAACTGATGTGTATGAAGCAAGTGATATAATCTTCAGCAGAATATGGAAAATGGATTTCGGTCTCTTTGCAGTCCAAGACGACATTTACTTATTCAAGAGGGGTTATAAGGGTGAACCCGTTTTGTGATCTAGTTCACCATCCTGAAAAGAGTTTTTGTTTTGTTTTATTAACCAAACAAGTAAAACGAGGATTAGGCGATGAGAATGTCCTTTAGGACTCCCAGTTTGGAAAGCCTAGAGAAACGCTTAAGCCAAAGGGTTTGGAGACTGGACTACAGCGATTTAGTGGTGCTCACAACTGTTGCGGGTTATATTGTGGTTTTTTCTTATCTCACAATTTTGAAGTACTATGCTTTCAGGGTTTATGCAGCAGACCTTGGTATTATTAATCAATCTTTGTGGACCACACTGTTTGCTGGACGCTTCTTNTACTCAACGGTTGAATCTCTCTACATTCCTAGCGGTGTTTTCTTTGCGATACATTTTAGTCCTATCATGTTTCTCATAATGCCAGTNTATGCAGTTTTTCCTTTCCCAGAAATGTTGCTGGCGCTTCAGTCTCTTATTATAGGTTTTGGAGCGATTCCCATTTTCTGGATTGCCAGAGACGTTTTGAGAAGTAGGTTGGCGGGAGTTATTTTTGCGTTAATGTATTTGTTGTATGCTCCTATTCAAGCTTTAAACTGGCATGACTTTCATATGCAGGCCTTTTTACCGCTTTTCTTTTCCTTATCGCTTCACTATTTGATTAAGAGCAAGTGGCTAAGATTCTTTGTTTTGCTTATCTTGGCGATGATGTGTGAAGAACATGCGGCTATCGTGGTAGTTTTCATTGGATTTTACGTTGGATGGCGACAGAAAGACCAACTGTCTCTACTGGTTAAGGAAAAGACTTTGAAAAGTAAAGAGTTTTTGATGATGCCGATCACTGTAGCGATGGGCGCTATCTGGTATCTCTTCACTTTATGGTACAGGGGCACATTCTTTTCTATCAACCCTGATCTGGTTTACGAATTTGTGGGTTCTGGAAATTTCGGTATTTTAGGAGTAACAGAGATGTGGGAAATTCCTTTTGCGGCCGTTTCTCAGCCTTTGAAGTTCCTAGAATTGCTGAGTTTTTATTGGCAGCTAAAAGTGTTATACATTGTTCTTTTTTTCGCTCCGGTGGCTTTCTTGTCTGTCCTTGATAGTGCTCTTCTGCCCGCTATTCCGTGGATTGCTTTTTCCATTATGTCCCAGGCAACTGTCCATCATGTTCTGTCAAAACACCATTACAGTGCCTATATCATCTCTTTTGTTTTTATTGCGGGAATTCTCGGGTTTAAGAAAACGTGGGAGTTTGTTGCCGAAAAACCTAACCTTGGAAGGGCCAAGAGTTTGTTGATGTCTGTATTGGTTTGCAGTGTTGTTATGTCGGCTGTTTCCAGCCCTTTAAGCCCTGTTTTGAACATTTTCTATCCTGGATATTATCAGGACGGCGGTTTTCCAGAAGTAACTCATCATGAAGCTTTGCTTAGCGAAGTTATACAGATTGTGCCACCTGATGCTTCCATCTTAACTCAAGACAGGATTTTTCCTCGCGTATCAGGCAGGGTAGATGCATACGTGGTGCCTACACCTCTCTTGAAGGATCCATCAAAACTAGATCTCGTAGTGGAATATGTGAAAACTATTGTTTCCAAGGTTGATTACGTTCTTGTGGACAAGAAGTTTGACTCCTATGTTAGTAATTTTGTTGTTTCACTTTTGAGGGGTAGTGGTGGTTTCGGTTTGTTTGTGTCCGCGGATGAAAACACTATACGATTGTACAAGCGAAGTTACACGGAGGCAACAACGTATCTTTGAACACATTAGACGCGCACGCGAAGTTAACTGAGGCTTATTCTATCTCCCTTTACTTTCATTTCTATCCATTTGTAGGTTTTTTCTAGTCCTTCTTCAAGGGTTATTTCTGGTTCCCAGCCTAATACTTTTCTGGTAAGCGTTAAGTCCGCGTTTCTGCCTCTGACGCCTTGTGGTGCTGTGAAGTTGTATGTTCTTGTTATGGTTTTTCCTGAGATTTTTATGATAATGTCAGCTAGTTTGCCTATGGTGATGAGCCTTTCTGAGCCTATGTTTATTGGTTTGTTGTAATCTGATTCCATAAGCATTATTGTTCCTTTCAAGGCGTCTTCTATGTAGCAGTATGATCTTGTTTGTTTTCCATCTCCCCAGATGGTTATGGTTCCCGGGTTATGGGCTTCTGCCACTTTTCTGCATAGGGCCGCCGGAGATTTTTCTCTCCCGCCTTTATATGTCCCTTCGGGTCCATAGACGTTATGATATCTAACTATGCGAATATCCATTCCGTGGTCTCTTTGGTATGCTTCGCATAGTTTCTCTGTGAAGAGTTTTTCCCATCCGTAGAAGTTGTCTGGGTCTGCGGGGTAGGCGTCTTCTTCTTTTAAGCCCTTTACATTTGGGGTTGTTTGCCTGTAGGTTGGGTAGACGCAAGCTGAGGAGGTGAACAGGAATCTTTCAACTTTGTTTTGTCTAGAGGCTTCGAGCATATAGGTGTTGATGAGTACATTGTCGTGCATTACTTCGGCACCGACTGTGGTTATGAATCCTATGCCTCCCATGTTTGCGGCGAGGTTGTAAACTTTGTTAATTCCCTTTGTTGCTAATAGACAATTTTCCCATTTTCTTAAATCGAGTTTGAGTCTTTCCGTATAGTATCTTTCTTGGATGTAGTCGTCAAACTTTATGTCAACTATCCTGACAAAGTGTCCCTTCTGGTATAGATGTCTCGCAAGGTGGCTTCCAATGAAACCGCCTCCGCCAGTTATTAGAATACGGTCCATTCACTTCGCCTTCTAACTAAGACTTAATTTGAGTTTGTGAGGCTTATTCGTTTATGGATTTTGCATAAAAAATTTTTCCAATTCTGAACGCTTGCGCGTGTTATAATCGCACAAAAACATGGGGCGCGTCTTCATACTTTGATGCACGCGCAGAGCTTAGCGAGAAACAACCATTGGAACAGTTCGACAGAACTCGATTCTATATACACTAGGAATAGAGGTGCGCGCGTTTTACCAAGACGCTAAGCTCTTTCTTTTTCATGTCGCTCAACGGAAATTT
>JGI2173J19968_10001172_pt1 | contig 10428 bp, 8 predicted proteins | sample DeeMarSWOR136_30_FD_19968 | JGI IMG/M metagenome (IMG submission 19968) | reverse complement strand
TGGCCCTGGTCTTCGGTTTGGTCCTCGTCTTTTCGGCCAGCACCTGGGCAGCGGATAAAGTCAAGGTTGGGGTCCTGTACGCCATCACCGGAAAGGGATCTTCCGTTGCAAAGGTCCAACTGGACGGTGTAAACCTTGCCATCAAGCAGGTCAACGACAAAGGCGGGTTGATGATGGGAGGGAAACGGGTCAAGGTCGAAGCGGTGACCCGTGATACCGAAACCAAGCCAGATGTGGGCGTTCGGAGAATCCGGGAATTCGTCGATGAGGGTGTTCCAATCATTGTGGGGGGAACCTTCGCCCATGTCAGTACCGCGATTAATGAGCAGATCCGTCCAGGTCAAGCATTGTTCATGGCGACAAATGGGATCCAGGAGAAGGTCTTTCGCAAGGAGAACAAGGCTCCCTATTACATCTCCCCCCTCGGGGCGGTGGACGGGATAGGGAGGATGTGTGCGGATTATGTCGGCAAGACTTACAAGCCGAAGCACGTCATGCTCTTCCTTCCGGATTATGCCTATGGCCGCGGCGCGGCAGAAGGAGCACATAAGATCTTCAGCAGCAAGTACCCGCAGATCAAGGTGAGCGAAACCTGGTCCCCCGTGGGAACCCCTGACTTTACGTCCTATATCATCAAGATCAGAGATGCCAAGCCCGATGTCGTGATGATGGGTCACTGGGGAGACGATGCCATCAACGCGCTGAAACAGGTCTATGAACTGAGACTGCGGAAGGACGCGAAGATCTTCTTTAACTCCATCATAACCGCTTTCGGAGTAGGGATTCCTGCCGAGGCCCTTGAGGAAGTGTCCATGGGAATGTGGTGGTATCACAACCTGGCCGGAATCAAGGATCGTGAAACGGAGCAGGCCGTCGCCGAGCTGACCAAGGTGTGGCAAAAAGAGTACGGCGAGCCACCCGACCCATTTGCGGTGTATGCCTATGTTGGCATGCAGGAGGCTCTGAGGGGAATCGAATTATCAAACTCCCTTGAACCGAAAAAGGTCTACGATGCCCTCATTAAAAGCCCAAAATTCATGAGCGTCAAGGGACCGGCTACGTGGCGGGTCGATGGAAGGCCCATGTACAAGTACGCGAAGTGGATTGTGGACGGCAAACCAGGCAAGGAACGAAAAGATAAATGGGACATTGCCAAGGTGGTGGACGTTTACATGGGTCAGGAGTTGTGCCTGCCTTTGAAGGAAATGGGCTGGTAGTCAGTGAGAAGGGTGGAGGGGATATTGCCGCTGACGGGCGTATCCCCTCTTTTTCTTAGGGTCTGGACTTCTTTGGAAGCCGTCGTTGTTCTTTTCCCTGCCTTTCACCAGGGCCTCACGTAACTATTACAAGGAAATTGGCCGGCCAGTATTTCTGGAAAAGCGGGCCATCTGCGGGGATTTCTGAGCCGAGAGGAGCTGATTTTGGATAAGCCATCTGGATCTTATTCGGGTACAGCTCTGCCCCCTCCAAGGGGCGTGAGGAGTAACCGAATGAGGGAGCGGGAGCTGATCGGCCTCCTTGTAATCGCCGGGGGGTTCCTCCTGATCACCCCAGTGCTATCGGTCAACAGGGTCACGGACTTCATGATCTTTTGCATCTTTGCCATGTCCTTTGACCTGTTGTACGGGTACATGGGACGGCTCTCCTTCGGCCACCTGCTCTTTTTGGGGACAGGCGCCTATTGTTCCGGGCTTTTCCTTAAATATATCAGCAGGAATCCCATTTTGGCCATCATCGTGGGGATTCTCGTCGCAGGTTTGCTGGGCATGCTCATCGGCCTCATCATCGTCAGAACTACAGGCGCCTGTTTTGCCTTAATCAACCTAGCGGTCAACCATATCGGTTTTTTTCTTGTTCTCTCGCCTCTCAGAAAAATTACGAATGGAGAAGACGGGTTCGGGATTCACTCTTTACCGTTCGGTTTTCTGAATTTCAGTAGCCGGACCACGATGTACTGGTTCGTCCTTATCTGTTTGGTGTTGGTATTTTATTTCCTCAAGCGGGTTACCTCCTCACCCTTCGGGATTCTGATCCGATCGATCAAAGAGGATGAAACGAGGGTCAAGTTCCTTGGATATAATACCTTCCTCTATAAGTGGGTGACGTTCGTTTTGGCAGGATCCGTGGCCGGTCTGGCCGGAACACTGACTGCCTTGAATTACAACTATGTCAATCCCAATGTTATGGACGTTCATGGTAACGTGGGTGCTGTTTTCGCCTGCCTGATCGGAGGGGCCGGCAGTCTCTACGGGGCAATAGTGGGCGGTGTGAGTTACATGGTCATCAGCAACTATCTGCCCATTTATATTCAGCGATGGGAGATGTTCCTGGGGATTGCCCTGCTGATGATCATTTTCAGGTTTCAGAAGGGTATCTGGGGATATTTTCAGGGCGTTTGGGAATATGTGGAGAGAAAGAAGACGGTTATGAAGGCGATGGGGGTGGGGGCTGTCAAGAGATGATTCATACCATTGTTTACGGCTTTACCATCGGGGCAATTCTCTACTTTATCACAATCGGCCTTTCCCTCACCTTCGGAATGATGAGGGTCATCAATTTTGCGCACACCCTGACCTACACCATTGGTGTCTATATGCTCGTCAGCCTTGGCGCCCTGTTCAAGGGATATTTTGTCATCGCTGCAATGATTGCCGTCGTCGTAGTCATTCCAATAAGCTATCTGATTGAGCGATTCATCATCCGCAGGCTTTACGGGGAATCCCTCGACCATACCTTCATTGCTACCTTTGCCATTGCCCTGATTGGGGTGGATACGATCAAGTGGATTTGGGGGGTTCGTCCCTATCCCCTGAGCGATCCCATCGGCGAATATCTGATGATTTGGGGGTTGACACTTCCCATCTACCGGATCGTCATCGTTATGATTGCCATCCTTCTCTTTATCGGGTTGGAGTTGTTTTTCAGGAAGAGCATTGTGGGTAAGATCGTGGTGGCAGCCCTGGAGGACAAGGATGGGGTCGGATGTCTGGGGATTGACGTTGATCATTACTTTTCCATCGTTTTCATGATGGGAAGCGCGTTAGCTGCCCTGGGAGGGGTTCTCTACGCTCCGATCAGCTCAGTCCACCCCTATATGGGGCTCTCGATCCTCTTGTTGTGCTTCGCCGTGGTCATCGTGGGAGGGATGGGAAACCTCAGGGGCACCTTCGTATCCGCCCTGGCCCTCGGGATGGTTATGGCGGTTACGGCACGGTACTGGTCGCAGGGTGCCGAAACAATGGTGTTTATTGTGATGGCAATTGTTCTGATCTTCAGGCCCATTGACATATAGGATCTTGTATCATGGTTGATTTGATCAGCACCCAGGATTTGACCAAGCGCTTTGATGGCCTGGTGGCCGTCAACCAGGTCAACTTCAGCCTCCAAGAGGGCCAAGTCGCTGGCATTATCGGCCCGAACGGCTCTGGAAAGACCACCCTGTTTAACTTGTTATCGGGTTTCTTCCCCCCCAGTGCGGGGAGGATAACCTTCTGCGGCAAGGACATTACCAAAATCCCTCCCCATAAAAGGGTTGAGATGGGGATGGCTCGAACTTTTCAGCTTGTTTCCGTTTTTGATTCCTTGACGGTCTGGGAGAATCTGGTCTTGTCAACCATCAGATTCAAACGGGATCAGCAATCCGTACAAAGCTTCTTTTTCGCACCTGCCCGGAAAAGGATCGTGGTGGATGACTGCCTGAAGTCCCTGGAGTCGGTGGGGCTTGAAAAAAAGGCCTCTGCCCGCACTTCTGAGCTCTCCTACGGTGAAAAGAGGATGCTTGAAATTGCCATCGGCCTGTCCCTGAAGCCGAGGGTACTCCTCCTGGATGAGCCCCTTTCAGGTCTCAGTGATCATGAGATTGGGGGAGTGTTGGACCTGATTCACCGGGTGAGGGAGAACTTCGCCCTGGTCATCATTGAGCATAAGATCTCCAAGATCGTCAGTGTGGTAAAAAAGCTCTCCGTGATGAATGAGGGAAAGATCCTCTGTGAGGGCGATCCTGAAAAGGTCCTCCGTGATCCAGCCGTCAGAGAATGCTACTGGGGAAAGGAAGAGGAAAATTGCTCGACGTAAAGGGAATCGACGTTGCCTACGGTCGCGCCATAGCCCTTCATGACGTGTCGCTCCAGCTGAATCAGGGTGAGGTGGTCTTTATCGTGGGCCGAAACGGTGCCGGGAAAACCACGCTCCTGAGAACCATCAGTGGCCTGATGAAGCCCTCTAAGGGGTCGATTACCTATAACGGAGAGGATACGAAAGGCCTGTCCTCTGCAAAATTAGCCCAAAAAGGTATACGCTACGTGGCTCAGGACAAGAAAGTCTTCAGCCACTTGACCGTACGGGACAACATCGAATTGGCGGCTTACGCCGCGGGCGAAGACATGTCCACGGCCATCCAAAGAATAATGGGCATCTATCCAAGACTGAATGACCTGATGGATAATAAGGCCGGAGGTTTAAGCGGAGGAGAGCGAGAGATCCTGTTGATCGGCCGGGCTCTGGTTGGGAATCCGCGGCTCTTTCTTATTGATGAACCGACGGAAGGGCTGGCCGCTATTGTCATCGGAGATGTTTTCCGAATCTTGAGCCAGATGAAGGGGGATAATGTATCGGCTGTCATTGTCGAGCAGAACCTCTCCATCGTCAACCGCCTGGCCGACCGGGTGTACATCATGAAGGAGGGTAAAATCATCAGGGAAATCTCCGAGAAATCCGGGATGGCTGACGCGAAAGAGTTGGAGAGTTATCTGTAACATCGTCGTGACCGAAATTGGAAAACCATCATTGTTCACTTCTCCCCTGAGACTCCTTTCTCTTGAGATCATGTAACGGCAGATGTGGCGTGATTCCCGTGTGAATGGCTCGGGTCACCGCCCCGATTCACGGGCATTGTCACCCCCAATGAGGATACTATAGGGGTATGATCGGTCCCGCATTCTGGCTTCAAAACGCTGCAGCGAAATGGCCTCACAGGGAATCGATCCGGGATGAGGGGGTCGCTTTACCGTTCCGGGCGTTGTATGAGAGCGCGATCCGGGCGGCGAAATGGTTACATCGGAGAGGCAGTTCAGGTGACAGGGTCGTTATTGCATTGCCGTTCGGCGTGACCAGTGCCATCTTCTATTTCGCCGCCCTCTATGCACGGATGGTGGCTGTGCCCCTTGATCCGCTCGTTCGACCCTCACAGCTTGAGTCGATGTTCAGGGATATCGACCCCGCTCTGATTCTCGGATGCTCTGGCCTTGAGACAAAATCCACTACTGACGGATTATACCGGCTGGATAGCTACGGGGATTTCCTGGGATTAGTATCCAGGGATGAGGAGGAAGGAGGTCTCCCAGTATCAGAACTTGACGATGACCCCTCTCGGCTGCTCAACCTCGTCTATACATCGGGCAGCACCGGTCAACCAAAGGGGGTGATGCTGAACGGGGGAAATCTCGAGGCGGTGACCGCGGGTATTATCAAGGCGCTCGATATCAGTGAAACAAAGGGGATCTTTACCGCACTCCCCTTTCACCATACGTATGGGTTGTCACAGCTTTGGCTTATGGCAAAACTCGGCACGAGCCTGGCCGTGGTCCCCGATATCACGAACATGGCAGCGGCAAGAAAGATGATATCAGGGCACCGTATCGATGTCATCGCAGGTGTACCCTACCATTTTGCGTGGCTCACGAGGCGGTTTGAAAAGGGCCGATTTGATCACATCAAGCTCGTGACAATAGCTGGGGCCTCTCCCACAAAGCACTTGATAGAGCGGATCAATGAATCCTTCCCGAATAGCCGCATCAACGTGATGTATGGATTGACGGAGGCGAGCACAAGGCTGACGACCCTGCCCGCATCCGATATTCACGGGAAAGAGGGATCCATCGGATTGCCGATTGACGGAGTCGAGTTGAAGATTGTGGACAAGAATGGAAACGAGCTTGGATCCTACCGGGAGGGGGAGTTGATTGCTCGGGGGGAAAACATCACTCCCGGTTACTGGAAAGACAGGCAGCTCACAGGGCGGAGAATCGTGAACGGATGGCTCCATACGGGGGACCTGGCAAAAAAAGATGAGCACGGGTATTACTATTACATTGGAAGAGAGGATTCAATCTTCAAATCCGGGGGAGAGAAAATCGTCCCCCAAGCAATTGAAGAGGTTATCAGTGAAATCAAGGGAGTTGCAGGCGCCGTTGTCTTCGGCATGGAGGATCCCTACAAAGATAATGCCATATGTGCGGCTGTCGTCAGAAAGAAAACGACTCGTGTAACAGCGAAAGATATTCTTTCCGCATGCCGTGCCAAACTGGACAGGTTATGGGTGCCTCATGAGGTCATATTTCTTGAATCATTTCCGGAAACTTCGACGGGAAAGATCAAATACGATGCCCTCAAAGAGCACATCTCTCGCCTAAGAGCAAGGGCCCATGAAGGAGAGAGTCAAGGAACTGATTGCCGCTAATTTCCTGGGTGGAAACGAGGCCTTTGGCGACTCGGATACATTGAGGGATCTGGGCCTTACCTCCTTGCAATTCGTTGAGCTCATTATTCTGTTGGAGAGTGAGTTCGGATTTGAGATTGCAGACGAGGATATTATTCCCGGGCGGTTCAGTAGCGTTCGGAATATCGCCGAATACGTTGAGAGCAAGCTCGGATAACCCCGGACGGAGTATCGACAATGAGCGAAAACCCGAGAAGTCAGCTCACCGAGAAAGAGAAGACACGATACGTGCGGCAGTTGCTCATGCCAGACTGGTCCGAAGAGCATCAGGTAAAGCTGAAAACCCTGAACGTTGCGGTTATGGGCATAGGCGGTGCTGCATCCTCTATTCTGAACAACCTCCTTCTTCTCGGAGTCGGGACGATCCAGGCCTTTGACCATGACGCCGTGGAGTTGTCCAACTTAAACCGGCAGTTTGTCCATAATGAAGAACATATCGGCATGAGCAAGGCCGAGTCCTTCGAGATTTATGCCAAGAGGCTGAACCCCAATGTGAATATCAGGGCACGGCGGGTGAAAACAGACGAGGATACCCTCGATGAAACCCTAGATCCTACGACAGATATCATCATCGATACGTTTGACAAATGGGCCTTCCGCTTCATGGTCAATAAATTTGCCGTAGCACGCCGTCTGCCATATCTTCTTGCCGGGGTTGTCTCGAATTGTTTTTACACGGCGCTGCTCCACTCCCCCCAGACCCCCTGTCTCAGTTGCTTGTTGGGGAGATTCCAGAGCAAAAACATCCTGGGGGCCTTTGAACCAACAGTCTTTCCGATCAATATCCTGCCCCTGGCAGCACTTGGGGCGTTCTCCGTTGCAGAACTGGTTAAGTACGTCATCCATCGGGAGATTTCGAACCTCTTCTATTTCGGCTCCCTGTATGAGACAAAGCAGGACATCAGGTTTTTTTCGCTCTTCTTGAGCAGGCATTTCAGAAAGATCTCCCAGGAGCAAGGAATAACCTGGGGAACCGAATGGGAATCTGACGGCATCACCAGAATAAAGTTGGCACGGGATATCACGTGCCGAGTCTGTGGTGAGCGTTAGAATGCGCCCGGCTCTGGATCTGAGCCATTTTTTCTGGCGAATGCGAAAAAAAACCGGCCCAGCGGGCCGGCCGATGTGGCTGAAGGCAGAAGGGGCCATTCCCTCCCGCACTGAGTTTTTATTTTTCCGTGAATTCGACGAGGCCGACCTGCTCGAGCCTGGCCATGGTCGGCTTACCATCCTCGTCCCAACCCCGTTCCTTATAGTAGTCCATGATGGCATCTTCTAACCCGACCGGGATTTTGCCGGCTGCCGGACCCACATCAACTGGCTCCATGAACCGTTTGGGATAGTTGAAGTCGTCCGCCTTCTTCCAGCCGTAGCGCATGTTGAGCAGTTTCTGAAGCTGGGTGATTCGGTCACCGCAGCGACGCAGATCCGCCTGGGTCCAACCAAGGCCCGTGCAGGCGTTGATCGTGTTGAGCAGATCGGTCAGTGAGTAAGTCATGAACTCCATGAACTTACAATGACAGGAGGAGTTGATGACGTTGCAATAGTCATGGAATTTGGCGTTGCGCTCGGCCGCCTTATCCCAGGACCAGCGTTCCTCGTTCGCCACCTGGTCGATGCCCCATTCGGGCAGCCGGACGTGGCCGACCCAGATGTGCTGCGAGTTGCCCCGCTCGTGGTTGGGGCCTGAAGCCACGCCGGTGCAGTAGTTCAACGCCGAGATGTATTGGGCCCGCCAATTGTGCGCNGCGATCTCCTGGCCTTTCATCTGGATGGCCCAGACTTCGGAGCCTTTGCCGATCCTNTCNGANGCGATTTTGGAGCCCTCGCCCAGGAGATAGCCGAGCCCGTCGGCCCGCTCACCGATCTTCCTGACCATTTCAACCATGGCCNCGCCGTTGCCCCATGTGAAATCGAGGCCATAGGTGTCTTCTTTCGTGATAACGCCCTTTTCATAGGACTCCATGGCCCAGGCCAGCACAGCACCCAGGGAGATGCAGTCCATGGAGTACTTGTTGGCCAGCTCACCGCCATAGGCGACGGCCTCAAAATCATCGACCATGGTGCCGAAGCCCATCATGGCAAAGGACTCATACTCTGGGCCTTTGCCCTTATAGGCGTAGGGGCCTTCCTTGATTTCACACAGGTTGTGGCACTGGAGAACGCACCACTTACACGGCCAGGGCTTAGCGTTCAGTACTTTCGCGTAGTTGGAGCCGTGCAGATTCTTCTCGCCGCTCGGGAACCTGGCCAGCTGGTAGTTCTTAATGGGCAGATTGCCCTGGGGCGCGAACAACTCGGTGGCCGTGCCAGTACCCACCCGCTTCATTTGGAGGAACTCAGGCTGGGAAGCGTCGGTGACAGCCACGCGCCTGTTGATGTCCTTGTTCAGCTTGCCGATTTCCTCGGGGTTGTGGTATGAAACGGACTGGGTTCCCCGCACGGCGACTCCTTTGAGCAGTTTAGAGCCCATGACCGCACCTAACCCGCATCGGCCGAGAAAGGACTTCTTCCGGGTCTGAATGTTAGCGTAACGGACCAGCCTCTCGCCGGCCTGGCCGGTGGTCACCACTTCGAACGCCTCGCCCTCAGCCTCTCTGATCCGGTCCTCGGTCTCATGGGCGTCTTTGCCCCAGAGATGGCTTCCGTCCTTGATCTGGGCCTTGTCGTCGTCAACGACGACATACACTGGTCCATCCGCCCGGCCGTGGACCACAATCGCATCCCAACCGGCGAACTTCATCTCGATGCCGAAGCTCGCCGTGGCCGCCGAGTCAGCATTCATGTTGATGGAGGGTGAGATAGCCCCCCCGGTCCACTTGGCTGCGCCGGTCTGCTTGATGCCCTGCATAGGCCCAGCAGCGAGCGTCAGACGGTTGGCCGGGTCGAAGGCGGTTGTTCCCCTCGGGCATTCACGCCAGAGAATGTAGGCGTTCATGCCCGCACCACCCAGGAACTTCTCATAGACTTCGTCGGGCAGGTGCTCGGCTTTACACGTGCGGTTGGTCAGATCCACCTTGAGAATTTTATTCCAAACCCCTTTCATGGCCGCTCCCTCTCCTTTCCGTGATGAAGATTGATGGCTTCGTAAAAAGTCCAACTTCTGCGTTGCGCTGCATCCTTCGTCACTGCAGCGTACTGTAAGATTGTTATTTGATTTCCGGAGGTTAACACGAAGCTTTGCGCCGGTCAAGGGTAAAAACGACCGGCCTGTCGGGTCTTCCGCTCTTGTCCAGCAATCAGTAGATTGTGTACTGATTCGTACACTCATGGTCCTCAAACAAACAGAGTTCGCCAGAGCGGGAATTGAGGGAATTGAATGGAGGTGAAATTTAGGGACGCATGCTAGAGCGAGACGTTCTGGGCCGTCAGTTCACCTTTATAAGTCTTGAAGAGGCATCATCAGGATTGTTTTGGGTTGCGGGTCCCCTTACATTCGGGGTACCTGAGGCAAGACCAGAAGTCCCCGAATCGCCCGGTCCTAAACCTCATGCCACTGCCACACAGTGGACAGGACGGTGTTTGGAGAGTTTTTTCCTCCTGATCCGGCGAAACGGGCTGATTAGTCGTCAGAGTGCCCATCAGTTCGAGGTACTTGCACCAATCGCACCCCTCGAGGTTGGCCGGAGGGAGAGGCCCGTCCAGCAGATTGAGCACATCGCGGAGGAAGACGCGAAACGCCTCATCATCGCGCGGGACTTCAATCCACTCAAGAGGACCGCCCAAGATCTGTCTCGCAGGCCCGGTCTGCTCACAGTGATCCGGCGTGAAATAGAGCAGGCCAAGCCTTGAGACCGGAGCTAACCCGAGACCGTCCCCATCGGGATTCTCGAGCGCCAGGGCATAGGCATGAAGTTGCCTGGAGTACATGGTGGATTTCTCATCGGCAGGGTTACCCGTCTTGAAGTCGATCACCGCGTACGATGCGTCAT
>JGI2173J19968_10001171_pt1 | contig 10429 bp, 9 predicted proteins | sample DeeMarSWOR136_30_FD_19968 | JGI IMG/M metagenome (IMG submission 19968) | reverse complement strand
CTGGGCATTCCCACCAGCTTTGTAAACGGGTTGAGAGTCACCGATGCCGAGACCCTGAAAGTGGTGGCTGCGGCGTTGGGTGGGCTGGTCAACAAAGAACTGGTCGTGGCTATCCAGGCTCTGGGGGGAAAGGCGGTAAGCTTAAGTGGCTGTGACGGCAACTTGCTCTGGGCAAGCATCAAGAGCCCCGAGTTGGGCTATGCTGGTGAAGTTGTCGCTGTTGACCCCACTCCGTTGAAGCTATTGCTGAATGCTGGCTATATGCCGGTGGTCTCGCCCGTAAGTTTCGGCTCAGTTGAAGGCCGGACGATGCTGCTCAATGTTAACGGGGATACTGCAGCCGGGGAAATTTCTGCGGCATTAGCCGCGGAAAAACTCGTATTCCTGACCGACGTTGATGGCATTCACGATGGCTCGGGGCAGGCGATCCCCAGGCTCAACTTGGCTGAGGCCAAGAATATGCTTGTCTCTGGCGCAGCTTCAGGGGGCATGGTCCCTAAAATAGAAGCCAGCCTTAAAGCCCTGACTACCACGCAGGTCGTGCGCATCGTAGACGGTAAAATTTCCCATGTTTTACTCTATGAGATTAGCGGAGAGGCTCGGCAAGCTGAATCAAGAGGTACAACAATTGTCCCGGAATAACTGGCAAGAACTGGAGCAGAAGCTATTTCTGAGAACAGGGACTAGAGTTCCAGTAACCTTGGTTCGCGGTCAAGGGGCTTTGGCCTGGGACGACCAGGGCAGAGAATATCTCGACTTTGTTGGCGGCTGGGCGGTAAACAGCCTGGGGCATTGCCCTCCGGTGGTAGTCGAGGCCCTGGAAAAGCAAGCTAAAACCCTGATCCAGGCGTCGAACCAGTTTTATACCATCCCTCAGATAGAGCTGGCCCAGCTTCTAATCGGGCATAGTTGTCTTGATAGGGTTTTCTTTTGCAACAGCGGCGCTGAGGCTAATGAAGGGGCAACAAAATTGGCTCGCAGGTATGGAAAACTCCGACTCAACGGTGCCGACGAGGTCATTACGACCCATAGTTCTTTTCATGGGCGAACTCTGGCTATGACGGCAGCTACAGGGCAAAGTAAGTTTCAGGAGCCCTACATACCTCTGCCCGGGGGCTTTGTCAACTTGGAATATAACAATGTCGAGGCGATCAAGCGGGCAACCGGTGAGCAAACCTGTGCTGTAATATTGGAGCCAATTCAGGGAGAAGGTGGGGTGAACATACCTGACGATGACTACCTCAAAAAGGTGCAAAGCTGGTGTCGGGAAAAGGGAATCCTTTTTATTCTGGATGAAATCCAGACGGGCATCGGTCGAACGGGAACCCTCTTCGCCTATGAGCAGTATGGGGTCGAGCCAGACATAATGACTTTGGCAAAGGGACTGGGCAGTGGTGTGCCCATCGGCGCTTTCTTAGCTAAGGAAAATATCTCCCTTTTTTCTCCAGGCGAGCATGGCTCGACCTTTGGCGGCAACCCGTTGGTCTGTGCCGCCGCTCATGCCGCCCTGAAATACATCATTGACAGCGATATACCGGGGCAGGTTAAACGAGTAGGGAATTATTTTATGACCAAATTAGAAAGCCTGAAGCAGCAGTTTGATTTTATCACTGAACTAAGAGGCCGGGGGCTCCTCATAGCTTTAGAATTTGACCAAGAAATCGCCGAGAAGTTGGTACTGGCTTGTGTTGATAGAGGCTTACTGGTTAACAAAGTGAAGCCGAATGCCCTGCGCTTTATGCCCCCCCTTATCATCACCGAAAAGGAAGTGGACAAGGCGATAGGCATTTTAGAGGATGTGTTAGGGCAAAATGCGAAGTGCTGAACAATTTGGAGTTTAAATGTTAGGATTTCTCCGGAGGAGGTTATGAAATGGCAGACAAGGTAATATTGGCCTACAGCGGCGGTCTGGATACATCCGTGGCGGTCAAATGGCTTGAGGAAAAATATAGTTTGAGGGTTGTCACCCTCACCGTGGATATAGGCAATGTCCCCGACCTTGAAGCTATTAGACAAAAAGCGCTCAAAGTCGGAGCCGTAAAAGCGCTGGTGCTTGATGCCCGGAAGTCTTTTATCGAGTCATTTGTTTTTCCCGCCCTCCAGGCCGATGCCGTTTATGAAGGGCAGTATCCCTTAGCCACAGCCCTGGGGCGTCCTCTCATCGCCCGACTCCTGGTGGAAACAGCCAGGAAGGAAGGGGCAAAAGTGGTGGCTCACGGCTGCACCGGCAAGGGCAATGACCAGGTGAGGATTGAGTTAAGCATATCCGCTCTCGCCCCCGAGCTAAGAGTAATAGCTCCAGCTCGGGTATGGGATATGACCCGGGAGCAAACAATTAAATATGCCCGGACCCACAATATTCCTGTCCCTATTACCAAGACCAGCCCGTATTCCATCGACGAGAACCTGTGGGGAAGGAGTATTGAATGTGGTGTACTGGAAGACACCTGGAACGAACCACCCGAAGATGTCTTCCTGTGGACAAAGTCGCCTGGAAAAACACCGGCCCGGCCTGCGTATCTGGAGGTTGGCTTTGACCACGGGATACCGGTAAGTCTTGATGGCCAAGAATTAGACAGTGTTACACTTGTCCAAAAGGTTCATGACTTGGCTGGCCAGCATGGCATAGGTCGGATTGATCACATCGAAAATAGACTGGTGGGCATAAAATCGAGGGAGGTTTATGAGGCGCCGGCTGCCATGGTCCTGCTGAAAGCGCACCAGGCCTTGGAAGACCTTGTGCTGGCCAAGGAGCAACTCCGCTTCAAGACAAAGGTGGCCGCTGAGTATGCCGACCTAATCTATAATGGACTGTGGTTTACAGGTATGCGACAGGACTTAGCTGCCTATGTGGAAAGCACGCAGAGGTACGTCACCGGCACCATAAGGGTGAAGCTCTTCAAAGGTAACTGCCAGATGGTGGGTAGAAAGTCGCCCTATTCCCTTTATGACTATAGCCTGGCTACTTACGACAAGGGCGATGCCTTCGACCAGAGTGCCTCCCCCGGCTTCATCCACATCTGGGGCCTGTCGGCTAGAACCCAGGCCAGGACGCAACCAGAACCACCTGAATAGCATAAGGTTGATTAGAGCCCTGGAGCCCGCGCCATTATTTGGGTATCAGAGCGAGATGCTGGTCTATCATATCTAGAATCTGGTCTTCGACTTCAGGAGTAGTATAGAATGCATACACATCCAAATAGACATGATCTAGAACTAGCACCAATTCGAGATCATATACATCAAAATCAGCATCATAGCCTTTGGCATAACCTGCTGTTGTTCCCGCTATGGTCATTATCCCGGTTTCATCTGGCATGTATCCAATATCTCTTTGGAAAATATCATCTGCATCCTGCTCTAAAGCACTCGGAGTCAAATCCCATTCTGGAGCCCACTCGTAGAAAATCTGGATGCTATCGCCGGTAACTTGGTTCAAATATGCTATCAATCCAGATTGATCATCATATTCCCCCTCATAAAGCCCTTCCTCGTATGGGGTTAAACTGAGCAAACTCCAATCTGCAGGAAGATAATCTATCATTGGTCGTGGTAGGGCTTCATTGCATGCAGCTGTGACTGCCATTACGATGATAGCTACGATACAACCTATGATTCCTGCCAGTTTTTTGCTATTCATTCTATTCTTCTTTCGCAGTAAAGACTCTCAGTTCAATATTCTGGACCATTCCAACATTTATCGTTTGTGTAAACAATATTGATACAATTGGGAACAGTCAATAGCCTAATGTTACTGGGCCATATTAACTAATTTATGGTAGGCCAGATTGGTATGGTGTCCCTGGGGATTCGCCCTTAGGTCAGACTGAAGAGAGGATACCGATCCGTTGTCAGCAGAAACGCGTAGGCAGCTACTCTCAGTCCCCATCGGGATACACCAACTATGAAGTCAAATAGACCTCTAGGATAGCGACCTGTAAACAAGATGGCAAACCAGGCTATCACTACGCAAACGAAGGCTGCAAACCCCAAGCAAGCCAGGATGAAGTAGTGTGGGATAGCTAGAAGCCATTTCACTAGTGGTAGCCAACGGTTAAGGTCTTTCGGGACGTCTGGATATGGGATCTCAATGTGAACCGATTGCTCTTCGTCAGTTGACGGGTACACATCTGTAAGCAGACCAATATAAGCGCCAACACGTGTGCCGAACTTGGTCAATGCTATATTCCAATCAAACCACCACTTGGGGTACTTTTGCCGGAAAAGAATCATGAGTAAGGGCGGCAGAAACAAGATACCTCCTGCGGCATATAGCCAGGTCCAACCACTCGGTGAACTCAAATCCAAGCTCCCACTTACCAAAGCCAGAATAATAGCGATTGGAATTACTGTGAAGATTCTGAAGAAGGTAGTTAACCGATTAAGAGGTCTATCCGGGTAGTCGATTGTCAAAGTAACGGGATACGCGGGCGGGGTAGACGATGCTTCTGATGTTTTTTTTGCCATTGTTATTGATACCTCCTTTTATGTTTTGGACTATAATCTATTCAGCCGATGCAAGCTCATGGAAATTAATATTATTTTTACAGCGAATTAAAAATATTTGCAAGAGTTATTCTGGGGACATCATACCCGATTTGTTGCAGGCCTGATTGTTGTGGTGTCCCTGCAATTCTCGGCAGGATTATCGCCACTGGACGACTATGGATTCCCTTCGGAACAGACGAACGGCGGCCCGCAGCATGGCGAAAGCCGCGATGCCAACCGCCAGAGCCAGTACAAGAATTAACGAAGGAGTGAACCAGACAATTCCCGTGATCTGAACGCCAATAAGAGCAAATACGGGGAAGATGATAAGCAAAGCTACGATCTGTGCGCTCCGGGCATCTTTTGCCCGTGAAGAGCCGGCAACCCCCAGCATGAAGCTCAGAATCGCCACCGCAGGGGTAAGGAGGAATAGAGTAAGAAACCATCTGGCCGTGACTACGAATCCGCTGAGGTCTCCCCAGCCCACCGCCGATACCACCAGCAATAAGACACCTCCGGAGATCCAGGTCATCAATATTGCCGGTATCGCTCCCGCCAGCGCCTTGCCTAACAAGAGCTCCCAGGTCTTGACCGGTGTCGCCAGGAGAGCTTCCAGACTGCCGGAGAGCTTCTCGTCAACAATGCTGAAGGTTGCCACGCTCATTGCGATCATGGTCGGGATGAGGAGCAGGACAAAGTTGAATTGACTGAGCAGGAGCACAAGAAGCTGTTCCTCGCCTGGTAGCTGGGCCACCGCGGGCATTGCCTCCACAAGCTTTTGCAGGGCAGTCTGGAACACTTGAGCGGTCAACATGCTCTCGCCGGCGAACCTGAAAGCCAGCCAGATGTAAAGTATCGCCTGTCCCACAATTAATAATGGAAGCAGAGTGATGATAAAAGCACTGTTAAGGTCGGTAAACAGGAGTACCCACTCTTTCAGCAGAATGTTCCGAATGTGCCTACGACTCATTTTGATTCTCCTCCCGGATCAGTCTCAAGTAAACTTCCTCAAGCGGGTACTGCTTTTCCGAGACGCCAATCACCCTGCCTCCGGCTTCCACAATTGCCTTCACCAGTTCGGGGCGGTTATGCTCCGAGTCGGCTAGTTCTAAGACAAGCTGATTTCCTTCCTCGCGGACATCCTGGACAAATGGGAGTTTTTTTACCACCTCCATGACTTCTGCATCCAAAGCTTCCAGTTGTACTATTATCTGGCGGCGGAAGAAGCGCCGGCGCAGTTGCTCCGGGGTATCCAGAGCCAGAAGCCTGGTATGAATCACAGCAATGCGGTTACACAGCATTTCCGCCTCATTGAGATTATGGGTAGAGAGAAAGATAGTGCGCCCTTCTTCACGCAGGGTGCGAATCAACTGACGTACCTCTCCTGCCGCTTCGGGGTCCAGTCCGGCAGTGGGCTCATCCAGAAATAACACCTTCGGCTCGTGTACTAGGGCCCGGGCTAGCGCCAGCCTCTGCTTCATACCCTTGGAGAACGTGCCTACCTTGTCGTTGCAACGCTTCCAGAGCCCTATAAGTTTGAGGTATTTTTCCACCTGAGACTGCGACTCAATGGATGGATAAAAACTGGCAAAATACTCCAGGTTGCGCCTTGCACTAAGCCGGTCATAGAGACCGGGCGTCTGTGTAAGCATACCAACCACCTCATGTAGTTGCTCCACATCCCGGTCAGTTCTATGACCGGCTACGATGGCATGACCTTTCGTGGGTGCGATCATTCCGGCCAGCATCCGAATGGTGGTCGTTTTCCCGGCTCCGTTGGGACCCAGAAAGCCTAATACCTCACCAGCTTCGACTGCTAGGGTCACGTCTTCGACTGCCGTGGTTTTTCCGAAGTTTCGGGAAAGGTCAAAGGTTTCGATTATTGCCATGCTATCTTGCACTTCGCCTTTGCTTATTTAGAGTAGAATGACAGCTCATTCGCTCAGGAAGTTGGGCGTAAATCCGGGCAATTCATCATCAAAATAAACTGGCATATTTTACAACGCAAATCCAGAGAATGCCACATATGGTGTCTCTGGAATTCACACTCGAGACAAGAAAATGCTACACTATATATAGAATAGCGCCCTAAGCGGGTGGTACTCGGAACTATGAAATGTCTCATGATTCCGCGAAGAAATGCACTGTTTTCGTAGACTATACATAACCAGCGGCTGTTGTTGAAACCCATGTTACGCCATTACTATTAATCAAATATGGACAATAAGGAGGCACTAATATGTCAGAGTTAGGTTTAGGCGTCCCTTTCTGGGTAATTGCTTTGATATGGTTAGCTAAGGTTGTATTGCTGGTTTTCGTCTCTGCTCTTCTGGCGTGGCTTGGAGTCAGAGCACTAGATGCGCTTATCCCTCACGTCCCTTATCGCGAGCGGATAGGCGAGAACCCAGTGGCTACCGGGTTGTTCGTGGCCGGCTTCTTCATCCTCATTGGTCTTGTTATCCATGGCGCTATTACCGCACTGACTGCGGTTACAGCTCCAATAGTGTGGTACATCTTCGACTTTAGGATGTGGGGGTTACTAGCTATAAGCTTTGCGATAAGCTTACTTCTTGGAGTGGCCCTATTCTATATCGTGGACAAGCTAACGCCTAAAATACCGTTTGGCAGTATTAAGGAAAGCCCGGTGGCTGCAGGGCTACATGTCTTTGGTTATCTCGTCTTCTTTGGCTTAATACTCCATGCGGCACTGAGCGGACCGTTATGAAGAGAGCCGGGGTTTTACTAGGTTTAATAGTTGTCTTATTAGCTGCAGTAGCGACTGCTGGTTACGCCTCGGCATTTCCGTCTGCAGGTTTCTACGAGAAAAGCGGCGATATCTTTGATGATTGGGAGATATGTAGAACCAAAGCCTTTGGTGAAGATGGTTTTTATCAAATAACTGAGACAGGATTTCGTCCCGTTATAGCCTTCCAAAGCCTGGGAGAACAAGCTAGCATAGCCTATAGCCTGGGTGAGCAGATTGCCAATGAATATCCAGACCCACTACAGAGGGCGGAGGCGGTATTTCATTTTGTTCGTGATAGGGTGGAATATACCCCTGATATAGACCAAAATGGAAGTGAAGAATTTGCCCGGAATGCCGACGAGCTGGCTACTGCTATTGTCGAGGATGGAATTGGGGTGGGTGATTGCGAAGACATGGTGGTATTATTGGCGGTTATGTATAAGGCTGCCGGAATTCGCTCGGCCATAGTGCTTGTCCCGGAGCACACTGCGGTGTTGGTTTATCTACCTGGGTATAACAAGGCAACGGCCGTTTTTGAACTGGAAGGTGAGCTAGGCTGGGTCTGGGCGGAGGCTACCGGCAGGAACAACCCGCTGGGTTGGGCGCCTGAGCAGTATCTTGATACCGAGATGGCCGCCTACGAAATTTCTGCCGAGATACCTGCTTACGAAATACCTGCCGAAGAAGTAGCTCCCTTAACACCACCCCCCGCCCCGGCGATAGCGGTCGCCGGAACCGGCGAGGGAGTCGCCTACCGACCGTATCTTTTTTTCATCGTAATTGGTTTATTGTGGTGTACATCGTTGTTCAGACGGCGGCGAAGACATTGAGCCAAACCCCCTTATTCCGGGGATATCATACCTGATTTGTAGCAGGCCTAATTGGTAAGGTGTCCCTGGAATTCGCGTATTGCGATGATAATCTCGGCGGGTAATCGGAATANTTTAATTTTTTTCTTGTTTTTTATCTGATATCCGGCGTCAATCAGGCATTGCTCGGCATAGATTGGTCTGGAGCCAAGGTATTTGGGACATTTCTTGTGTATCCACTCATACACCTTCAGGAATACGGACTTCCCGTTCTCTTTCGACATAGCAATAATCCCCAGCCTTCCGCCCGGCTTTAGCACCTTCTCTATCTGGGCAAGCAACCTGGGAATCTCAGGCGTGTCAAAAACCTCAAGGGTAAAGCTCATAAAAACCGCATCGAAGGCGCTCTCATCGAAAGGCAGATACGTTGCATCCCCGCAGCATAGCTCCGCTCTATTTGCCAGTCCCTCCTTCTCCAGCCTTTTCTTCGTTTTTTCTATCATTTTCGGGGAAATATCAATGCCATAGACTGTTCCCGCCGGGCCGACGAGTTTTGCCATCCACTTCAGGCAGTGCCCGGTGCCAGAACCAATTTCCAGTACCGTCTCTCCTTCTACGACTGATAGGCGCTCCAACGCCATTTTCGAATACTTTCGCCCCAACAGCCCCAGTGTGTAGTCATAAAAATTGCTGAACCTGTCGTAGACTTGCCTGGCTTCCTCTTTGGTCCGGGGGACCGGAAGCATATCTCGTGCTTTTGACTTGTTTCCCCTGTCCACGCCTTCTTATCCAAGTTTACCATATCCCCCATTGGTATTCTGGGGAAATAATACCTAATTCGTAGTAGACCTGATTGGTATTGTGTCCCTTGGGATTGCTAATGCCGAGAATCCGGTACCAACCTCCTAGTACGTATGAAGACTTGACAACTGCATTATATATGTGCTAACATAGAAGTTAGTCCCGAGTGGCCGAGCAGGGACCTGGCATAAGAGTTGGGTTTGGTGAAAGCTGAGGGTGCAGGTAGTGGCCGGCACAGGGTAAGCTGAAGGCCAGGCCGGACGGTGGCAGGTGAAGTATGTGAGGTTACTCGGGACTTCTTATTTTTTGCTGGCTAAGCGTCCTTGTCGCAGTTTGAAATGACCCGATAAATATGCCTGATTGGTAGGGCGTCTCCGGAATTCTCTAACCAAGCCGAGCTATAACTACCTCACCATATTCTATAGTGACGGTCATTGTCCGTCGGCAGTTAGGGCAAGTGAGAGGCCCACTGTAGTTAGCTTGGGATGGCTCCAGAGGGATGCTTTTACCACAGCCCAGGCAGATTACTCCTGAGTAGCTTCGCGAACCAGCCTGGTGCTGTCGCTTATGGCTGGCTAGCTGCTCTATATTATCGAATTCAATTCCGCAGGTAACACACTTATAACGCATTTCTCTCCTTAGCACATTCTCAATATCTCAGATTGCCCGGTGAATAAGTTCATTATCCCACAAATTATAGCAGGTATGGTGGGGGAATAATACCTGATTTGTAGTTGGGTTAACTGGTATGGTGTCTCTGGAATTATGGGGTCAGTAACCACGGTCGAGCGGCTGCACTTCTTCCTCGAAATAAAGGTGAAAGTGACGAGGTAGGTCGTGGTAATCAACGTCGGATATAGCATCGGAGAAATCCCCTGAGTTTAGAGTGTTCCAGAATAAGACCGCTTTACCTCGCAAGCTCCCGCTTTTTGCGTCATGTCTAAGCGCTGCTAAAGCCTTGCCTGTATAGGTGCCGTCTAGTTTGATTCCTTCGCACTCTCTCATCAGGGATACTGCCTCCATCCCCTCATCTGTAAAGAGCGCGTATCGTTTGCCAAAATAATCGTGTCTAATATTAACATCTGTTTCAGAGAACTCAAATCTGGGGAAAGAAGCATCCAGAGAAAAAAGTAAAGAGTTCGTCTTGTTGATGAGTTTAATCATTGCTCTGGTATTGGCAAATTTTTCACTGCATACCGCTACCGGGACTACTCGGCCACCGAGCTTCGCTGCCCTAAGTCCGAGAGTCAATCCGGCCGCTGTGCCCATCGTACCGCAAGCGACGTAAATATACTCTGGCTCTGGCATTTCCCCACTCGTGATCTGTTTTCTTAATTCAAGCGCTGCGTTAACAAAACCGGTAACGCCAAGGGGAGAAGAACCGCCGGGAGAGATAAAGTGGGGGGTGCGGCCTTTCTTCAGCCTGTGCCGCAGAAGCTGATAGGTGGTTGCGGCGTAAACCAGCGGCATGTTTCTCACAGACTCCAACCCGGCCCCGCACAGGTGTAGTTCCGCACCACAGTAGTGGCTCATGAGTAAATTGTGGCGAACATAGTGGGCATTCGGCTGCGGCATTAACATGGAG
>JGI2173J19968_10001170_pt1 | contig 10431 bp, 14 predicted proteins | sample DeeMarSWOR136_30_FD_19968 | JGI IMG/M metagenome (IMG submission 19968) | reverse complement strand
CCGCCCCCCCTTCCAAAGCCGAATCCTCTGCCATATCCAGGTATAGGATTCATGAATCCGGGGACGGGATAACCGGCGCAATAGCCGGCTGCTCTTCCAGTCATGGGTCCTAGGCCCCAAGGTCCTGTTCTATCTCCTCTTGGCATTTTTCTGTTTCACCTCTATTTTTGTGTTTATGCACATTTTCATTTATTAGATAATGCACAGAAATATATAAAAGTTACGGATGGACTATTTACAAATGATTAAGATGGCGTGGAGACGCAGGCACAGAAGAGGTAGAAGAGGAAGGTTCCCCAAACCAGTCACCATACCAAATCCCCCGAAGGCGAATAGGTTTGTCCCAGAACCAAGAACAAACTCCAGATCTATCTCGATTGAACCGGCAGAAGTCGAGGCGCTAAGACTAGTCGACCTCGAAGGGTTATCTCAAGAAGCAGCAGGCACAGAAATGGGCGTCTCCAGAGGAACCGTCTGGAGATTTCTTCAAAGTGCAAGGAGAAAGGTTGCCCAAGCTCTGACTGAAGGAAGACCCCTTTCCGTTTCCACAGAAACGAATCAGGCAACCAGTAGCTAGCTTTCAGCCAGATGTCGCTAACGCGAGTATGCGCACGAGTAACGCCACAACGAGTGTGAGATTGGCCCGAGATATATGAAAGATTTAAGCTATCTGCGCAATAATCAGTTCCGATGGGTGGGAGTAGCTCGATTCTATTCCTGATAGTCGCATGTTCATTCTTGATTAGTGCAATTTCTTTTGTTGGGGTCGCCAGTTTTGCAGTTAATGATAAAGTGCTCGACAATACTCTGTTTTGTCTAGTAGGATTCGCTGCAGGCGCCCTGATAGGCGGAGCGTTTTTGCACTTACTACCTGAAACGGTAGAAAGGTCGACCAACATGGACGTTTTCTTAGCCTTGTCTATTGGCTTTCTCCTTTTCTTTCTGCTAGAGAAACTAATATGGAGACACTGTCACAAGGGCAAGTGTGAGATCCACCCTTTTGTCTATGTAAACCTTATTGGTGATGGAGTTCACAATTTCATCGATGGTATAGTGATTGCGGCCAGTTTTCTGAGTAGCGTTGAACTCGGAATCGCTACTTCTCTGGCAGTGGCCTTTCATGAAATCCCCCAGGAAATCGGAGATTTCGGAGTCTTAGTTTATGGAGGTTTCGAAAAATCAAAGGCCTTGATTCTGAACTTCATCACTGCACTTACAGCTGTCGTTGGAGGAATCGTTGGCTATTATCTCTCATCAAATATTGCAGGGGCAACAGTCTACATACTGCCATTTACAGCGGGAGGCTTCATCTACATAGCCGCCTCAGACTTAATTCCGGAACTTCACAAAGAGGCCACTCCGCGAAATTCATTAGCATCCTTTGCTTTTTTCCTCTTGGGCTTCATGTTTATGCTTTTCGTAAAGCTCTATTTTTCGCATTAGGATGGGAGCAATTGATTTGGAGAACGCAAGAAAATTGGCTTTCGGTCCAGTTCCGTCAAGACGCCTAGGACGAAGCTTGGGGATAAACAACGTGGCAGCGAAAACCTGCACGTATTCATGTACATACTGCCAAGTAGGAAAAACCCTGACTATGACGACCGGAAGGCAACCATTCTATGCACCAGAGGTGATATTCAGCGAAGTCAAGAGAAAAGTGAGTGAGGCACGTTTTAAGGGTGAAAGAGTTGATTTTCTGACTTTCGTTCCTGATGGGGAGCCAACGTTAGATGTTAACTTGGGCAGGGAGATATCCTTGTTGAAGCGAATTGGTATTCCAGTGGCTGTGTTGACTAATGCTTCGCTGATTTGCCGCAGTGATGTGAAGGAAGACTTGCTTGGCGCAGATTTAGTATCTTTGAAGGTTGATGTCGTGAGCGAGGGCTTGTGGAAAAGAATAAACAGGCCGCACAATGCCCTCAAACTAGATGCCATTTTGGAAAGCGTAACTGGCTTTGTAAGGGATTCTGAGGGAGCTGTAATCAGCGAGACTATGCTTATAGACGGGATAGATTATGGAAATGAATTCGAGAGGATAGCAGGTTTTCTGGAACGTTTGAAAAGACTGGACAAAGCATACATATCCGTTCCAACGAGACCGCCAACAGAAGGATGGGCTGGACCAGTCAGAGAAGATATACTGGCCGAGGCCTTCCAAGCTTTTTCCAGCAAACTTGGCCCAAGCAGAGTTGAGTACCTAATAGGTTATGAGGGTAATGCCTTCGCTTCCACTGGAGAAGTTGAAGAGGATCTGTTGAGTATAACTGCGGTGCATCCAATGCGCAAAGAAGCGGTTGAGGAGTTCTTGAAGAAAGCAGGCGCCGATTGGAATGTCATCAAGAGCCTCCTACGCGAAAGCAAGCTTGTGGAGCTTGACTATAGAGGAAACACATTCTACATGCGGAAACTGCTGAAAATGTAGACTCAGATAGCATACTCGCCCTATGCACTGCAGATGTGTGCACTTAAATAATGCATGTTCTTTTTATGTAAGCGCTGCGCGGGTATAATTCTCATTGCGCATTACCGAGGCAAAGCGAATGACCTTGTATCGATTTGATGGCAAAGAACCGAGAATAGGTGAAAGAACCTATGTGAGCAGTAGTGCAGAAGTGATTGGAGATGTCGAGATTGGAGGACAATGCTACATAGGACCAGGGGCGAAGATTAGAGGTGACTACGGGCGGATAGCGATTGGAAATGGGACTAGCATTGAAGAAAACTGTGTTCTGCATGCTAGACCCAACGAGGCATGTGAAGTTGGTAGCTTGGTAACAGTAGGTCATGGATCGATCTTGCATAATTGCACAGTAAAAGACTACGCGATCATCGGTATGGGCGCGATTGTCAGCGATTATGCCATTGTTGGTGTCTGGTCGGTAATTGGTGAAGGATGTGTGGTCAAGAACAATCAGGTTATAGAAGATCGAAAGGTCGCTGTTGGCGTACCGGCAAGAATCGCAGGAGAGATAACAGATGAATACCAGAATCTATGGACTAAGTACAAGAATATATACGTAGAGCTTGCGAAGAAGTACCATGAGAGACTGCAGCTGGTCTAATCTCCAGTTGAATGCGCATTTATCTGGTTCATTCTCGCGTGCCCGCATAATCATATCAACGTAGTGCAAGTCTGTCCTTCGTAGATCCGCCTACGCTTCCCATGCACACTGATAACGGGGCAAGTGCGAAATGCTTTTAATCGCATTTGCAGACACACTCCCGACGACGGTGTAAGACTTGGTTGAGGTGAAGGTAGACCCAGCAAAGTGCAGTGGATGTGGCACCTGTGTTGACGTATGCCCTGTTGAAGTGTTTGAGATTAAAGATGACAAATCGGTACCTATAAGACAAGATGAATGTCTAGTCTGCAGAGCTTGTGAAGCGCAGTGTCCGGAACAAGCAATTGAGATAATAGAATAGAGAGCAATAGGGGGTTAGGGCTTATCATGCATCAGAAGACAAAGAGTGAGAAAAATCTCAAACGTGCAAAAGGAAAGAAATGCCTATTCCATCCAGCTATGGAATGCCTGATGCCAAATGAGCCCTGCATTTTCACCCAACCCTGCACTCAGTTACGGGCATAACTCAATCCAATTAAAGCGACAAATTCGTTGATTGCGCATGCTCGTGTCTAGAACATTCGTTGTTCGGGCTCTTTTCCAACTTCAATGACTCTGCCGCTGAAGTTCAGGACAAACTCCTTGGAAAATGAGCGCCACAAGATCGAGGTTGCTTTGAATCCTGTACAATGACAGGGCGAGATTAAGCTTAAACCGAATTGCTCTAGTCTTTCAATCGTTTCCCGAAGGTATCCTTCAGAACGCCCAGCGAGGTGTGTCCCCCCAATAAAGCCATATAATCGCGCAAAGCCACCAAGCTTCTGGACCTGCAACAAAGTGTTCACCGATCCAGCATGGGCACAGCCTGTCACCACTAGCGGTCCGCATCCTTCCACTTCCATCCAAAGCGCTTGGTCATCGAGAACTTGATCGTCAACTTCGTTTCCATTGACAACTATAATCGCCCTTTCGCCTCTAGAAAGAGACGATGGTCGTTCAAACGGTGTTACTCTCGGTATTTGGCCAGTAGTCCAGACCCCGGGGACAATCTCCGTGGGTTCACTAGTGAGACAGACATCTCCCCCGGCTTTTTCGATTTCCTCTAGCCCTTCTTCTTTTGGAACTCCATGCTTTCTCCGTTTTCCTGTCTTGTCCTCGTAGAGGCGAGGCAGAAATGTGTGAGGATGTGCGTAGACCTTCAGGCTTCCGGCAGCTTCCACTATCTCAACTGTCGCTGCTGTATGATCCCGATGGCCGTGGCTGACAACGAGACAGTCCACATCGCTCAGATCCGCCTTCAATTTTCCTACGTTATATAACAACGATTCTTTATGGACTCCAGTATCAAAGACCACTTTCCTTGGGTCGCCTTTCGCATCAACTAGCCTTAAGAGAAAGGATAGCCCCCACTGACCAAGGTAGGGAGCCACGACAGAATTCTCCGCGAGGGTCGTGATCGTTAGGTCTCGAATCAGATTCATCTTTATCGAAAAACCACCCGACATCGCCGAGGATTAAGGTTCGACCGCTTGAGTATGAACAAGAACAAAGGCTTTCCTCGAGGCAATGCCTCGAACTGGATGCACACAAAATCCCGCATTCCTCGTGAAATCCGAAGAAGCCATGTTTGAACGTTCATCAATCCATGCCACTACTTGCTTTCCTTAACCTTTCTAAGAATAATCTGACAGTTTTCCGCCCCTTTCAACAGAAATCCCTCATGCAATTCTGTTGAGCACATCTTTCCACATTCGCTCTATCTCTCGTGAAGTCGGGCTTTGAGGCGAATATTCCACAACAGGTGTCTCAGAGACCATGGCCTTCGTGACAATAGGGTCGAAGGGAATCCTACCTATAACATCAATCTTCTGTCTGCTGCAAAACCGTTCGATTTCGTTGGTTTTTAGCTTGTTCAAATCAAATTTGTTTACGCAGACCAGTGGTTGCACGTTGAAGTGGGCGAGTAGCTGCAAAACTCGTTTCATGTCGTGGATTCCGGAGACTGTAGGTTCAGTGACAATGACTCCCTTGTTTACTCCAGTTACAGAGGCAATTGCAGGACAAGCTATGCCCGGCGGGCCGTCAATTAGGATTAGGTCGCAATGTTCTTTGTTGGCGACTTCCTTGGCGTTCTGTCTAACTAGGGTAACCAATTTGCCAGAGTTTGCTCCGCCTGGGGACAATAACGCGTGAGACATGAGGCCATACTTGGTTTTGGATATGAAAGCTTCTCCCGAAACACGTTCCTTCATGGTAACGGCGTCTTCGGGACAAATGGCAACACATGTTCCACAACCTTCACAAAGAATCGGATCTGTCTGAAAGCTTGTTATGGCTTCAAATCTGCAAGCCTTTTCGCACAGGCCGCATTTGACGCATTTCTTGGGATCTATTTCAGCCAGGTCTAAGCCTCTAAACTCTTGTATCTGGAGCGTTGTCGGATGAAGAAGCATGTGGAGATCAGGGGCGTCGACATCGCAATCCGCTGTGACTGAGTTACGGGCCAAAACAGCGAAGGAGGCTGCAATTGTTGTCTTTCCCGTCCCACCTTTTCCACTTAAGACCGTTATCTCTTTCAAACCTGCAAGTTCTCCTTAACATTGTCGAGAAGTCCAATGAATTTCTCCTTCCATTCCGGCATCTCCAACACAAAAGGTTTTCCAACAGAGTATAGTTCCGCGATTTTTCTCTCGTAGGGGATTTCCAAAAGAATAGGAATCGTCCTTTCCTTGCAGAAAGCGTGGACCTTCCTATCCCCGATCCCAGCTCTATTCACCACAACGCCAAAGGGAATTTTGAGTTTGCCTAGCACTTCAACAGCAATTTTTAGATCGTACAAACCGAAAGGGGTGGGCTCAGTTACGAGAATAGTATAATCACTGCCATGGACAGCTTCGATTACGGGGCACGACGTGCCTGGAGGAGAATCAACTATGACGTCACCTTTCTTGGTCGGTTGCATCTGTTTCTTGACTGCCTTTATTATAGGGGTTGCCATTGGTTCACCGACGTTGAGCTCGCCGTAGACTAGTTTAACCCCTTTTGCAGATCCTTTTTTTATCGCTCCAATCTTCCGTTTCTTTTCCTTTATTGCATTCTTGGGACAGATGATTGCGCAGCCACCACAGCTGCTGCAGAGTTCCGGAAAAAACATTATTTTCTTGTTGGTTACGAAGAGAGCGTTGAACCTGCAGAATCTGGCGCATTCTCCACAATAATCGCACTTATTTTCCTCCACAACTGGAACCTGTACGTAAACAGGCTTTGTCTCGGCTATCTTTGGATTTAGGAGCAGATAGTCATTAGGCTCTTCGACATCGCAGTCCAAGAGCTGAGTATTCTCGAGAGATAGAGCCATGTTGACTGCTATTGTGGTTTTTCCAGTACCTCCTTTTCCACTGGCTATTGAAAGAATCATCGTGTGCCCTTCAAAACGGCATTTTCTTTAAGGATGTCGTGCCTCGTGACAGCCTTCCGTCAGTTCTTCCAGCTCATCTCCTTTGTAAGCGGTAAGAACGTCTTTGACTACGGCTGCATTCGCCCTTAAGACGGCTACTCGTTCACTTTGGTAGATGCTTAGGCCTCTTGGACCCATACCATAAGTTATAATCACATTTGGCTTAAGTTTCAAGATGAAACCAGCTCTCCTCCCCCCACCGCCGAAATGTTCGCCTGCATTAGGCACTGTTTCTTGGCCTATAATCTGTCCGTCTTTGTCTAGATCGATGACTGCGAAGAAGGGAGTTCTCCCAAAGTGTTCAGAAATCCTAGCATCCAAACCAGATTCGTCGATCACTGGGATTACTATTCTCACAGATTATCACCTCCTTTTTTAGAAGCTTCTTGTCAGCTCCGTCGTAGGTTCCGTCTGAGTTGCATATTTCGCGTATTCCTAACCTCGTTTCCTCCCTTGACCTCGGCCCATCCCTTGACCTCGGCCCATCCCTTGACCTCGGCCCATCCCTTGACCTCGGCCCATCCCTTGGCTCATTCCAAAGTGGCCACCTACGGTTGATGTCTTAGTTTCATGTAGCTCTCCGCGTTTGAATTGTTCAATAGCTTCTCTAACTGTCCCAGAGGCGCCTACAATGATTACTTTTCCTGCAGCTGAAAGGGTCTGAAAGGCATTTGGTCCAACATTGCCTGTGATTACGGCCTTAACGCCCTTGCCTACTATAGATTGCGCTGCTTGAATCCCAGCTCCGCCCATTGCTCCTGCAGCTGCATTTGTCATCACCTCAAAATCTAGACTTTCAGAGTCAACAATTAAGAAGTAAGGGCATCTCCCGAATCTCTGATCCACCTGGGAGTCCAAAGTTCTACCAACAGCAGAAACAGCTATCTTCACTCTTTCACACCTCCTTTGACGCTGGATTGAAGCATCTTCGCTAATTTCCTCCTCTTTTTCAAGAACCCTTCAACCTTCTTTACAATGTCCATAAACGCCTTTGATGCTGGAGAATTGGGATGTTCAATTATGAAAGGTGACCCTTTGTCAGAATCTCGGCAGATTTCTGGGTCAATAGGGATCTTGCCAAGATAGGGAACTGCCAATTCCTCTGCTATTCTTTTTCCTCCACCTGCTTTGAAAATGTCAACCTGTTCTCCGCATTTCGGACAGATGAACCCACTCATGTTCTCTATTATGCCGACTACAGGTATGTTTAGCTGCTTTGCGAAGGTCACTGCTTTCTTCACAACAAGCTGAGAAACCTCTGACGGGATTGTTACGATAACTACTCCGTCCATTTCGGGTAGGAGTTGCATGACGCTTAGGGGCTCGTCTCCTGTTCCCGGGGGAAGATCGATGAAGAGGAAGTCGAGTTCTCCCCATACAATATCTGAGAGGAATTGCTGAATTGCTCTCATTTTGAGTGGCCCTCGCCAGATCACAGGCGACTCATCGCTTGGTAGCAGGAAATCCATAGACACAACCTTCATTCCCAGAGGACCAATGGCCGGGAAGATGCCAGGTGGACCACCTTGAAGTTTCTGACCTTTTATGCCCAGAATCTTCGGGATACACGGTCCAGTGATGTCTGCGTCCAAAATACCTACGCTATTCACGTAACCGTGAGTGGCGAAAGCCATTGCCAAGTTCACAGTCACTGTGCTCTTGCCTACACCGCCTTTGCCACTAATTATAGCGATTTTATGCTTAACCTTGGCCATCCTAATTTTCAGAGTCTGCGAATCTTCCTCATACAATTGCTTTCTCGGAGCTGATGTCTTGGAAGCTCTCTGCGGTTTGTTTTTCGTGGTCATTTATGTTCGCTCTCTGCGCTGCAGTTTCCATGAGCTACCAACTCATGGAGGGTATGTTTAATTCGCAAACTATATAAATATATTGCGTTTATGAAATAAACTTGAGAGTGCAACTAGCTCATATCGAGTTGGTGAGTTAACAATGGATGATGCAGACCGGAAAATAATATCACAACTGCAACTGGATGGACGAGCAACATTCAGGGAATTAGCGAAAATTATAGGCTTTTCAAACATGGGGGCAAAGAAAAGGGTGGACAAACTAATTCGGGGAGACGTTATGAAAGTATCTGCACTTGTAAACACTGAGCAGCTAGGTCTCCATGCAGCGTTAGTTCTTATTGAAATAGAAGGGGCAGAAGCTATGCAAGGGCTTATAGATCGATTTAAGGAGTGTCCTCGCGTAGTTCATATTTTTACCACATTAGGCGGATACAACATCATAGCCCTTGTAGTCGCAGAAGATCGAGATACTCTCGAAAGTATATCGGTGGAGAAATGCTCCTTAAGAAGTAGTGAAGGAATTCGTAGATCTGAATTCTATCCAATTGGCAATATTCACTACTCGCCTTTTCTTCCAATAAGGGAATATCTTACAGGCAGAGGGCGAGAGACAACACCTTGCAATGTCGACTGTCGTCCCTGCAACCGATACAAAGCAAAAGATTGTGTAGGTTGTCCAGCAACGAGCTACTACAGAGGTAACCTTTGAATACGGATGCGTGTGCCCACGCCCCGTGGAGATTAGGAAAATATCTCAAGAAAGTTGCTGCTTAAATGAGTGGTTTATCGATGCTGAGGCGCTTTGCGCGCTCATGTAATGTAGAAAAAAAGGGGCTTGGCATGTTAGACATGGTGCAGATGGTTATTCTACTGTTTCTGTTGACAGCTCAACTTCTATAGGGATAGATTCTGTGAATATTTTCACCACTGGGCAATTAGCTTCAGTTCGCCGCCAAATTGCCTCAACTAATTGCTTTCTTGCTTTGGCTGCAACATTCACCTTAAGTTTCACACCTTTCAATATCGGCGAGTCTGCTGGCTTTTCTGCTTCCGCAACAACTTCAAGTCTCTTAATAACAACGTTGCTTTGCTTGGCAACGTCTGCGAAGATGGTGGCAGCGCAATCTGAAAATGCCATAATTGCTAATTCTAACGCTGTTGGTCCAGTGTCGTCTCCTCCTTTAGCAGTCGGCAAATCGCAGACAACCGTATGAGTTCTGGAGTTGTCAACTATTGTGCGAACGTTCTCCACGAGCTTAGCTGTCGATGTATGCTTCGGCATTGTATCTTGCCTCGTTTTTCCCTTTGAGGTTTTGGAATTAGACGGTGTGCAATATACGTCTTGTGGCAAGTGGCGTAAATAGTATATATAGAGGGGATCTGCTTCAAGTTGCGGTACGCGGGCAAAAGCTCGTCAACGAATATGGGCAACGTGGGGAAAAGACCTAAGAATATCTCTCAATAGGAAAACCACAACTATTGTGGTGAAGAAGAGAGTACTTCAGATATTGGATTCCGTCCATGTGTGATTAAGATGGCCAAAAAAAGAGTTGGGTTAGGTTCTGAACATCCACTCTGCGACTCATTCCAGCTAGTAATGCTAATCTTATATTTCGCAGTGTGGGCGGTAGACAGCCTAAGCTATTTTGCATTCAAAGTCTCAACTGTCTCAATTGGCTTTACTTCCTTTCCTCTACTCTTGCTTCCAGCCTTTCTTTCGTGGAGTTTTGGGATATACTTCGAACTTAAATCGCATGAAGCGATCTTTGAGGAAACGACTGGTCAGCCCAAACTAAATGACTCAGGCGTCTATTCCTGGGTTCGCCACCCCATGTATCTTGGCACTTTGATGTTCTGCCTGGGATTCTTCTTCATTATGCCCTCAATCCTTTCTCTCGGGGTGTGGATTGCATTTTTCATGTTCTACGATAAGATGGCAACATACGAAGAAAAAGACCTAATCCGAATCCTTGGTGAAGAATACATCAACTACCAAGAAAGAGTGCCAAAATGGCGCCCTACGTGGCAAAGAAGAGAATCCGAATAACACAGACAAAAAAGGGTTGCATGCCTACACGTGGAATCGAAGTTTCTTCCACAA
>JGI2173J19968_10001167_pt1 | contig 10442 bp, 14 predicted proteins | sample DeeMarSWOR136_30_FD_19968 | JGI IMG/M metagenome (IMG submission 19968) | reverse complement strand
ATTGACTTAAATCATCGAAGGTCTTCAAGTAATTCCGAATGTCATCAGTTGTTATTTGTTTCAAAGGCTGTCTCTTAAGATGACTCACAAATCTCTTTATCTGGCGTTTATAAAGCTCAGAAGTTGCTCTACTTAGTTGAAGGTCTATTTTATAGAAATCTTTAGAGTGGACATAAGACCTATTAAGCTCGCTTAAAGCTTCATTTTGGAAGCATTTCTGGCTGTGAGTAAAATGTCGTTGAAATTAATTCTCGAAAAGATTCAGGAAGAACTGAGGAAGAGAGAGGGGGTTCGAGAGGAAGTTCAAAAAGACATGCGCAGAGCAACCCGCTTGTCTAAACAAGCCATCCTCTTCACCCATCAAGGAAGATTTGAAGACGCCAAGAATCTGCTTGAAGAAGCAAATAGAATTTTCGCCAAGCTCCGAGAAGTATCGAAGGATTATCCAGAACTGTTTCATAGTGGCTTGGTTAGCGCCGCCTTCGAGGAATACACGGAAGCCCACACCTTACTCAGGTTGATTGAGGAAGATCGGTTTATCGATCCTGAAGAGCTCGGCGTCCCCAAGATATCTTACGTGCTGGGTTTGGGGGACGTGGTCGGGGAGCTAAGGCGCAGAGCCCTCGACTCCATTCGGAAGGGAAAGGTGGAAGCGGCTGAGAAATGTCTGGAGAGGATGGAACGCATCTACTCTGAACTAACGGCTATGGACGACGCATACCTCGTCGTCTCAGGGCTTCGGAGAAAATGTGACGTCGCTAGACATCTCATCGAAATCACCAGAGGAGACGTCACCATAGAGGCTCGGAGAAGCGCCCTAGAACATTCTATCCTGAAGTTAGAAGAGACGATTGGCGAGAAAAAGAAGATTAGAAAGACTAAAACCTAAAGAGAGTTTGAACCAAATCGGGGTTCAAGCAGAAATTGCCGATCAGGCTTAGCCCAAAATTTTCTACGAAAAAAGCCCACGCCATGCAGCTGCGCTTGTCCAAACACGTCATACATGAGGATACGCTACCTGGGACCATTAATTATGTAGCGGGCGTGGACGTTGCGTACACGAAAGAAGTATCCATCGGCGCAGTGGCTGTCCTCGATTTCGCCTCGTTGTCCCTCGTAGAGTGTCAAGTGGTGCACCTAAAAACACGTTTCCCATACATACCTACCCTTCTATCTTTCAGAGAAATCCCGCCAGCCTACTCAGCCATAAAAAAACTGCAAACCCAGCCAGATGTTTTTCTCATTGACGGGCAAGGATTAGCTCATCCCTACCGTCTAGGATTCGCCACTCACCTAGCCCTAGCGATAGACGCGCCAACAATTGGTGTCGCGAAAAGTCTGCTGTGCGGCAAGGTAGAGCCAGTTGGCGAGCACGGATGGGCAGCTCTCACGGATAGAGGAGAAGTAATCGGCGCCGAAGTTGTCACAAAACCTGGAACAAAGCCAATATACGTCAGCGTTGGCCATCGGGTTTCATTAGAAAGAGCCATCGATGTTGTTAAGAGCTGCGCACGAACTTACAGAATTCCGGAGCCTATCCGAAGAGCCCACATATTGGCAAATGAAGAAAAAAGGAAACTTAGGCAAGCAGATTTTCACCAAATAATATAAGAAGAGAGTATATGATGGTTGTTGGGTCAACGGAGGAACCGGCTTGCATCCTCAGCTTGAGAAACTTGTTAACAAAATCAGAGACGAAACTCTCCGAGAAAAGGTGACTCATCTTCTTGAAAACCCCGTGATCGAGATCAGTGGCAAAGTCTACACAGGAATGCCGTTGGATGTCTCTCCGGCTGGCATGTCTCGTCATCACAGCTATCCCGGCGGCTTCATCGAGCATGTTGTAGCGACGACTGAGATAGCTCTGAACCTATGCACCATCATAGAGAGAGTCTACCACGGAAAGGTTGACAGAGACATGGTCGTCTCTGGAACCATCTTACACGATATTTTCAAACCCCTCACCTACCAAGCGGAGGAAAACGACACCTATAGATCGACACCCTTGGCTGAAAGACTAGACCATCTAACCCTCATAGTTTCCGAGATGATTCGAAGAGGCTTCCCCCTAGACCTTGTCCACATAGTTTGTGCCCATCATGGAGGTCAAGCAGGCCCCATGTGGCCCAGAACAATAGAAGCCTTAGTATGCCATCTAGCGGACGTCACGGACTCGCGACTAAACGGCGAGGTGATTAGGGCGGCAAGATACCTGTCGAGAGAAGCCACCGGAGAGGAATTAGACATAGTCTCCTCGAAGGAAGCCTTCGAAGTGGTTCATTCGAAGGTGGTCGGAGGTTGGGATAAAGTCAAGAAGACAGTGGAAAAAATAAGGCGGAAAAGACTGAGTGCCTCTTGATTTCTTCGTCACACCGAAATTGATTAGGCGGCTAACGAGAGATTTAGACGTTTGCAAATAGTCTGCGCTTCTTCTATGATGTCATCGATAGCCTTCTTCACACTGACTATCTCATGAATCCTTCCGACAGCCATTCCAAGGGAAACCACGCCGGCTTCGATGTCCCCTTCTATCCACGCCTTTCTACCAAGCTCACCGCTTATCACGGTTAGCAGCTCTTCGAGGGAGGCACCTCTCTTATCCATTTCCAGCGCCTTCTCCGCTGGTTTGTTCTTTATAACTCTCATCGGTAAGCCGAGGGATCGATCGATGAGTGTGGTGTCGGTTTCTTTAGCCTTTACCAGCCACTCCTTGATTTTGGGGTGAACGATGCACTCGTGCGTCGCAACAAAGCGTGTGCCCATCATCACTCCATCCGCGCCTAAGGCTAGGGCCGCAACGAAGCTGCGGGCGTCGCAGAATCCTCCTCCCGCGACAACAGGTATTTTCAAGGCGTCCGCTGTTAGGGGAACGAGGATCAGTGAGGTGACGTCGTCCATGCCTGGATGACCTGCGCACTCGAATCCAACTATAGTCACCGCGTCTACTCCCACGCTCTCTGCTTTCTGGGCGAACCTCACCGCCGGCACCTTGTGAATTATCTTCACGCCTGCCTCTTTAAGTCGATGAACGTAGGGCTCTGGGCTTGCGCCAGACGATTCAACTATTCCAACGCCCTCGTCGATGAATAGGTCGATGTCCTCTTCGACGCTTCTCTGTCTCATCATGGGAAACAGGTTGAGGTTAACGCCGAAGGGCTTGTTCGTCAGGCTTCTCGTTTTCCGGATCTCTTCCCGTAGCTCCTCCTTGGTTTCAAAGGTTGTGGAAGCCAGTATTCCCAGTCCTCCAGCGTTTGAGACAGCTGCAACCAATTCAGCTCTTGAGAGGAGGTGCATACCTCCGGCAATTATGGGATACTTGATACCGAACAACTCGGTTACTCTCGTCTTAAACATTGTTTCAACAACCTTTCTGGCAATATTGAGGCACTATTCTAAATCAATTGTCTTTGCGTCCATCGTTTGAGTATCTAGTATGGCTATAGTTGGTTTTTCGCTCAAGTAGCCGCATGCCTCACCCGGGTTTATCACCAGGGTTTTCCCTTTTCTGTAGATTTTCGCTTCGTGAGTATGCCCATGCACGATCACATCATAACCTTGCACGTCGATGAGAGAACGAAGAAGTTCACCTTCGTCGCCGTGTAACAACGCGATCCTCAGTCTATCAACCATCACTTCTGCGAATTTTCCGCGAATTTCAGCGCCTAGTTCTGTGAATCGTTTCTTGAGCAATTCTTTGTCGCCGTCGTTGTTGCCAAAGACCCCGATCAATTTTGCCTTCAACGGTTTGAAGTGAGGCACAACGAAGGGCGCAACGTAGTCTCCTGCGTGCAGCAACAGCTCAACTTTTTCTTCGTTTAACCGTTTCACAGCCTTATCAAGCAAGGGCAAACGGTCATGGGTATCAGAAATTATGCCCACTATCATTTTTCTCACCACAACATATCTGTTTTACAATAACTTTTGTACATAAACTAGTTTTCGCTAACTCTCTTCTCTAGGAGCCGTTTTCCACAATCGTAACCTCTTTTAAAGGCTGCTAGGTTCAGTTTTTCTGTGTCCCTAGGAATGGTGCTGAGAATAGATTTCTTCATGGATTTAATGTTCACCAGATTGATTATGGATGTTAAAGCCCCGAGCATAACCACGTTTGCAACCAAGGTTTTTCCCACTTCTTCGGCGATTTTCGTTGCAGGCACCCTAAAAACTCGAATGCGCGAAGTGACTTTTTCTTTTGGCACCAAATCTGAATCCAGAAGAAGAGTTCCTCCCTTCTTCACGGTATCTACATAAGCATTGTAGGCTTCTTGCGACATCACAACCAAAACGTCTGGTTCGGTGACTGTTGGAAAATCAATTTCCCCATCTGAGATCACAACCTCGGACTTGCAGGCTCCACCCCTTGATTCGGGACCGTAGGATCTTGTTTGAACAGCGTTTCTGTCCTCGTGGATACAAGCCGCCATAGCCAACATTAACCCAGCGCTTATAATGCCTTGACCACCGAATCCCGCCATTCTGACTTCGAGCCTCATCTATATTCACCTTCTTTCACCTGAGCTTTAGCAATCATTTCCCGAAGAAGTCTGTTGTATCCGGGTTTTTCAATATCCACAAACTCGCCTACAATGATTTTCGACGGGGTTATTTCGGCCTTCACTGGCTCATAGTGATGGCGAATTTCAGAGACTTCCTTGAGCCATTTCATCATGTCTACGGCGGTTCCCATCTTGTTGTATCGTCCATAAATTTCGGTGCACGGGGTTACTGCCTCGATGAAAGAGAAACCCTCTTTTTGTAAGGCTTTTTTGATGGATTCTATAAGCCTTCGAACGTGAAAAACTGTCCATCTAGCCACGTACACGGCTCCAGAACCTGCAGCCAAGTGAACCAAATTGAAGGGATGTTCAATGTTTCCGTAGGGAGTTGTGGGAGCTAAGGCTTCTAGGGGGGTTGTGGGTCCATGCTGTCCACCAGTCATGCCGTAGTTGAAGTTGTTGGCGCAAATCACCTGTATATCCATGTTTCTACGGGCGGCATGAATAAAATGATTTCCTCCTATGGCGAAGAGGTCTCCGTCCCCGCTGATCACCGCAACTTTCAGTTCGGGTTTGGCTAATTTTACTCCGGTTGCAAAGGCTATGGATCTTCCATGGGTTGTGTGGAAAGAGTCGGTGTTCGTGTAGCCAGATATGCGACCTATACATCCTATTCCAGAAACTACGACGACCTTGTTCAGGTCGATGTTCAACTCGTCGAGGGCCTTTACAAAACAGTTCAGTATGATTCCGTTTCCGCATCCTTTGCACCAGATGTGGGGGATCATCCCTTTTCTCAAGAAACTTTGGAGCGGGTGTCTCAACTTCATACTCATCAACGTGCCCTCTTTATAGTATCCAGAATTTCGCTCGGCCTGTGCGGTTCTTCGCCCAACTTCGGCAGGAAAAAGACGGGAGTTTCCTTTGCGGTTCTCTCCACTTCCCGAACGATTTGTCCATAGTTCATCTCAGGAACCACTATGGCGTCAACTTGCTCAGCAATCTGCGAGATTTGCCAGTCTGGGAATGGCCACAGGGTGATTAGTCGAAGAAGGCCAGCTTTAATTCCTTGCTCCCTCGCTTTTCTTATGGCGCTCAAAGCTCCTCGCGACGTTATTCCATAGGCTACAACGGCTACTTGGGCGTCTTCCAGCATGACCTTTTCGACTTTCACGATTTTGTCCGCGTTTCTGCGTATTTTGTCACAGAGTCGTTGAACGAGTTTCTGTTGGGCCGCGGCGCTTAAGGTTTGTGGACGTCCGGTTTCATCGTGTGTCAGTCCTGTTGCATAGAAGCGGTAGCCTTCTCCAAAGCAGGCCATTGGTGGAACTAGGTCTTCGTCTGGGCTGAAGGGCTTGTATTTCTCCGGCGGGACTCTCGGTTTTTTTCTGTTCACGATTCTTATGGCTTCTCTGGCGGGAATCGTGACGCGTTCCCACATGTGTGCAACGATTTCGTCGGCGAGCATGATCACGGGGATGCGATATTTTTCGGCTAAGTTGAAGGCTTCAATCGTTAGGTCAAACATCTCTTGCACCGAGGATGGAGAAAGAGCGATGATTTCATAGTCTCCGTGGGAACCCCATTTTGCCTGCATAACGTCTTGTTGTCCAGGCATGGTTGGCTGGCCGGTGCTGGGGCCTCCCCTCATAATGTTTACGATAACGCAGGGAGTTTCTGTCATGAAGGCTAAACCTATATTTTCAACCATGAGGCTGAAGCCTGGACCAGAAGTGGCGGTCATGGATTTTACACATGCGTAAGATGCTCCGATAACCGCAGTTAGGGAGGCGAGTTCATCTTCCATTTGTATGTAAACCCCGCCGACTTCAGGCAAACGTTGAGCCATCCGTTCAGCAATTTCTGTGGCTGGCGTTATAGGATAACCTGCAAAAAATCTGCATCCCGCGGCTATGGCGCCTTCGGCGCAAGCTACGTCTCCTTGCCAAAAGTGGGTGCCAGTTAATACTTCCAGTCCCATATCATTTTTCCTCTTTTTCAAGATAAATGGCAAAATCTGGGCATATGCGTTCACAGAGACCGCAGCTAGTGCAGTTATTGTTTTTCTTTACATGGGGTGGATGAACTCCTCTCGCGTTTAGGTTATTTGAGTATTCTAATGCCTTCACTGGGCAAAATTCGATACAGTAACCACAACCTTTGCAGCGGTCTTTAATGATCATGATTTTCATTTTTGTCGCTTTCTTTTCTTCGTGAGGATGGAGCGTTTTTGTGGAATTGCCGCTCTCTTCCTCGATAATAGAAAATTCTCTGTCTTCGATATAAAAGTTTACAAATGTAAAGGTCCCAAAAACGAGGCACAACACGCCTCGGGCTTGGTTACCCTGAAGGACCTTCCTATTCCTTCTGCGGTGCTTAAAGATATGAGGAAGTACATACGTTAATGAAACTGGTGACTTGCATGGTTGCGTACATCGGCATTCATGAAAAAGGAAAACTTTCCCTTCTCGATTTACTGAAATCTGTGAAGGATAGAGCGGATTTTCATAAGGCAGGAGCGTTGGCCATGTTCATAGGCGTAGTTCGAGGCGAAACTCTATGTCGGTGAAACCGTGAAAAAGTTGGAGTTGGATGCCTATGAGGAAAAGGCCAACGAAGTTCTTGGCAACATCTGCAGAGAGCTTAGGGAAAGGGAGGGTGTGGTTGACGTTCAGATTCATCATTTTGTTGGAGAGTTTGGCGTCGGCGAGGATCTTGTTTACGTTGTGGTCGCTGGGGCTCATAGACAGAACGTGTTTCCGGTTCTGGAGGAGGCTGTGGAACGCTACAAGAAGGAGGCTACCATATTCAAGAAGGAATACGTAATCGCCGAAACGGGTGTCACAGAATCGTATTGGGTTAGCGAGCGTGAGGCTGAGGAAACTCGTAGAAAACCTAGGGATAGTTTAGCCTCTTGATCGATATATTTAAGTTGCGAGGAGTCTTCAACTGTTATTCTGGAGATGAAAAGAATGGCCACTCTTGCCTATATTTTGGTTACATTAAAGTCAGGTGCTGAAAGGGACGTATGCGAGAGAGTTTCCAGTTTCGAAGAAGTCATTCAGGTGGATGAATTATACGGAGAATACGACGCCATCGTAAAGGTGCGCGTCGAAGATCTATCACAGTTGGATAAGTTCTTGACGGACAAACTTAGAGCATTACCTGACATCTTTCTAACGACAACCATGATCGTGGCTAAAGAATACAGACATCAATAAAAATAATCTTTTTGCTCCCACTCTTTGTCTTCAACGTCCATTCGCATCTGCGCATGAAATGAAAAAAATCGGGTTGACCGAAAAATTATCTTTTGAACTGGAACACCTCAACGGCGCATGGGTTAAGTTCAATGATGTAGTCAAAGGAGAGTTTGTTTTCCCAGCCGACGTTTTCGAAAAAGTTTGGAATCGGGGTTTCACCAACGAGTTTTCCATCTTCTTTTAGTGCCTCTTGAAGCATTTTCGGTATTTTCTCAAAATCTACAGCAAGCAATCCTGGAGTAATCAATACGAGTTTGGCCTTACCCTGAGGCTTTTCTTTTTCACCAGCCTGCAATCCAACATTTTCCACCATTTCGAGTTTTCTAGCCTCATCTAAATCCGCATCTGGAACCCAGTACATAATTGCACCTAGGTCTTGGATAGCGAAAGCGAAGTTAGAGATCGTCGGAAAACAACTTTCAGGACAACCCGAAAAAATAACGATGTCACCTTTCTGAATACCTGACTTCTTCGCCACTTCCCGAAATGCCTCAACAAATCCAACTAAACCTTCCATCTTGAGAATAACTTCTTTTTCCATTCATCATCCCGTCTAGAGTGGCAAGCATCTTCTTTTAAGAGTTTTTAGATGAAAAATTTCGAATAGCCAGATTTAAATACGAGAAAGTTGTTACCCCCTTGGCAAGGTTGGGGGAGCTGGGTTAACCCGGCTGAGAGGACGGCTGGTTAGTCGTCGACCCTTTGAACCTGATCCAGATAATGCTGGCGGAGGGAAAAAAGTGAGTATAACCACTCCTGAAACCAAGATAATTGCCGAAGCAACAATCTTGATTGCACTTTCGAGTGCTCTGTACTATACAAGTCGCATGTATCTTCCTTTTTTTCATCTCCCTGAAGGTGGTTCGATAACTGTTGCAAGCATGGTGCCCTTGTTTTGGTTTTCTTTGAGAAGGGGGTTACGTTGGGGTGTTGAAGCATGCATTGTTTATGGTTTAGTACACGTAGTGTTAAGCGGCGAAGTGTATTATCCAACGCAAATCTTACTTGACTACCCTCTAGCTTTTGGAGCACTAGGTTTAGCAGGTGCATTTAGGAAGCGACCGCTTGTCGGAGTGGCAGTGGGTATGACCGGCAGATTTGTGTGTCATTTTATATCTGGTATCGTCTTCTTTGCGGCCTATGCTTGGCCAGGATGGTCCCCTATTCCTTACTCAGCCGCATACAACGCAAGCTACTTGGTCCCAGAATTCGTAATCAGCGCAATTATCATGTACATAATCGTCAAAAGACAACTGCTTGAAATCTACATCTAAATCGAAAAATTGTCATCCTAGTACTTGCGTGCTGTCACACAGATTTTAGAAAGCATTTATATCGTATCCATACGTATAGTCGAGACTCTTAGAACAAACGACAGAGGAGCTGATTTTAGGTATGTTTGATCGTTCCAAATGCGATCTTTGCGGAGAGTGCTTAGTGAAGTGTCAGTATGTTGACTTCACCGAGGAAAAGGCGAAAGAAGAGATTGATAAACTCATTAGAGGAAAACCAGCCTCTATCATCAAAGAATGCATTACCTGCGTTGCCTGCAACCACTACTGCGAAAAGGGAGCTAATCCCTTCGACCTCATCAATCAGAGGCAAGAAGAAACCAGTCTCTTTCCGGTTAGCGATCGAGCCCTTGAAATGTTTTACGCGGCTGACATAATGCCCACGGAAGTTATCCTTGGTCAGCCTGGAAAACCGGTTATGTCCCTCTGTACTGTGGGAGATTTAATTTCCGGACTTTTTGAGGGGCAACTGTTTGAGGGGATGACCTTCCTAAAGGGGGGAGAATATTTCTGCAAGATAGGGTGGATCCATGCGGGAAAAGAGAGTCCTGTGAGAGAAGGCGCCCATGCTGTTGTAGAAAAGCTTGCTGAAACAAAAGCGGAGGAGATTATTTTCTACCACGACGACTGTTATGCCATGATGGCTACAAAGGTTAAGGAATATGGAATTGATTTGCCTTTTCAACCAATCCACATCATTGAGTATCTACTCAACTATCTCAAAGATCATAAGAAGCAGATAAAGAAGCTAAACATGAAGATTGCCTATCAACAGCCCTGCGCTTCTAGGTACACTCCTTGGAAGGACAAATGGCTGGACGAACTTTTTCACATTATTGGAGTTGAAAGGGTGAAGCGGCAACACGATCGAATTAACGCTCTCTGTTGCGGAGGACCAATTGTGGCTACAGATTACGAGAGAGCCGGTAGGATAAAAGATACGAATATAAAAGATGCCTTGGATGCTGGGGCTGAGGCCATGGTTTTCCTCTGCCCTCTTTGTTTCTTGAGTTTGAGGAGGAGAGCAAGGGAGGCAGGATTGGAACCAATTTCCCTAATTAATCTCTGTAGGCTAGCTTTGGGAGAGAAGCCGTCTGCCTAAGAGACCTAAAAAGAGAAAAGGCGTCTAGGAACGTTCCTGAGGTTACTGAAGTGAACGGCTAGGTATCGCCCACTCGCTTCTTGGGTTCATGCACGAGAAACAGAACTATGAAGAACTCTGGAACAATCAATCCAAGCGTTACGTAGAAGGGCATCTGAGGAATGAAGTTCACATAGAGGTAGTTACCTAGCAACATGCCGAAAGCCATCATGATGTAGCCCATGAAGTTGACGAACCCATTTACCTTACCCCTATTCTCCGGATGTACAAGATCCGTCGAAAGTGCCGT
>JGI2173J19968_10001166_pt1 | contig 10442 bp, 9 predicted proteins | sample DeeMarSWOR136_30_FD_19968 | JGI IMG/M metagenome (IMG submission 19968) | reverse complement strand
TCTCAACCTGGGTAAACGATATGACGAGGCACAAATGGTCGTGAGGGAAACACTGGAGACCTTGGGACTTGCCGGTTTCGAAGAGAGGGTGACCTACAAACTCTCCGACGGGGAAAGAAAGCTCGTATCCCTTGCAACGGTCCTCGCCATGAAACCCGAGGTTTTGCTGCTGGATGAACCCACATCCGGACTCGATGAGGAGACAACGGAAAGGATTATCCAGGTACTGAACCGTTCCTCTAAATCCTACATGATCATCTCCCAGGACAAAGGACTACTGGCCAGGACTACCCGGTGCATATACAGGATGGCGAATGGAAAATTGGAGGAATTAACGGATCGTAATCCCCTTTAGAAACCTACATCGGAGGCCAAATATTTCAAAGGTCTTCAGAAGATTTCCCTTCCCGTGGTGGTTGCGACCAATTTCCCGTGCTTAACCCCCCTGGTTCCGATTAACCTGTCGGCTACCTTTTTGATCTCCCGTGCCTTTCCCTTAACTACCAATACCTCAAGGCAATTGTGCTTATCCAGATGGACATGAAGTAACGATATCACAGCACCCTGAACCTGGTGCTGGTAGTCGATGAGCTTTTCGGTGAGATCACGCATCTCATGGGCGTAGACCAGGGTGATGGTTCCCACCGTCTCCTCATCTTCCTCCTCCCAGGATTGCTCGACCAACTCGTCCCGAATGAGATCCCGAATGGCCTCTGAGCGGTTGGAATACCCTTTATCGGCGATCAATTGATCGAAACGGGCAAGGAGACGACCATCCATGGAAATACCAAATCGAATCAGTTCGGACATTTTTGTACTCCCCAACCATCTATACCTCCTTAATTTAGTACTATTCGAATTGGATTAAGTCAATTCTTTTTTCAATTGACAACGAATAACATCTCGGAATTCATCGAACAATGGCGATTTCCCGACCTCTCCCTTGAAAAAGAGCGATCCAACTTCTATATTATAAGGGGAAATAGAGTAAGCCGAGGTTCAAATTCAGTGTCTGAATTGATTTTTATTCTTGCAATTATTGGGGCGTGGTTTCTCGTTAACATCTACGTTTTCCCCAAGCTCGGTATCAGGACCTGACTATCGAGTCTCTGTGATGTCGAGGATCGACAGAAAAGGGAAAAGTAGATCGCGGAGGGTTCTATGCCAATATATGAATATGGATGCGATGAGTGTGGACACGCCTTTGAAATGATACGAAGCGTTTCGGAAAGCGACCAACAGTTGAATTGTCCCCTCTGCAAGAGCTCAAAAGTCAACAAGTTGATGTCCGTGTTTAGCTCCTCTCACAGCCCAAGAAGTAGCTCTACTGGCAGTGCCCCATCCTGTGGTCCCGGAATGTTTACCTGAAGTTGAGAATTCCCGGTAGGTTGCTGGGTCTGGGTTTCGACTAAAACAGGGAAATGAAGATGAACAAAACACCATGAAAAGGAGATGCTAAGATGACTGAGGAAGGGTTGTTTAAGGCAACGGACGGGAATTTCGAACCCGAAATTCTGAAATCCGACGTTCCTGCGATGGTAGATTTCTGGGCTCCCTGGTGCGGCCCATGCCACATCATCGCACCTGTTATAGAAGAATTAGCAAAGGAATATGCGGGAAGGGTAAAAGTAGCCAAAATGAACGTGGATGAAAACCCCGCAACACCCAGCCGATATGGAATCAGGGGAATTCCCACGGTCATTCTCTTTAAAGATGGACAAGTCTTTGACCAGATCGTTGGTGCCGTTCCTAAATCGAAAGTCGAGGACATGCTAAAGAAGGCCCTCTAATCCGTAAAATCGAGCCTATAGATTTTCACCTGTCCTTTTATATCGTTCCCGCCCAAAAATCCCACCGGGACCGGATTTATGAAGTTGAACGCTCTCCCTCGAATTCGGCCGGGTGGTATGTTTATTTGGAGTTTCCGGACTTTCTGGAGGGCTCCCTTGTCCCTGAGCGTAATTGAATCTTCTCTTGCTACCAGCTTTTGGCCGAGCACGGGCCTATGTACTCCCCTGGCTTCGGGGAAGGGATGGAGGGTGAACTTATGCACATTCCCTGGATCCTCGATCGAAAATTCCCCTTGACATTGCATATGGTCATACAGTAAAGGTACGGACTTAATACCCTTCTGAACTCGGATTGAGGCTCGCATATGGGTGGGACATCCATTGGAGCCTTGATTGCAACATGATTTTGGGTGCTTCAACGTGAGGAGGTGTAAATTGCTCACCGAGAAGGGTCAGGATTTTCATCGGGTTAGTCGACTTCCACTCTATATCTTCGCCGTCGTCAATGAACTCAAACAGGTTGCACGCAGCAGGGGAGAAGACATCGTGGATCTGGGCATGGGTAACCCCGATATGCCAACACCTAGACACATCGTCCAAAAGCTCATCGAGGCATGCCGAAATCCCCGCAATTACCGATATTCAGCCTCCCGTGGAATCACCAAACTCAGGGTGGCTATTTGCGACTGGTATAGGCGGCGTTATGATGTGGAGTTGGATCCCGAATCAGAGGCCATCGTTACCATCGGATCGAAGGAAGGACTTGCCCACCTCGCCCTAGCTGTGATCGAACCGGGGGATGTGGTGTGCGTTCCTAACCCCACGTATCCAATTCACCCCTATTCCGTGATTATTGCAGGCGGTGCTTTGCGGAGTATTCCCCTGAGCCCGGACCGCGACTTTTTCGCGAACCTGACCTCGGCCACCAAGCTCACCTGGCCCCAACCAAAGATGCTCATCATATCCTTTCCTCACAACCCCACGACGACGGTGGTGGACCTGGGGTTTTTCGAGAAAGTAGTGGAATTCGCCCGTGAGCATAGGATCATTGTAGTTCACGACTTCGCATATGCGGATCTGTGCTTCGACGGGTACAAGGCACCCAGCTTTCTGCAGGCCAAGGGTGCCAAGGAAGTGGGTGTGGAATTTTACTCTCTCTCCAAGAGCTATAGTATGCCGGGATGTCGGGTGGGCTTCGCCGTAGGAAATCCTCGGCTGATCCACGCCCTCGCCAGGATCAAGAGCTACCTTGACTATGGGATCTTTCAACCACTCCAGATAGCCTCCATCATCGCGTTGAATGAGGATCAGACCTGTGTTGATGAGATCGTTGAGATCTACCAGAAGCGAAGAGACACCTTAGTCAAAGGGCTTGAACGTGCCGGCTGGAATGTCGAGAAGCCTAAGGGAACCATGTACGTTTGGGCACAAATTCCCGAGTACCACCGGAAGATGGGTTCCCTGGAATTCGCCAAGCTCCTTCTGGAAGAGGCGAAAGTGGTCGTTTCACCGGGTATCGGCTTCGGGGAATACGGAGACGAGTACGTTCGCTTCGCCCTCGTGGAAAACCAGCATCGGATTAACCAAGCCGTTCGGGGAATCCGAAAGGCTCTGTGAGAAAGTCCCATCCTTCTCAGATCGAGAGTTTTTCCCCTTTCGGCAAATTCACGCTTAGGGTATCGCCCTCCCCTATAGGGTACGATTCACATCCGAGGTTAGGTAGTTCCGCTTATAGTGTAGTTTATTCAAAGCATTGATGTAAGCTTTACCGCTCGCCACGATGATGTCGGTATCACTCCCGTGACCAATGATTGTCATCCCCTCCTTTTCCAGGGTGCATTTAACCGAGCCCTGGGCATCGGTGCCCCCGGTAATCGCGTCAACCTCATAGCGAACCAGCTTGCTCGTGTCGCCCGTGATCTTCTTGATCGTCTTGAAGACCGCATCCACGGGACCGTTCCCCAGATCGGCAGTCTTTATGACCTTTCCATCAACCTCCATTTGGACCGTTGCCGTGGGGATCAACTCGCTTCCACTGGTCACCGACAAAAAGGTTAACTTGTACTTGTCGGGGATCTGGACGATCTCGTCGGCGATAATCGCCTCAATGTCCTCGTCGTATACCTGCTTTTTGAGATCGCAGAGGTTCTTGAAGGCCTGAAAGGCCTTCTCCATCTGATCATCAGCGAGGTCGTAGCCCAGGCTTTTTACCCGATCGCGAAAGGCGTGTCGTCCGGAATGCTTTCCCAGAACGAGGATGCTCTTACTGAGGCCAACGGTCTCAGGGGTCATGATTTCATAGGTTGTTTTGTTCTTCAGGAGCCCATCCTGATGGATCCCGGACTCATGGGCGAAGGCGTTAGCCCCCACGATGGCCTTGTTGGGCTGGACCCGAATGCCAGTAATGGACGAGACGAGACGGCTTGTGGGGTAGATCTGTTCAGTTTGAATTCGGGTCTCGAGGCCAATGAGATCCCTGCGGACCTGTAAGGCCATGACGATCTCCTCAAGCGCGGTGTTTCCTGCTCGCTCTCCAATGCCGTTTATCGTGCATTCCACCTGTCGGGCTCCCTCCCGTACTGCCGCCAGGGAATTAGCCACTGCCAGTCCGAGGTCGTTGTGACAATGAACGCTGACCACGGCCTCCTGTATGTTCGGCACGTTCTCCACGAGATACTTGATGAGCTCACCAAACTCACCCGGAACGGCATATCCCACCGTATCGGGAATATTAACCGTCGTCGCTCCGGCCTCGATCGCCTCACCGATCATCCGCGCAAGGTATTCTCGATCGCTTCGGGTGGCATCCATGGCCGAAAACTCCACGTCATCGGTGTAGCTCTTGGCTCGTTTTACCGCCTTCACGGCCAGATTCAAGACATCTCTCCTCGACAACTTGAGCTGATGTTCCAGGTGAATATCCGAACTGGAGATAAAGGTGTGGATCCTCGGCTTTGCGGCATTTTGGATGGCTTGCCAGGCCCGATCGACATCGGCGCTGTTCGCCCGCGCTAGGCCCGCCACAACTGCTTCTTTCAGCTCCGCCGAAATGGCCTGAACAGCCTCGAAATCCCCTTGGGAGGCCACGGGAAATCCGGCTTCGATCACATCGACTCCCATCCGCTCCAACCGTTTGGCCACCCGGATCTTCTCACCAACGTTCATGCTGAACCCCGGAGACTGTTCACCATCCCTGAGGGTCGTATCGAAGATTTTGACAAATTGTGACATGGTCTGACCTCCCATTACTTTGCATTTTGACGAGGTTCACGAACTCCAATCCAAAAATGCCCTCCTCTAGATCTCCCGGCCAAAATCGCCTCTCTGATTTCGAGGGTCTTTTCGGCACCTTAAATCATCTCACCCCGGGGCGGTTGGATGTTCTCAGAACCGGGGATTTGACCGATCCCGAACGCCTGTCAATGAGCCTCTTCCCTCCCCGCGAAAGGGCTACCTGGCCTGTCCTGGCGATTTCCAGAATGCCGAAGGGTTTGAGAAGCTCCAGGATGGCGTTGATTTTCTTTTCATCACCAGTTACCTCCAGGGTCAGGCTCTCACGACTGGCATCCACGATTTTGGCCCTGAAAATGTCCGAAGTTCGCATGATCTCGGCCCGATTTCTCTCCTTGGCGCTCACTTTTATGAGGACCATCTCGCGAGTAATAAAATCTCCATTTGCGGTGGTGAAGTTGACCACCCGGATCACATCGATCAGCTTCCTGAGCTGCTTCATAACCTGTTCGATCTGAAGATCATCTCCCACAGCAGTACAGGTGATCCGGGAGATCGTTGGATCCGTGGTCTCCGCAACTGAGAGACTGTCGATGTTATAATTTCGAGCGCTGAACATAGCAGCNATTCGGGCCAAAACCCCGGGTCTGTTCTCAACCAAGATGGAAATCGTGTTTTTCATATCTCAATCCTCACGAGGGGAAGGTTAGGGGTACTACCTTCTTTGCCTTTTTATCGGGCTTTGCAAGTATCATTTGGTCAATACCGTGGCCGGGTGGCACCATGGGAAAAACATTCTCTTCCGGATCCACAATAAAGTCCATGACCACAGGTCCCTGGATGGAGAGAGCTTTCTTCAAGCAAGGAAGGACATCCCGTGGATGGTCGGCTCGAAGTCCAACCGCTCCGTATGCCTCGGCCAATCTCACGAAGTCCGGTTGGACATCCAAAGCGGTTTCTGAATACCGTTTGTCAAAGAAGAGTTCCTGCCACTGGCGAACCATCCCCAGGGAATGGTTGTTCAGAATGGCCACTTTGATGGGAAGGCGATACTGGACCGCTGTGGCCAATTCCTGCGCATTCATCTGAAAGCTCCCCTCCCCGGCGATGTCGAAGACGATACGGCCCGGGAAGGCCACCTGTGCACCGATAGCCGCTGGCAATCCATAGCCCATGGTTCCCAACCCACCAGAGGAAAGGATAGTCCGGGGGCGAGTGAACCGATAGAACTGGGCCGTCCACATCTGATTTTGTCCCACCTCCGTGGCGACGATGGCCTCACCCCTGGTCAACCGATGAATCTGCTGAATTACGTATTGAGGCTTGATCACAGTCTGGGAAGGCTGATAGCGCAAGGGATGTTCTGCCGCGTACCCGCGGACCTCCTCCAGCCAGGGTTTTCGGGCACCCTTCCACACGTCACCGTGCTCCTTGAGACCCTTGACCATTCGGGAGAGGATGTTCTTGGCATCCCCCACGATGGGAACGTTCACGGTCACATTCTTGCTGATCGATGAGGGGTCGATATCCACATGAATGATCCTGGCCGAGGGCGCAAAGGTCTCGACCTTCCCCGTCACCCGGTCATCAAAACGGCTCCCGATGGCAAACAACAAATCGCACTGGGTGATCGCTGTGTTCGCCGCGTACGTCCCGTGCATGCCCAACATGCCCAGGAAGAGAGGGTGATCGCCGGGAAATCCCCCCAGACCCAGAAGGGTAACCGTCACCGGTATCCGGGCCAACTCCGCCAACGCGAGAAGCTCCTCTTGGGCTCCAGAATGGATAACACCTCCACCGGCATATATGACTGGCTTTTTGGCTTTCAGAATCTCTCGAACGGCCACTTTTATCTGGCCGGAATGTCCCAAGGTCACCGGCGCGTATCCGCGGACTTCAAACTTTTCCGGGCTTTCCACCGATGCCTCTCCGGTTATGACGTCTTTTGGTAGATCAACGAGCACCGGCCCGGGTCTGCCCGTTGAAGCGATATGGAACGCCTCCCGAATAACTCTTCCCAAATCGCCAGTTTCCTTGACGAGATAGTTGTGCTTGGTACAGGTCCGGGTGATGCCCAGTATATCAGCCTCCTGGAAAGCATCATTCCCCATTTGATTCGTGGCAACTTGTCCCGTTAGCACCACAATGGGTATGGAGTCCATAAAGGCCGTCACCACGCCAGTAACGACATTGGTCGCTCCTGGTCCCGATGTAACCAGGCAAACCCCGGTTTTACCCGTCGCCCGGGCGTAGCCATCGGCAGCATGAATGGCTCCCTGTTCATGACGCACCAGGACGTGTTTAATATGGGGGTGATTTATCAACTCATCATAGAGGTGGATGACGGCGCCTCCCGGGTAGCCAAATATGACTTCAACTCCTTCGCGAAGGAAACTCTCAAATATAATCTGTGCCCCTGTTCGTTTTTTCAATGTCATCCTCCCAGTTGTGGTTACTTCCGCCCTGCCAGCTCCTAAAGCGTAGGGCGGTAATATTCTCCTACTCTAAGGGTGAAAATAAAAAGCCGCAGGATTTCTCCCACGGCTTCAAAAAGAGAAGGCCGTGGGCGCTATTGCTGCCCACGGCCTGCCTTCCCTCAGTAAACTAGATCTCCTCTCCGGGCAGGCAGTGGACAGCTTCTAAGGACCAAAACCAAAAGCAAACCCATTAGCTGGACGGCAACAACCATCAAAACCAACCCTACCTGACCCATGAAAGAATCCTTCCCTTCTATATGGGAACCAAATTAAGATTACAATAAATAAATAATCTATTAATACTCCATTTGTCAAGTATAAAAATGTAAAAAATTTCCCAAAGGCTCCCCTATTCCCGGGAAACGGGCGTGATCTCTATCGGCACGAGCACGATTTCGATGCGCCGATTCCGCGCTCTTCCTTCTTCGTCATCGTTAGAGGCGACGGGGTGGTATTCGCCGTAACCGGTCGCGGATAGCACCGTAGGATCAATACCGGTTTTCTCCTGCAGATATCTGGCTACATTGGTCGCCCGCGCCGCCGAAAGCTCCCAATTCGTGGGGTACCTCCTCGCCAGTTCTGGTCCGATGGGAACATTATCCGTGTGTCCCTCCACATTGATGGCGCTGTCCTTCACGTTCAGCAAAATCTCCCCCACTCGCTCCAATACTTCGACGCCTTCGGGTTTGATGGTGGTCTTTCCCGAATCGAACAGGATTTCGTCGAGCATATTCACCTTCAATTTTCCCCTCAATTGCGTGATGGTTATCTGGCCTTTCTCGATCTCGGATTTCATCCCCTCCAATAAGTCTTCGTAGGTGCTCTTTACCTCCTTCATCTCTTCTTCTCTCCGGCGCTCCAAAGCCTCAGCTTCAGCCTGGAGTGTATCTATCCTCTGCTGAAGACCCTCGTTTTCCTTCTCCAGCTCGAAGATTTGATTCCGGAGGTTTACAATGTTCTTGCTCAGGCTATCCTCCTTGGCCCGTAAAATCTTCTCCAGTTCGAGGTTATCCTCCTTGAGTCGGGCGACCTCCCTTTCAAGGGAAAGGTTTTTGAGTTTCAAATCGGTTTTCGCCTTCTCCAGATCATTCCTTTCCCCCTGGAGGGTAACGACCTGTTTATCGAGAGCCTCCCTCATTCCCTGCAACCTGGCGTTTTCAGATCGACATGTGGATAACTCCCTCGAGAATTTCTCGCCCTCCTCCACCTTCAATAAATAATCTTTCTTGCTTACGCAACTCCCCATAACTACTAAGCTCAGAATTAACATGGTAACCAAGACAATCCGCTTCTCGCGATTCATTGTTCACCTCCATTTGGTTTCCTTACTGGAGTAAGGATAGGTTATCGTTCCAAATCAGTCACGGTGGCGTCCAAGGTGCCGATTAGATCCTTGGTTCTGAGCTTCAGGATGAGGCCACGCCTTCCTCCATTGATATAGATTTCACCATGATCCAAGATTCCCTCATCGGCGTAGACCGGAAGTTGGGTCCTCGCCCCAAAGGGGCTGATACCTCCCACGAGGTATCCCGTGAGGCGCTGTGCATCGCGCTCGCTTGCCACCTGGGCCTCCTTAACACCCGTGGATCTGGCCAACTCCTTTAAGGAAACATCCTTGGAACCGGGCATGAGGACGAAGATGAAACGGTTATCCGCGAGCCGGACAATGAGGGATTTAAGCATAGCATCGAGGCGAACGCCCAACGCCTTAGCCGCATATTCCGAGCCCTTTTGTCGGAAATCATACTCAAGGGATTCAAAAGGAATCCCCCGTTCAATCAAGAACCGCTCGCCTCTACTGGACACAATGGCTCCTCGTCAGTACCTCCACGTTCGCTTGAGCTTCGGGATACCTCGGTGTCAAATGCAAGCCTTTCCCATACCCTGGATACACAGATCCTTATTATAGACGATGAACGGGCGAAGGCAGAAAATTGCGCCCANTATTTTATTATGGATTTTATTTGAAAGCAAGGACAAATTAAGTAAACCAGTTTTCTGACTTACTCGTCGACTCCGTTATCCCTTAGCGTAATCTACCGGAGAAGTAGAGTACCATTGAGGGTGATTTTCTTACAATCGACTTATACTATCTACATGGGACGAGGGAATACATCACATGGAATAATGGGGTGATAGAAATATACCGAGTGAGGGAAGGGTTAATATTTAGAACCCCCAATTGATATAATGAGGGATAGGATACGAGGACATTTTCGTAACGTTTGAAGGAGGACGATGTGACCCATAGAGATGAAGGACATTATGCCCAAAAACACGCGGATCAAGTCCAGCTCGNCCAAGCCCTTGCTGACACCATTAGGAGACATGCGGTTGGGGGAAGGGTTTCATGTGCGGCGGCGTTTCGCATCGTGGAGGAGATGCATATTAAGCCGATAGAGGTAGGGCAGGCCTTGGACTTTTTGGAGATGAAAATCATAAAATGCCAGTTGGGGCTTTTCGGACATGAAGGGGGGAAACGTCTTATCGTCGAACTCGCTGAGACGGTTCCATCGGAGCTGGAAGAAGCCCTTCGAGCAGGTCTTGTCAATGGACGGCTGCCCTGCGCCACCGCATGGGATATCGCACAACGATTCAATTTACCCAAAATGAAGATCACATCGGCATGCGAAAAACTGAATCTACGGATAAGTCAATGTCAACTGCGGACATTCTAACGGAGTTGGGCAAAGCAGGGTGTTCACCGGGGGGGGGATGTCAACAGTCTTGGGGCTGTTGCCCAAACCTCCTGGAGCGAATATTAAAGAATTTTTGTTAACTATTCTTAGTGCTTCGATTCGCAAATACAATGACGTATTCTCTGGAGCAAGATCTGAGCGAATGCTCACTCCATTCGGCCCGGGCTCATGGCCGAGGGCAGCACTAAGTCCTGAGGCCTTCGACCGAGACATGTCGACGAGCTCATGTCGAGTCGCTCAGTCGA
>JGI2173J19968_10001165_pt1 | contig 10447 bp, 8 predicted proteins | sample DeeMarSWOR136_30_FD_19968 | JGI IMG/M metagenome (IMG submission 19968) | reverse complement strand
CAATGAGGCTGGTAACCGATACTACCAGCATAGGGACACCATTGACCCCGGAGTATAGAGGGCGTCCTCTCCAGTCGCATCTCAACCATGCGGGACACAGTAATCCCGATGAGGTCCACGGTATGTGGTAGGCCGGCCGTAAGGAAGGCACAAATCCTCAGCGGGAAAGGGATGCTCCCAGAAGCGAAGGCCGGCAGCCGAAAGGCAAGGGAAAATCATAACCCGCCGGACAGGTCAGATGGCCAGCCTGAAAGGGCGCAGACGGGGAGCAGGTGTTTCACCCGAAGGTCGTGGTGAAGGTTTCGAACTGAAGGACAAGTTAGATGCACGAGTCAAATCATGCAAACGGACCAACAGAACGATGCGACTGGCAACAGGTCAACTGGACCAAAGTCAATCGTGTTGTTAGAAACCTGAGACGGCGTATCTATCGGGCCACCACGGAGGGCGACCTCAAGAAGGTTCGCTCCCTCCAGAAGTTGCTGCTGCGGAATCGCGCCAATGTGTTGCAGAGCATTCGGCGTGTTACGCAACAGAACAAAGGCAAACGCACGCCAGGCGTGGACCGACAGCTTGTTTTAACGGATCACACCAGAGGACGGTTAGCGGAGGTTCTACTGCGCTACCAACCTTGGCGGGCCAAGCCGGTGCGTCGGGTGTATGTTCCGAAAGCCAACAATAAACGGCGGCCGCTGGGAATTCCAACAATTCGAGATCGTTGCCTCCAAGCAATGGTCAAGAATGCGTTGGAGCCGGAATGGGAGGCTTGTTTTGAACCAACCAGTTACGGCTTTCGTCCCGGCAGAAGCTGTCAGGATGCCATTGCGAAAGTCTTCCAATTCACGCTGCCTAACAGTAGCAGAAAGTGGGTGATTGACGCGGACATCCGGGGAGCATTTGACAATATTAGCCACGCGTACCTTATGGAGGCCATTGGGCAGTTCCCCGCAAAGGAGCTGATCAAACAATGGCTGAAAGCCGGGTATGTGGAATTGGGACGCCTGCATGAGACTTTAGCAGGTGCGCCACAAGGCGCGATTGTCAGCCCTTTGTTGGCTAATGTCGCCCTACACGGAATGGAGCAGGCTTTGGGAATCCAACGTGATTCACATGGTAATCTGCGTAGCTCACGTGCTATGGTGCGATACGCTGATGACTTTGTGGTGTTCTGTCAGACCCAAGAAGATGCCGTTGCATGCATCCAAATTCTGAAGGAATGGCTGGCCAAGCGTGGTCTTCAATTCTCACAGGAGAAGACTCGAATTGTGCATCTTCAAGATGGCTTCGAGTTCTTGGGCTTTCATGTCAGGCACTACAAAGACCGCCGCACAAAAAGCGGTTGGATTCGGCGCATCAAACCGAGTGCGAAATCCGTTAAACGGATTAAGGAGAAGCTCCGTGAGATTTGGCGAGAAGGCCGCCATATGACCATGGTAGCGATTGTTCTCAGGCTTAATCCAGTGATCCGTGGATGGGCGTATTACTTCCGGACACAGGCGTCGACCAAGACGTTCGTTGCCTTGGACTATTGGATGTTCGGGCGCGAAATGCGTTTTGTTAGACGCCGTCACGGTCGCAAGAGTTGGAAATGGCTCCAAGAGCAATACTGGGGCTGCCTACATCCCACACGTCGAGACCGCTGGGTCTTTGGCGTGCCCCAAAAGGGGCTGTATTTGCAGAAATTCAGCTGGGTCCGATTCCATCGGCACACGCTTGTCCGGGGTACGGCTTCACCCGATGATCCGAGCTTGTCGCAGTATTGGATTAGAAGACGTGCACAGCTTCGAAACGTGCGTGTACTTCCTAACCCTGCTGGAAATGCCTTTGACTAACTCAGCGATCTGGATGACGAGGTGGTTAGTGAAATGCTTGAGCCGTGTGCGGTGAAAGTCGCACGCACGGTTCTTAGGGGGGTGGGTGGCCGAAAGGCCACCTACCTACCCGACATTTGTCAGGCAGTCAGTGACACCGAGAGAGTACGGTTCGAGTGGAACTAATGTAGACCAGATATTCCACTCTAACCGAGTTGAGGATAAACTCGTAGAGGGGTAGGGGGGTGAGTTTACACGTCCGTTGTTATTATAATTATTATTATAATCTATTTAATTATTTTCTATATAGTCAACATATATGCCGAATTGCGCTTACCACTGAACAGTGGTGACAGAAGAAAAGACAAATAAACTAAAGCAAAGATGCTACCACGCTTAAACTCGACCCCCTACTCCCAATCTATACCTGTATACCTTTTACTGTAAAAAGCCCAAAATATGACGCTTAAACTCGATGGATCTACTCAAACCTCAACCTGCAAATCTGTTCAGTAATAGATCTGTCAAAGGTCAAGATAACACGATTTGTGTAAACACGATCTATCTTTGTAGCAACTAAAGCCAGAAGACCAACGCTCTGAAGGTAACCGAGATTTGTGTAGAAATACATATAACTGAATGGCTTCATCCTATGGCGTTGGCTGAACTGACAATACCTTTTATAAATATCCTTGGTTAAATCTGACTGGCTTGTAGCTGCTGCCCATAGGATCAACAGATTAGCATCGGTCAAATCAACAACTTGGTCAATGACAATATCACGCCTGGCATCCTCAAAGCACTGCTCAACACTATCATCTGGGCTCATTACCTTGTAGTACAAGGTCTTTATAGCCACGCGGGCATCTGAATTGGTCATCTTTGTAGTTAGAGCTGAGATCTGGGATATATGACCCTTTTGGTATTTCTTGAGCCCCTTTTCAGCCCTGCCTAACAGAATTTGACCGATCTGTTCAGCATTGTAGTTCTTGAAATATAACCTAAGAGGCTGCAAACTGCTACGTGTCGCAGCATCGAGTTGCTTGAGAATATGCGGCGTATTTGACAGCATAATAATCATATATGGCTGCTCGCTTCTGCTCAAAAAGTAGAGAATTTCACGATTCTTATCCTTTATGCTCATCAGGTCGATTTCATCCAAGATTAGAACTGTTTTCTTTCGATAACACAGCACGAATCTCTTATAAAGATCCCCAAGGCTGGAACCTGCTACTTTCTCATTGTCCAATAGCTGGGCAAATATTTTGAAGCTGGTGTTGTGATGACGGCAGTTCACATAGAGCACATCAAGTCCAGTTTCTTGTGAAATTATTTTCTGCAGATACTTCAACATCAGAGTCTTACCAGAACCTCTGCTGCCGACTATTGACATGTGGGTTGGGATTCCCGTGGTTTCGAACCGAAGCATGTGTTTGATAATCTCTTTGACCTCCTCTCTTTGCACCGGCTCTTCTGGGATATAGTTATAGTCGAAAACAGTAAAGTCTTCTACGTTTGCTGAATTCTTTATAAGGCAGTTTCTATTCTTGTTCAAATAAGACGCTATATCCATCTGACGCATCAACTCCAACCCAGTTATCAACTGAATTGATATTTAATACTTTCGTGCCACTTCCGAGTAATAAACAACAACACCCATATCTCCAAGTAAGCCTAAAACCGAAAGAATTAAATAGTAGTGGCGCCAATAGGTCTCGTATGAGAATATTCAACTTTTATCACAATACTATCATCGTGGACTTTATGGAGACTGCCTTGCCTGATTTTATACTGTCCTTTACCTTCTTCACTTCTGTTGTTTTTGCTGTTCTGAACAAGCACTTTGGTCAGCGAAGACCCGCTATTGGAATGTCTGCTGCTCTTGGCTTTGCACTTGCCACCGGCCTCACCTGGTGGGAACGAGCCACGGGATTTTCCATAAGGGACTTAGGCCCGATTGCTGTTGGATTTGCGATTATTGTTTTAGCATTCGTGATGTATAAGGCAATCCATCAGGTTGGCGGTTCGTGGGCTGGAGCTGCCATCGCCTTTGGGGCAAGTATTCTGGTTGCCAAGCTTCTGGAGTTGAACATTCCAATTGACCCAGAGGTTATCCAGGCAATTATGCTCGTAGCACTCATTGTGGGGATTCTGGCCCTGGTCAATTACACCCGCGGTCACTCGCCTTATCCAGTCCGGACTGCGTATGAAGTACCTGTTATTCGCCACGATATGAGTGATCTCTACCAAGGCAAACGTGTATCAAATCGTCTTAGAGACCGATTCCGCAGGCTCCGTGACGAATCAAGAAATCTCACCGAACATCCGGAGCAGACAGGCCAGATTCTACTGCAGCTAAGACGTACACTTCCTGCCGAAGGTTATCTAACGCAAAAAATGGCACAGCTGCGAGCAAAGGCACATCGAATCCGCAACGGTCATATTGCCAGATTAGAAGAGACCCGACAGATATTTGCAAAACTGCCTGTATCTGCAAAGAAGAAAGCTGCTGCGCAGCTTGCTTCACGTTACAAACAGATCGCTGGTATTGACACTCGGCTTGAGCGATTAGATGCATCCGTTGCTGAAACAGAGCGAAGAGTTCGGGAGCTAACCAAGCATGCTGAACAGTATGCTGCCAATTGTAATTATAAGAAACTCTATGAGACTCTCAACATGGCGGAGAAACTCCAAAACCACAACAGCAAGCTTCTAAAATCCATACAACACACTGAAGCAAAGCTCTCAGCTATCGCTAAGAAGGTCGCAAACGAGGTGAGGCAAATTGAAAAATGAAGTCAAAGACGAAGAGCTTGAAGAAATGTTGGACGAGCTTGATCCACCATACGAATCACTAGACGAATTGAAGATCGGCCGCTTGTTGGACCAGTACGGCATTCCATTTTTCTACAAGCAGGCGACGATTGTGCATGACCAGGGCAAGAACCGAATTGCGAAACCGTCATTCACATTGGTCAGCTACGGTGGCGCTGTCATCGACTACGTTGCCGCTGCGGACGAACAGCGGGTGCTACAGAAGGAGCAACTATATCGCTATAATCAGATTCCCGCTGTCGTGCTCGGCCCGCCGGACTTGGACAAGCCGAACTGGGACACGAATCTCTATGAGAAGCTCGAACGGATGTCTCGCCAAACCTTTGACCCGATGCGGTACTCGCCGGTGAACATTGATGGGTGAAGGCTGCAGCAGTGCGCTGGCCCGATACAAGCTCAGGCAAGTGCTAAAATTGTCCTGCCGGGGGCTTCGTGGCCGCCTGGAGGGTCTTCATCCTGAAAGGCAATCGGAGATTTGATCCGTTGTCCACGCAATGATTGTGTCCATAACTTATTGTATAGCAGGCATATACATCAGACTTAGTCTTCTGGCGTGCGTACATGTCTCCAGCCTGACTCCACCTATAACAGCGTTTTGCCTCGCTGATGGCCTTCGCCGCAAGAACTGCCGATACAATGGACACTATGAGAAAGCCATGGATGTACAAACGAAAGAACGTCAAAGGCTGGTGGGTCGGCTGGTATGAAGGCGGCAAGAGAAAATCCAAAGCACTACCAAGCAAGGCATTGGCGGAGCACTTCTGCCACATCAAATACACTCAACTCAACTCTGACGTTTTCACAGGCATTGTCGATGTCACGTGGCGGCAAATGGTTGCAGAGTATCATCACGCCAAACAAGTGGAAGGACTCCAAGACACGTCGATGTATGAAACGCGATTGACACTGCGCCATTACGAGCGATTAGCGGGACCTGCTTCATCAAAGCAAGTCACTCAGCAGAGTCTGGATGAGTTTATCTTGGAAAGAAGCAAGGAGGTGGCGAAGAACACGCTGAATAAGGACATAAGAAACATAACTGCGTTTCTCAATTGGGCCTCAAAGAATCGATACGTCGCGTCTGACCTCAAGGTAAAGGAAATCAAGGTGGAGCGCAAACCCGTAACCGCTTTGTTCCCTCAGCAGGTGCGAGATCTCATAAGGCTGGTGTCTAAGTACCCTACTCTGCGCCTGAGAGTCTTACTGGCAGTAACGACAGGTCTTCGTCGTGGCGACATTGAAGCCATACAGATTGGAGATATCCACTTCGACCGGAATACCATCACGACACGAAACCGCAAGGCGAAGAAGGCAATGGCAGAACGTCCAGTTCCTGAGCAGATCATGACAGAACTGTCCAACTACGTCGCTGCTCTTCCAGAAGGACAAAGATTGCTTTTTGTGGACCAATTCTCGCCGAAGAAGTGGGGAAGAATACGCCGCAAGGCAGGATTGTCTGAATTGAAATTCCATGATCTGCGAAGAACATTCGCTTCTCTGCTAGCCCAGAGAGGCGTATCGACGGCAGTAACTCAAAGGCTCTTAGAACACTCAACACCTCAACTCACCAATGACGTCTACACCAACGTTGATCCGGCACTTCGCCAGGCTATTGAATGTTTGCCTGTGGCGGAGTGGCTGTGATGAGCATTGACGGTTTTGCGCGACGATTTGCATCACTTCGGATGAGGATCGACGGATTCTGGAATCCGTTGGTCCGGTTGGCCCATTCCCTCACACAGTTGCGAGGGCCGCGGAAGACCGGCGGACAATCAATCCGTTGGTCTAGCTTCATCAGATAGCCAAGCACACTACAAGAGGTATCTAAATTCGTGGTGGCTCAAGTTTATCTAAAGTGATTGCCTCAGGATCATCTTGAAACATACGAACCGAGGCTAACACTAACAATCCAGTTCTCAGCTACCATGTCTTTCTCGCGATAAAGCTGACCGCACATAACAGGGCCTTGGCAGAATGACTTGTAGCTTTGGCCCATCCTTTGCGCTAAGTCGCGCTCGGAAACCGCGGGACAAAGCCATTTCCGTAGGAACAAACCGGACGAAATCATTTGCAACAAGCGTCCCATCGCTTGCTAACAAGAGTTCAAGTCTGCACCCACTTGCTAATATAACGGCAATAAGAACGCAGCTGAGTGGTGAATGTCTTCCAACCAAAACCTTCTGCCTACGCACTCTGATGTACGCGACGTCATCAAGAGTCACCTGATAGGTAGGGTCTTTTTGGCTAGCAGACACTGGGCATACCAGAGTGAAACGTATCCGGTAGTATGGTCCACTGCTGCCTATATAGTACCTCTCGAAGCCAAAATAAACTGTAGCGCCTCCTGTAAAGCACACTGGGCAGAGACTTTGGTCGGATGCATTGTGGTATGGGGCAATCGTCATATACTCGGCCGTGTCTCCTTCCAGGTAGGTGTGGCTATGTCCTTCCTCATCTTCAAAAAAGAACTTGTAGGAGGTTATCTTGCCTGTTCTGTCTACCCTGCGACAATGATATAGAAAACCCCTCGAGTCAAATGGGATGCCAGCCTGTAAGGGTGCAACGAAAATCCCCGAATTCTGCCCGACAAAGGGATCGACGTCCAGATCAACAATGAAGTCTACTCCGCCTATTGTCACAACATTAAACACATGGATACCAGGCAAACGGTGTGCGCTCTCACAGAACTCGTCAGGCAGCTCTCTCGCGACAATTTGCGTGTCAAACCCGTTATTCACAAGTATCCGCGTTACGTATTCCTCTACGCACGTAATACATATTGCGCCGAGTCCCCCCTGAACCTTGTAGCCTATCAGTGGGTTATCCGAGAACTTGGCTACGAGGCGTGCCTTGGCTTGCTCAAGCTCGTTCAAAGCCGCCGCAAATCTACTGATCTCCGGTCTGCTCCAAGTTTTGAGTAATCTGCCAAACTTCTCCTCGAAATTCGTGCTGTTTATGGCGAAATACGGACTCAATGTTTGCGCCAGTTCCATTTGCTTCGGCTCCGTGGTTGCGAGCAACGTCCCCAGCTCTGGGTTAGTCCCAATCTAAAGGTCAACCAAGTGCAAGCAGAGGCCTGTCGTTGGTCTGAGCCTCCTTTTCCTCTTCACCGTTGCGTTCAAATCCTCGCATGACATTCTTAATCCAACTCATAGTCGGGACTGGTAACGGGTCAAAACCATTTAGGATCGCCAAGTACGTCGCCATGTGGGCATTGAAATAAACCGCAAACAAAGCCCTCTGGAATGGATTCTCACCTTGGGCGTTCAGGCTTGCACGGCACCCTTTCTCTTCTATGACCAGTTCGATCGTCTTGTCTAAGCGTAAGCGAATCCTTGGTTCTTCATCCAACGAACGGATGAAATAGTAAACGAATGGATTCTCATCCAAACCACTCTGCGATGATTCCACACCTGCTCGGATTGACTCAACCAGATTATGTAGGAACTCTGGGGCTTCATAGAATATGGCATTAACCTTTGAACGCTCGTGTAGTTGTGTCCTGATCTCATGTCCTATTGCCCAATTGTTCCTGTCAACCAGGATACAAGGGACTCTCTTCTGCCAAAGGTCATATTCTCCGAGATTCCTTTCTCCTTTGTAAGCTACTCCATAGAGCAGAAAGAAGGCGAGTTGCTTTGCAGGGTTGTTCTTGTACGGAACCCTAGGGCTAAACCTCTGTCTCCACTCTTCTATTAAAGGGATAATCTCATTGTCAAACGCCAAGTCTTCCAGTACTAGGCTGCCTTCTGAACCCGGCGCTAATCCGAGTGAGGCAAGAAAAGCCAACACTGCTGTCAACTGCAGACAAACGCTTTCTCTGGGTTGAATGACATAGGCCGGATGTTCCTCCTCAGCAGGCATCTGAATTAACGGGATGCCCTTCTCCCTGGCAATATCCCCTAATCGTCCTCCTTTCGTCAGTACAACCAGCATATCGGTTTTGTGCCGCACAGTCCTGTAGCATTCAATTATTTCTTCGGTGTTACCAGAAAAACTACTGAATATGGCGAGCGTACTCTTATCAATGTAGTCAGAATTCGGGGTATCAGCGTGGGTTACATCAACTCTGATAGATGATCTGCGGGAGTTGGTGATTATACCCGCTGCAATATCGTGGGGGGCCCCCGAACCGCCCAAGCCGAATATGGCAACATGTCGTATGGCTTTCTGTCTATGCTTTCTCCTGAATTCCTCCGCGTTCTCAAGAGCCCTTCGTTTCATGGTCACGACATGGTCTTGCCACCGTCCTAGTCGCTCTAACATTCCTGAGCGATCGATAAGCTTCACAAGTCGCTCATTGTCAAGCAGACCATCAGGGCCTAAGATCCCTAGCGCGGTTTGAATGGCAGCTTGCTCAATAACTGCAGCTTTATTCACTGCCTCATACTTCTCGCGTTCACCCGGCTTCAGTCCATCCGGTGTAGGACCATAGAGAATCGCGGACTGCTCCTCAATTATGCTTGCGAGATCATTAATTATACGGTCTTTGTTTGACTTATCAGCAGTCAAGGCATTGACTGCTTGGTGCCTCTGTTGGGAGGGACCGTCGACGAGTGTTCTAATATGCTCAGTATAGTGAGTCCCATTGGGATTGCTTCCTTGCATAACAAATTCTCCTTGATTTATCGGTGACATGTGAAACCACCTTGTTATGATTAATTCAATTTTTCAGCAAGAGCAAAGTCCGGATGCAGCTTCCTTGTTTCGACTCTCCTATGACATAAATCCAATTGCCAATGGCTTCGCTATTCACATGGCACCGCACGTACAAGCTTTCCAGCTCGCAGTTGTTTGAGCAGCAACATGTGAGTATAGTCAGGAGGAATAATTGCGTCGGGTTCGATGACTTTAAAGTGTGGTTTCACACCCTTACCGGTTACCATCAGCAGTACAGTACTTCCACACGGTATGCTGCCACAACGGACCAACTCGACCAGACCTGCATAGCCGACAAATGCTGACTTTTCAGTGTCAGCTAAGATGTAATTGTGACTTGCAAGAGAATCACACAATTCACTTTCGCAGGAAAGTACAGTCCTTGGCTCCACAGCCATAAGGATACCCTTGCTAGCTTTCAGCGCTTGGCGCAAATAAGGGTAGTATGCCGGCGCGTTTGTCGTATGAAGCGTGGGTTCGAATGGTTGGTCAACACCGTAAGTGGGTGTCTGTGCTTCCAAACCAAGCTCATCGAGGTTCTGCTCCCATGCTCGCTGTGCTGGTGCAAATTCCGAAATCTGCACAGCGACAATTCGCGGCACTGTAACTTTATTATTCGTCCAACGCGCCAGTCGTGTTATTCCCTTGTGGAATCCTATGGGGCCCATACCCGCTGCGATAGTTTGTACATAGAAATCCATGTTAGGCATCTGACCGTCCAATATTGCCTCACCAATTTCGTATGCTTGGGTGGCGTTAGCTTCCGAGCGCTCATGAAAAGGTGATATTTTGGGGAAGTGATGTTTTTTTGAGAATGCCATTGCATAATTCTTTACGTCAACAGGATGACCTTTTACAAGGATTATCTTGTTGTAGCTCGATTTAGGGGGAGCTATGAGCTTGTATGCTGAACATGCTGGCGCAAAGAAGAAAGAGTCAAGGCCGGCAAGTCCAGCGTAATAGGTGATTGCTATCCCGGTGTTGCCCGTTGATTGCATTACCAAGTTATCCAGGCCGGCCATAGCAGACCTACTTATTACAAAGGAAGCTTCGCGGTCTTTGAATGTACCCGTGGGATTTTCGCTCTCAAGCTTGGCATAAAGCGTTATGCCAAGACGTTTGCTCAAGTCTTCCAACAGGAT
>JGI2173J19968_10001158_pt1 | contig 10472 bp, 8 predicted proteins | sample DeeMarSWOR136_30_FD_19968 | JGI IMG/M metagenome (IMG submission 19968) | reverse complement strand
ATGTCAACGTCGTCTTCCCATGATCCACATGACCAATCGTCCCCACATTTACATGAGGCTTCGTCCTCACAAACTTCGGCTTCGACATCGCTACCCCCTCCCATATCCTAACGAAAATTCATTTTGGAGCCCACGATCGGGATTGAACCGATGACCTCTTCCTTACCAAGGAAGCGCTCCACCACTGAGCTACGTGGGCTCAAGAGGTTAATAACCTGTACCTATAGTAAAAGAGACAGACAATAACTCCAACCTACTCGCCCGGGCAGGCAATTAAGGCAAAAAATTGACGCAAATACGGAATTTCCCCGCTGATCATGCAGGCTATTAAGGCTTGAATATGATCTAATTTTCTTAATCTCTGGACCTAAAAAGCGGAATTGACTCTCTTGGAGCGGGAAACGGGATTTGAACCCGCGACCCTCAGCTTGGAAGGCTGATGCTCTGCCAACTGAGCTATTCCCGCTAAATGGCACCTCATGGTGGAGAGGGGAGGATTCGAACCTCCGAAGGCTACGCCAACAGATTTACAGTCTGCCCCCTTTGGCCGCTCGGGAACCTCTCCTCCTGAATCAATGTAAATTATTAATATAACAAATAATGATAATAAAATCAAATAGTATCTTGGCCAAAAAACGAAAATGTGAGGATTTTTCTTCAGGTTATCTCGAAAAATCAGAAAATATCTTAATAATTCACGAATATAGTCCAACTAGCTACTATTTTATATCATATCCTCATCTCCTCTGTCAAGATTCTCCTCTTTTTATTTTCATCCTTCCTTAGTCCTTCGATTCATAAGTTCGGTGACGAACTTATTTAGCCCTCGACTGAGCTCGGTCGAAGGCCTCAGCACTCAGTCCTGAGTGAGGAATATCTATGATGTCATGCACAAAAATACGTTACTCTATTTGCGAATCGAAGCACTTAGTCTTCCACGCAGCCATCGAAGGAGGCATAAGAGTCCTCCGTTGTCCCTGAGCGTAAATTCATCCTTCAAACTGCAGCACCGCATAACGGCAGCACCCAAACTCTACTGGAGGAGGAAAATATTCCCCGTCCGCACATCCCGCAAGGGTCACCTCACGAAGCATTGAAGCAAAGGGACAGGAGCTTGTAAGGAACTCGGGAAACCCCAAGGCAATAGTCCTTGCATTGAATAATAAAATATGTTAGTTATTTTTGAGATTTACGCATTATTTGTTCATTAATTATTAAAGATTATTCTACAATTTTGACGCGTAAAGCATTTTGCCTTCATTCGCCATCGAGGGACAAAACCCAGTGAGTTCCGATATCAGAGCATATCCAAGAATCAATGGACTCGGCTAAGATGATCCAATTTTACCACGTAAGTAAGATTTATTCGGGCAATATCCAAGCCCTAAACGACATTACCCTTCAAGTGAATAGAGGTGAATTCGTCTTTCTGACTGGACCCAGCGGAGCCGGTAAGACAACCCTTCTCAAGTTAATATACTGCGAGGAAAGTCCTACTCAGGGGGAAATTTTGGTCAACGGAATCAATATATCAAGGATCAAGCCCTCTCAAATTCCCTATCTCCGACGGAACATCGGTATCGTCTTTCAGGANTTTAAGCTTTTAAATGATTTAACCGTATTTCAAAATGTGGCCTTCGCCTTGGAGGTGACCGGGATTAGAGGGACAGAACTGAAAAGGAGGACTTGGAAGACCTTGCGAATGGTTGGATTGCTGGAAAAAATGGATGTGACGCCGTTAAAGCTCTCGGGAGGGGAGCAACAGCGGGTGGCCATCGCACGAGCCCTTNCTAACAACCCGCCCATTCTCTTAGCTGATGAACCAACAGGAAACCTTGATCCCGAGATCACCCTCGATATCATCAACCTCATGAATAATCTCAATGCATCGGGTACGACCATCGTCGTGGCCACTCATAACACCGACTTAGTCGGGGAATACAGCAAAATGGTTATAAGGCTCATCAAGGGCAGAATCATAGACACAATACATCCGGAAAGGCCAACGCTAATACCTGAAGTCAAAGCCTCTATCTTATAGGGATCGATGTATTTTCTGAGAAAAGCCTATCGAGACATAAGAAGAAATATCTGGGTAAACGGAGTATCCATCGGTATTATCGTCTTTACCCTTCTCATCTTTTCGATTTTTCTCCTGGTCTTGATCAACCTGAATAAGCTCCTGGTTCACTGGGAGGGTAAAATCCAAGTAATTTCCTATTTAAAGGACGACATTTCAACCAATGAGGTAAAGCACCTGGAGAGACATATCCTTGACCTAAGGGAAGTAAGGTCAATCAAATACGTATCCAAATCCGATTCTACCATACTCTTTAAAGGGTTTTTTGGCAACCAAAAGGGGATCCTTGAGGGTTTGGATTTGGATATCCTTCCGGCCTCCTTTGAAATTCAACTGAAGAAAGAATTCTATCGTGGCCAAGGGGTCAACGAATTCGTGAAAAAACTCAGTCGGCTCAAGGGAATTACGGATATCCAATACGGGCAGGAATGGATCACCAGGCTTTCCGTCATTGTGCACCTCTTAAGATGGGGACAATGGATCGTGGGGGGAATTCTATTCCTCGCCATATCCTTTATCATATCCAATACGATCAAACTGAGCATCTATTCCCGCAAGGAAGAGATCGAAATTATGAGATTGGTCGGGGCAACCGATGGATTTATCAAAATCCCTTTTTTGATCGAGGGGTTCTTTCAAGGGGTTTCGGGAGCCATCCTATCGGTGGGTTTGCTGTTTCTCTTTTATCAATCGTTCCTCTTGAAGTCGGGGCCTTTTATGAAAGCATATCTGGGGCAGATCGTATTTTCCTTTTTGCCGTGGAACTCTATTGGAGGGGTAATGTTAGTGGGGATCTTCCTGGGATTTCTTGGAAGCTCCTTATCTTTGGCGAGGTTCTTGAAGGCATAAATGATTCAGGTGAGAAAAATCCTCTGCATCTCTTTCTTTTTCCTTTTCGTATTCAAAGGAACCAGTCTTGTCGCTGATGATATCGACATTAACGAATCACAAACTGAAACACAAGAGAAGCGGCTTCAAGAGATCCAAGAAGAACTCAAGCGCAAGAAGGCTGATGAAGCAGCCGTCCGAAAGAAGGAAGAATCCATCCTCGAGACCCTCAGCAGGATCGAGAGGAAACTCCATGCGAGACAGGAGGAACTGAGAAGGTTGGATTCAAGACATGACCGAATCCGGGGAAATATCACTTCGGCGCAGGGAAAGCTGAACCGGATCCAGCACAAAATAGACCAAAATCAAACCCGTCTCCATTCCCGAATTGTTGCCCTCTATAAAATCTGGAGGATTGGCTATTTCCCCTATCTTCTCTCCTACAACTCGTATAATGATTTTATGAGAATGATGAAATTCCTGAAGATCGTGATTGATTACGATGCGAATTTACTGAGGCAGTACCAAGCCCAATGGCTCAAGAAAAGGCAGTACCAGGAAAAATTAACCAAAGAAATGAAAGACCTCAAACGAATCAGGGCGGAGCAGGAAATAAAAAAATCGGAGATCCTTCGAGCGAAATCAGAAAAGAGATCCCTTCTCAATGTCGTAAGGAGGCAAAAGGCGGATTATGGAAGATGGATTCGGGAATTGGAGAAGCAGGCAAAAGAGCTACAACTGTTGGTTAAGAAACTGGAAGAGGAGACGAGAGCTCAAGGGGTCTATGATTTGAACTTCAAAAATCAGAAGGGAAGGCTTTCATTCCCCGTGCGTGGGAGCGTCATCCTGGAAAAGCATCGTCGGGGTATCGTGATCGAGGCAGACCAAGACTCGCCCATAAAAGCCGTCTATTCGGGGAAGGTAATCTATTCAGGCTGGTTCGAGGGATATGGCAATATTATCATCATCGACCATGGAGATAAGTATTATACCGTTTCTGCCCATGCGTCGAAGTTACTCAAAGGGATCAATGACCGGGTTACAAAGGGTGATATCATCGCCTTAGTTGGCGATACGGGTTCATTAAGGGGCCCCGGTCTCTATTTCGAAATTAGGTATCAGGGGAAGCTGCAAGATCCATTGGAATGGTTGCTCATACCCAAAGACTCAAACGGCCCTTCCCAAACCAAGAAGGGACCTGCCACAGCAGGGGGAAGGGGAAAGAGTTAGGGGGAAACCATCACCATCCTTATTCACCAGTTGATGCAAGGAGGGAGACATGTTTCAGAGAATCAACTACTTCAACCGTAAGCTTTTACTCCTTATTCTTATCATCTCGATTTTGGGAATCCTCATCGGAATGGCGAGCAATCGAAAAGTCTCTGCCATAGCCGACGATGTCTATGAGGATCTCCGAGTTTTCACTGACGTCCTCACCCATTTACAGAAGGATTACGTGGAAGAAACTGAAAACCGAACCCTGATCTACGGAGCCATTGAGGGAATGTTGAATACCTTGGACCCCCATTCATCCTTCATGCGCCCCGAGGTATACAGGGAAATGCAGATGGAGACCAAGGGAAAATTCGAGGGACTCGGCATTGTCATTGAAAAAAAGAATGGGCTCTTAACGGTCGTCTCCCCCATAGAGGATACCCCGGCCTTTAAAGCGGGTATCCAGCCTGGAGACCATATCATAAAGATCGATGGAGAACCCACCAAGAACATATCCTTAAATGAGGCCGCCATGAAGATGCGGGGCCCCAAAGGAACCAATGTCACCATAACCATTACGAGGGAAGGACTTGCAAAGCCCAAGGACATCACCATCGTTCGGGATATCATCCCCTTAAAGAGCGTCAGACATGAAGTGTTGGAGAAGGAAATCGGCTATGTCCGAATTTCACAGTTCAATGAGGAGACAGCCTCGGATTTCGAGAAGGCCCTCCAAAAATTAACCGTTCTCAGTAAAGCTCCCCTTAAGGGATTGATCGTTGATCTTCGGAACAACCCCGGGGGACTTTTGGATCAAGCCGTAAAGGTGGCTGACAAATTTATCACCTCAGGTGTCATTGTCTCCATCGAGGGGCGAAACAAAGAACAAAAGATGACATTCACGGCTCACAGAGATGGAACCCTCGAAAACTATCCGTTAGTCGTCCTGGTAAATGGCGGAAGTGCCAGTGGATCGGAAATCTTGGCAGGAGCGCTACAAGATCACGGAAGGGCATTGATCCTAGGGACTCAAACGTTCGGAAAGGGATCTGTCCAAACCATTTTCCCCCTGAAAGATGGGTCAGGGTTAAAATTAACCACTGCCAGGTACTATACTCCGGACGGAAGGTCTATCCAAGCAATGGGTATTACCCCAAGTATCATCGTCCCTTATTCTGAGATGCCTGAGCCGGAATTGAAAGAACCACCCCGCCTTCCCATGGAAAAGGACTTGGAGCACCATTTGAAAGGGCTGGAAGAGCCCGGGGAGGAAAAAGAGCCAAAAGAGAGGAAAAAGAAGGTTCTCGACGCACAGCTAGAGCGGGCCTTGCAAATCCTAAAGAGTTGGGAGATTTTTCAGAGGCTTTCCCTTAAGAAATGAGGAGATCCCCAATGCCAAGGCAACCTACGAGAAGGGCCAGAACCAAAAAGCCCTCTGTGGGAAGGAGACCATCAAGACGGAAAAAGAAACCCACAACTGGAATCTGGCCGTTCTTGGGACTTATCGGCTTATTTCTAGTCCTGGGTCTCATTCTCTTTTACCTTTACCGCCCTCCTCACCGTATTCAATATCAACTCAACCAAAAAATAGATCTCCTCGATAAGACCATCAAGAGTCGTCTCTTCGAACTGGGCTTTTCGAAGAAGGACATCCTTTCCCGCCAATCCCGTCCGAGAACGAGAGATAAACTCTCGTGGAGAGCCTCCACCATCAAGGTTCAACTCCCAAAAAAGGGCTTCTTCCCTCAAATCAAGAGGGAAATGAAAAGGGATTTGACCCGATTGGATAAGGATATTCGCCTTCGGTTCATCGAAGAACCCTCGAAACCGAGGAGGATAGATATCCGGGTCGGCAATCTTTTGACCCATAACATCATCTTTTATCCACCCAAAGTATCCAAGAAGAAGCGTGGGCCTCGCGTGGCTATAATCATCGATGACCTGGGTTCTAACAAGAAAAGGGCGAGGGAACTGATAAACTTGGGGGCGCCCATCACCCTCTCCTTTTTCCCCTTGTCCCGTGCTTCAAGGGAATTGGCCCAGGAAGCCTTCGAAAAAGGAAAGGAGGTTATGCTCCACATGCCTATGGAACCACATGGATTCCCCGGGAAAAACCCTGGAAAGGGCGCCCTGCTGATGAGCATGACCGAAGGGGAACTTCATCGACGGATTCGTGAGAATCTCGAAGCAATCCCTTTCATAAAGGGAGTGAATAACCACATGGGCTCCCGTTTTATGGAGGATGATCAAAGGGTGAGCATCCTCATGGAGGAGTTACGGGGAAGGAATCTCTATTTCTTGGATAGTCGGACGACCTCCAAGACAGCGGGATATCGAACCGCAAAGAAATTGGGGATGAGAACTGAACAACGCAACCTCTTTTTGGATAACCCCGATTATGATAAGGACGAAATCACGAGGAACATCAAGGAACTCGCAGAGATAGCTAAAAACGAAGGGAAAGCCATCGGCATCGGCCATCCTCACCCCTCTACGATCCAATCCCTCCGCGAGATGATTCCGAGGTTGAAAGAGAGCGGAATCGAAATCGTCCCCGTCTCGGAAATCATGGAGTAGGCCTAGTGAACGTTCTCATCGAAATGGGCCTGAAGGCCTATGCAAATATTTCACCTTTGTGAAAAAAATGTTACACCCCTGACCCAAACCTCCCTTCTTTTCCCCAATAATGCATCCCCCCAACAAGGGGGGGTGAAAAATCTTACCCCCCGAAAATACGCTTAAATCCTGCATCCCTCGTTTTTCAAACAACCGGGATGCTTTACGTTGGCATCCTCCTTGCTATTAAGATCTGTAAAAGAAAGGGAAATAACCAATGGGCTTATTCCAGTACATACGATCCCTCTTCGACCGGAAAAGTAGGGGGAAAATCCTTGAATTCTTCTTTATCACTTCCCTTGTCGTCATCGTGATCTACTTGATTGGATCCGGCCTCTAGATTCCCTCCCTCCATCCTATCTGTAGCGCCTTAAACAGTGGGGTCTGCCTTAAATAAGGAATAAATCCTAAACGTTTTGGTCATTTGATCATGAGGGCTTTGTATTTATTTAGGGTTTAGTACTTTGTGCTTAGTATTTCCCTTTAGGGCTTTCGTCATTTGATATTGTTTAGAGTTTAGAAATGAGTATTTGGAATTTGCTTGTATTCTCTCCTATACGCAAATACTCATGCCGTCTCACATAAAAGAATCCGCCGTTGAAGATAAACGCTTGATCCTCTCAAACAAAAACCCCAGCCAAATATCGGGCTGAGGTCATTTACGAAAAAGGGGCATCGAAGGAATCTACATCAGGGCCATGATGGACCGTTTTGCCAAGGCAAGGACCCTTGCCGGGCAAATCCCCATAAACAAAACGCCTCCTATGGAGATGATGACTGCAATAACTGAGGCCAGCGAGAAGGTTAAGCCGGTGATTTCCCTTTCGGGTTCCCTGAAATACATCAACACCGTCACCCTCAGATAGTAGTATACCGAAACGGCGCTGTTGAGCACCCCGATGACGGCCAACCAGTAGTATTTGGCCTTTACCGCAGCGCTGAAAACATAGAACTTCCCCATGAATCCGCCCAAAGGCGGAATTCCAGCCATTGACAGCATGAAAATGGTCATGGAGACGCCAAGAAGTGGATATTTAAACCCGATCCCTGCATAATCCGAAATCAATACGTTCTCTTCTTCCTTTTTTCCCAACAGTATCACGATGGTAAAGGCGCCGATATTCATGAAGGCATACACCAACAGGTAGAAGAGAATGCTCGCCATCCCCAAGTCATTTCCCGCCACAAAGGCCACTAAGATATATCCAGCATGGGCTATGCTGGAATAAGCCAACATTCTTTTGATGTTGGCCTGGGCAATGGCCACCACGTTTCCCACCGTCATCGTGGCCACGGCTAAAACCCACATGATGGCTATCCAATCGGGCTGAAAAGCTCCCAGCGCCGAGAAGAAAACCCGAACGAAACCCGCAAATCCAGCGGCCTTTACCCCAGTTGCCATAAAGGCCGTTATCGATGTCGGCGCACCTTCATATACATCGGGGGTCCACATATGAAAAGGAACCGTTGCAACCTTAAATCCGAACCCGATGGTCAAGAGGGCAATCCCGATGATGATCATGGGTGATCGAAGGAGGTCTGGCTTCGACCTAATATAGGCCGCGATTTCCTCGAGGATGATGGACCCCGTAGACCCATAAACCAGAGCCATTCCATAGAGGAGAAACCCAGTGGCAAAGGCCCCCAAAATGAAGTATTTCATCGCGGATTCAATGGACTTCCTGTCGCCTCTCATAATACCAGCCAAAACGTAGATGGAAATGGACATCGTCTCCAGCCCGAGAAATATGGTGAGCAAGCTCGTCCCGGCGGCCATGAGCATCATGCCCACTGTGGCAAACAAGATTAACGCGTAGTATTCACCCAAGGCGATATCCACCCTTTGGGCGTAACCGATGGAAATGAGAACCGTTAAGAAGGCGATGATGAGGAAAATAATCTTGAAAAACACCCCAAACCCATCGGCCGCAATCATCTTGTTGAAGGCATGCCCAGAAGTATCCATGAGGGGAAACGTAAAGAACGAGGCGAGGACAATGCCCAAAAGACTGATATACCCTAAGTACTCATCCCCCCTTTTCGCGGGAAAGAAGGCCCCGACAAGGAGAATCGCCAAACCAAAGGCGCTCAGGGTCAATTCCGGGGCGATTATACCGAGGTTGATTTGAGGAATGGATATATCCATCAAAGAATTCCCCCCATTCCGATTGCTTCAGTCGCTCGTAGAAGAGGAAGCCCTCCCCTCCAACCTACTTCCAGTGGACCGGACCGACACTAGCTTTGGTGCAGACGCTTCCACGTTCATTTCGTATTTCTTTTTAAAGGCCTTGAGGAAGTGATCCACCGAAACATCCATCTTCGTAAAGAAGAGCTTCGGGTAGATCCCCATTACGAAGATCAGCACCACCATGGGAATCATGGTAGCGATTTCCCGCCGGTTCAGGTCCTTCAATTTCATATTCTCGGGATTCTTGATCTCGCCAAACATAACCCGCTGAAACATCCAGAGCATATAAGCCGCCCCCAGGATGACACCTGTGGCCGCAAGCACTCCATAGGCCGTTTTAGAGCGAAAGGCCCCCAGGAGGATGAGAAATTCCCCCACAAATCCATTGGTTCCAGGCAGCCCAATGGAGGATAAGGTTACGATCATGAAGATAGCCGCGAAAACCGGCATGACCTTCGATAATCCCCCAAAATCGGAGATCATCCGTGTATGTCTCCTCTCATATATCATGCCCACGAGCAAAAAGAGGGAGCCCGTGCTGACGCCATGATTGAGCATCTGATAAATACTTCCCTCGACCCCCTGCATGTTGAGCGCGAACATCCCCAGCATGACGTAGCCGAGATGACTAACACTGGAAAAGGCAACCAACCTCTTGAGGTCTGCCTGCATCATCGATACCAGCGCCCCATAAATGATCCCGATGATGGCCAGGATACAGATCACGGGAAGGAAGGCTATAGCCGCCTTGGGAAACAGGGGCATTGCGAAGCGGATAAACCCATATGTTCCCATTTTCAAGAGGACACCCGCCAAGATGACGCTTCCGGCCGTAGGGGCTTCCGTATGGGCATCGGGCAACCACGTGTGGAAGGGAAACATGGGAACCTTGATGGCAAAGGCCACCGCGAAAGCTGCGAACAACCAGTACTGCGTTCCAACGGGGATAACCGTCTTATAGAGGTCGAGGATGTCGAAGGTGGGGGCACCCGTGGATTTGAGGTTGATGAAGTAGAGGGTCAGTATGGCAACCAACATGAGAACGCTTCCGGCCATGGTATAGATGAAGAACTTAATGGCGGCATAGATCCGTCTTTTTGGATCACCCCACACCCCGATGAGGAGATACATGGGGATGAGCATTACCTCCCAAAAGACGTAGAACAGCACCAGATCCAGTGCAACGAAGGCTCCCACCATTCCCGTCTCAAGAAAGAGGAAGGAAATCATATACTCCTTCACCCTAACGGTAATGGCACTCCAGGAACTCAGGATGCAGAGGACGGTCAAAAAGGTCGTAAGAAGAACGAGAAATAGACTTATTCCGTCAATCCCCAGGTGGTAGCTGATCCCATATTCCGGAATCCACCTCGCCCTCTCAACGAATTGCATTCCCGCGATCTCCGGATCGAAGGAGAAGAAAAGAGGTAGGGAGATGACGAACTCCACCACGGAAAAAATCAGGGCGGTAACCCGTATGGCCGAGTAATTCTCCTTTCTGATAAAGGCGAGAACAATGGCTCCAACAATGGGCAAGAAAACAAG
>JGI2173J19968_10001157_pt1 | contig 10476 bp, 10 predicted proteins | sample DeeMarSWOR136_30_FD_19968 | JGI IMG/M metagenome (IMG submission 19968) | reverse complement strand
ACTTCGTGGGGATGCCGTCCACTCCAAAGGAAGTAATGACTTTATTCTCCGTATCCAGGAGCACATGAAACGGATAGTTGTTTTTTGTCATGAAATCAGTCGCGTTCTTTTTCCAGTCCTTCACTCGTTCCCAGGAGTTGATGAAAAGAAACAGGATGTTTTTGTCGTCTCTGTATTTTTCAACGGCCTGCTTCATTCCCGGGAAGGACTCTATGCACGGTCCGCACCATGTGGCCCAGAAATCAATGATGACGATTTTTCCTCTTAGGTCAGCGAGTGATAAGGATTTACCTTCCAGGTCTTCGAGGGCGAAATCCGGGGCAGGGGAGTCGAACATCGTTTTTTTCAATTCAGCGGCCATTTTCCCGCTTGAGATTTTTTTCAGTTTGAGAAGTTCCTCAGAAGCTTCTTTTTCATTTCCCGTGTGCTGGAGATAAGACTGCTTAAACAGTTCTTCCATTTTCGATGTGCTGTGTCCTTCCTTAATTAATTTTCCGATTTCCTCAACCGCTTTCTTGAAAGAACCGCTCTTGACAAGTGTTTCTGCGTAGTGTTCGTTGATTTCTAGATTTTTCCCTTTGCTGAGAAGAGCCGCCTCTTCAAGCGAAGGGAGAGCGTCTCCGGCTCTATCGAGCTTTAAAAGGATAAAGCCGTAAGTATCGAGTGCCATTCCCAGACCTATTTCGGCCTGTTCTTTCCACTCTCTTTCCGTCACATAAGATGGCTTTTCTGTTTTTGGATTCTCTTGTTCCTCACGGGCCAGCTCCACTCCTTTGACTGCGAGCCCCGCGGCTAATCCCAGCTCGATATCTTTCTCTGCCATTCCCCAGGCGATGTTGTTATAGAGGCTCCAGTTGACCTCTTCAGAGTTTTTCTCCAGGTATTCCTTGATTCTGATGTATTCACCTCGGTCCCGATAAGTGAAGCAGACGTACATATGCATCGCTGAAGTGAAATCGCTTTCAGGGAAGTCTTTCTTGAATTTTTCCAGGAGCATGATTTTTTTATCCACATCTTTTGTTACGTAAAATTCTCTGAATCTCTCTTCCTGGACAAAGGTTCCTTGGGGATAATTATCTCGAATGATGGATGTATACTTTTGGACTTTTTCTGTCTGATTTAATCGTGTATACCAGCCGACTATAAGGGAATACTCCTCCTCGGTCAGGTCGCTTTTCCCGGTCAGTTCATCCAGTTCGTTCAGAATAATTTCTATTCCGCTTTCCCTTTTTAGACTGGCGACTGCAGTTAGATAGGGAACGAGGTATTCTCTTTTGAGTTCAGGATGAAGATCGAACTCTTCCTCGAAATAGGAAAAGGCCAATTCCATATCCCCTTCCATATCTAAAAAATATCTTCCCCAGGATGAATACGCCTCGGCCAGCCCCGCTAATCCGCCTGGGGCAGGATTTCCGTTTTTATCATAAAGAGGAATCGCGTAGCCGTTTTTCTCGTTGTTATCCACTTCCTCCCCGTACACGAATTTAAGGAGTATCCCCCGGCTCTTTTCATCGGAGGAAAAAGTGGTGGTCCAGGTATTCCCCTTTTTTGTCATCAAGAAGTCTTTCGCCTCCGGAGGACCCTTTGTGTAGGAGTAAGCGACAAGATAGATCTCCTCTGCTTTTTCAAGGTTTGTTCCCTCCGGATAGTATTGGACTGTGATTTCCTCTCCCGGAAAGGGCCTTTCAGGGGAATAGGAAAATCTCCCGGGCGGCTCTTTCCGGGCGCAGAAACTGAAGCATAAGAGACCCGCACATAAAAAGATAAAAAATGTCTTTCTCATTGATTTTCTCCTTCAACAATCCCGTTTATTAGAACAGAATCACTATCAACAGGTCAAATCAGCGCTTTTCGATAATTTTTCGCTTTATTCTCTGTCTTGTTTCTTTTTTTTTGAAAGCAGAAAATACACGGCCACGCCCACGAGGACAGAGCCCAGGAGCCAGGCGATTTTGACCTGGTTGCTCTCAAAATGAGTGATCAGGTTGATGATCACGCCGCAGGAGATCAATAACGCGGCTGAAAGAAGAGCGGTGACGAGCGGGATGAGAAAGACTTGAAGGCATCCCGGTCTCTCGTCTTCTTGATCCGTATCCCGGTCCCTTCTCTCCGGGATTTCCTGGACCCAGTACTCTTTCCCGCACTGAGGGCAGAGGGTCCCATCTTCTGGGATTTTACTGTCGCAGTAGGGACAGGTTTTCATGGTTTATCGGCTATCCGGGAGCTCATGAATTCTTCAGGCTTACTTCTGATGGAATCTTTGGATGTCTTATTCATCTACAGGATAATATATGATTCTACAGGAGGAGGATAGATTTTACACCTGTGTTTCTACCGCTCATACCGAACTCGTTTGTTTTTCGATGTGCTCCAGCCCACCGCCTTCCCGGGCATCCGCTTTTTTCAGAAGAATGGCGAACATGAGCCCGAAGAAGCCCAGACTGGCAAACATGAGCATGCTGCTGGTGTAGGCTTGTGTGATATCGCGAAGAAGTCCGTTTAAGAGAGGAAACAGGCCAAGGCCGACGAGCTGGATGGCGGTCATCAGCCCGAATGCTGTGCCCACCCGTTCTTTACGCACGATGAGCGGAACAGACGGCCACATCGCAGCCGGAACCAGCACAAAGGCCGCACCGAGTACGATCATCGGATAAACCGGATTGATTTTCGTGAGACCCATGGCCAAATGACTGGGAATCATGAGCACTGAGCCGATGATCATCAAGGTCGCCCGTCTTCCGATCTTATCCACCAGACGGCCGGCAAAAGGGGCGAGAACCATGGACGCAAAGATGATGATGGAAGAAATCCCGCCCGCAGTACTGAACATATGAAAAAGATTATTAAAAACTTGACTGAGGAATCCACCGCTCGCTTCAGCATAACGGGCAATGCCCCATTTGTCTGCGAAGAAATCAGTCGAAAGGTTGGTAAAAGGGAAAATTGCAGAATAAAAGGTCACGCAGAGAAGAGTCACGTACCAGAATGTGGGCTTAAACTCTTTAATATCTTTTATTTGGATTTTCTCTTCCGTGCCGTCCTTGAGTTTGAGAGCGCGTTCTCCCCTGCGGTCCATGATGATGTAAACAATATTGGCAGTGAGAGAGATAAGGCAGCAGATGACTGCGGCGAACAGGGCATACCGGAAGCCACCAAAGTGGCCGGTGATCAGTTCGCCTGTATTGAAGGCGAACAGAGACCCCAGGCGGCTGACAGTGAGCGCGATGCCGAATGAGAGAGCAAGCTCTTTATTCTTGAACCAGCGGGCCAGTATAGTGCTTTGAGCGACGATGAGGGGCTCTGAGCCTGCACCGAAAATAATCCGTCCCAAGAAGAAAGCCGGGATGCTTTTGGCCTGCCAGACTATTACGGCTCCAATAAGGATGAGGAGGGAAAACGAAATGCTGGCCTTGCGGGTTCCTAGTCTGTCGAGGAGAATACCCCCGAAAAGAACAGCAATGATAGCACCGATACTGTACATGGTGAAAAACGTGCCAACGATTCCCCGGCTCGCTCCCAGCTCTTCGACCAATGAAGGGGCGATGGCGCTGACAATATCATAGGCGAAATAGCTCCCAAAAGTCAGGGAAGAGACAAAAATAAGGATTGTGAAGCGGTAGAGGGCTCTGGAGGGATGAAAAACCCCCGGTTGTTTATCGGTTTCAGTGATCATGCGGTTTTTTCCTTTCAGTAGGGAAATCCGGATATAAGGAATATTGGAGTGAATCTGGGGAAAGGAGTGTGTTTTTTCGGTCTGAAACGGTTTTCCGGTTTTTTTCGCTTCAAACCGACTAAATTCATTCCTCGCTTATATCATAGGAAAAAATCGATGTCAATTTGAGCGGCAAGCATCTCCTGATCAATGGTGAAAGCATGTGACATAGATCAGACTGGGTGCATCGAAAACACACAGATTTTGCCCCAGCGAGACAAAATCTGTTCGGTTTCAGGCTTCGCTCTCCTCTCCTTCGGAGAGGAACCGTGCCCGCTACGCCTTCAAACGGTTTTCTCAACACCCAGCCTGATCTTTCCGGAGAGTCTATCTTACTTCGTCCATTAAGGAAATGGAGCTTTCTTTGGCGGTTGAGTTAAGTTTTTGTTTCTGATATATAATACTTCGCCGAATAGAGGAGAGCTTCAAATCTAATGATTCGCTGTGTGCTATCCGATTTGGGTCGAGTAATCATTCACTTTGATAACACTATTTTTTTTGAAAAAATAGCCAATTACTCTTCTCTTTCAAAGGGAGAAATTGCCGAGCTGGCATCCACTCATTCGTCTCCCCGCAGGGCGTTCGATAGTGGAGATATCACGGCGGAAGAGTTTTATAATCAGGCGACAACAATACTCGAGGCTAAAATCGATTACGACAATTTTTTTTCCATCTATAATGATGTGTTTTCTCTCAACCCCCAAATTCTGGAAATCCTGAAGAGGCTGAAGGGAAAATACAGACTCGTTATGCTCTCGAACACAGACATCATGCGCTTCGGTTTTATCAAGAAGAAGTTTCCGGAAATCATGATTTTTGACGCCTATGTTCTCTCCTATGAGGTCGGGGTGATGAAACCCCATCCTCGGATCTACGATGAAGCCCTGATGAGGGCAGGAGTTGAAGCTATAGAGTGCGTTTTTATCGATGATATTGAAGAGAACATCAAGGCTGCCCAGAAATTGGGGATAAAAGGCATCCTCATGACGCCTCAAACAGACCTTGAGGCGGCTCTCCAAGAGATGGACCTTTCCTTCTGACACCGTTTTTGGGATTTCAAGCCAAGAATTCCTCCTTTGTTTCACGCGTTCCTCAGTTGCATTTCTTAAAAATCAAATCATGATTTTCTTAAAGGCCGGATGTCTAATGTCGAGGCCTGACGCTTTTATTTTTATTATTTTTAAAAGGAAAAGATTTTTATAAAAGCTCTTCGGCTTCTCGGCCCATCGAATTCACAGAAGAATATTCCCTGCCATGTTCCGAGTGACAGTTGCCCCTTATCGATGAGAATGTTGACTGAGGAGCCGATTAGGCTTGCTTTCACATGAGCAGGAGAGTTTCCTTCAGAGTGGCTGTAGGGGAGGGAATCAGGGACGATTTTCCGAAAAGTCATGAGGATGTCTTCCTTGACAGATGGATCAGCGTTCTCATTGATAGTCACTCCAGCTGTTGTGTGGGGGACATAGACAGAGCATATTCCCTTCTGGATACCTGAAGAAGAAACTTCCTCCATGACTCTGCCCGTTATATCCACAAATGTCTCTTTGGATGGAGTCCTGATTTCGAGTACTTTCATTTTAACCTCGAGCCTAAGGTTAGCATATTCGGTACAGGCCTGGCTACCTTTTGTGTGTGTGAGGCCTGGGGAAAGAAGAAGCATGTGTGTGGGGCTGGAGGAGGGCTTGAGATAAAAAAATAAAAAAAACTCTTGACAAACGGAGTGATTCGTTATAAGTTTAGCACCGCTGATACAATATTTTGTGTCTTAATTCATAAATACATACAATATATGGCTACTTTTCGCTAATTTCTTTTTTATGTTTGGAAAGAAAAACTCTTGCTCGAGCTTTGTTCCATTGAGTAAGGGGATAAATATAATAATTTAATCTTCGACTGTAAACAGGGAAAGGAGGCACTCAATGCCGAGAGTCATTTCAAGAATCAAGAAAAGGGACGGTACGATCTCTGATTTTGTTCAAGACAAAATTACCAACGCCATTTACAAAGCCATGGAGTCTCATGGTCTCGTGGATAACGGCGCAGCCAAGTCGGCTTCCGATATCGTGACCTTCATGCTGGAAGATAAATTCGGCGGCTACACTGTTCCCTCAGTGGAGCAGATTCAGGATATAGTTGAGATGGTCTTGATGAAGCAGGGATTCCATGATGTAGCGAAATCTTACATCCTCTACCGCGAAAAACACAAAGAGATCAGGGAAGCCAAAGAGACAGGTATCAATTTAACCAGGCTGATCAAGGATTACATAAACGACGTGGATTGGAAAATCAAAGAGAACAGTAACGAAGGCGTGACGAGCTTTTCGGGATTGAATGCCAGGGTTTCAGGAGAGGTTCTTTCCAATTATGCCCTGAATCAGATTTACTCGGATAAAGTTAAAAGGGCGCACGTCGAAGGAGACTTCCATGTTCACGACCTCTCTTATCCGATCGTCGGTTACTGTGCAGGCTGGTCCATGGAGAACCTCCTGAAAAAAGGATTTGGCCATGTGCCCAATCAAGTCCACTCCTTTCCTGCCAAACATTTGGAGACGGCCACTCTTCATATGGTGAATTTTATCGGCACGATGCAGGGAGAGTTTGCAGGGGCGCAGGCTTTCTCCAGTGTCGATACATTTCTGGCTCCTTTTGTCAGGTCCGATAAACTGGATTATGAAAGGGTCAAACAGGATATCCAGAAACTCATCTTCGGATTGAACGTTCCTTCCAGATGGGGATGGCAGACGCCTTTCTCCAACCTGACTTTTGATTGGACTGTTCCAGGGGATATGAAGGATAAGCGTGTTATCATTGGAGGGGAGGAGCAGGATTCGACTTACGGCGATTACCAGAAAGAAATGGATATGATCAACCAGTCTTTCCTGGAGTTGATGAATGCGGGGGACCAGAAAGGACGCGTGTTTACTTTCCCCATACCCACCTATAATCTCACCCGGGATTTTGACTGGGATTCGCCGAATGCGAATCTTCTCTTTGAGGTAACGGCAAAGTACGGAATTCCCTATTTTCAGAATTATATCGGGACAAATATGGATCCTGGCGATATACGAGCCATGTGCTGCCGCTTGAACCTGGACCAACGGGAGCTCTTGAGGAGACCCGGCAACATGTGGGGGCCCGGTGATTCCACAGGCTCAATAGGGGTTGTCACCGTCAACCTGAACAGAATCGGCTTTGAAGCCACCACTCGTGATGAGTTCTTCACCAAATTGAAGAACGTAATGGTAGTGGCGAAAGAAGCTCTCGAGACCAAAAGAGAAGTTGTCAACAACATGCTGGCCAGGGGTCTTGTGCCGTACACAATGGTCTACCTTGGCCATTTTGACAACCATTTCTCCACCATCGGCATTTGCGGCATGAATGAATCATGTCTGAATTTCCTGGGAAAAAGAATCGATACTCCGGAAGGGAAGGAATTCACCGTAGAAGTCCTCCAGTTCATGAGAGACACGATTCAGCAATTTCAGGAAGAGACGGGCAACCTCTATAATCTGGAGGCCACACCGGCTGAATCCACTTCCTACCGTCTGGCAAGGTTGGATAAGCAGAAATACAACAGCATCATCACCGCAGGAACAGAGAAACATCCGTATTTGACGAATTCCACTCAACTCAACGTCGATTCTACTCGGGATGTCTTTGAAGCTGTGGAACACCAGAAGGATATTCAGCCGCTGTACACCGGGGGAACCATCTTTCACACTTTCCTCCCTGAAGCCATAGACAGAGAAACGTGCAAGAAATTAGTCCGGAAGATCGCTGATACAGCGCTCCCTTATTTCAGTATCACTCCCACCTTTTCTGTCTGCCGGAATCATGGATATATCAAGGGTGAATTCCCGAAATGTCCGGATTGTGGTGAAGAGACAGAGGTCTATTCCAGGATCGTGGGGTATCTGAGGCCTGTCGGGACCTGGAATGACGGTAAACAGCAGGAATTCGAAGAGAGAACTCCATATTCTAAGATTGGATAGACAATGAATTATCTGCTTTTCACCTACCCGAACTGTCAGAAGTGTGAAGAGCTTAAGAAATATCTGGCTGAGAGCGAACTTGAGGGTCAGGAGTACAACTTAATCCTCAAAGAGAGTAAGCTCAAGATCAGAGAGTATTTAGCCAGTATTAAGCGCGATGATAAAGGAGCGATCATCATTCCCACTCTGCTGCTTAAGGATGAGGGAGGAGTTGCGGCTGTTGTGAATAAACGAGAGGAGCTGGAGGAGTGGTTGAGATCAAGGGATTAGAAAAGTTCGCTCCCAAAGATTTTGCGGGTTTCATTTCCTCAACCATTTTTCTGGGTGGATGCAACTTCAGGTGCCCTTACTGCCACAATTCGGATTTAGTCCTGCGGCCCCAAATCCTGCCCACTTTCCCCATGGAATATTTCCTGAACTTCCTGGATTCGAGAAAAGGCTGGCTTGAAGGCATTTGTGTCACCGGGGGAGAACCGCTGCTTCATGACGATTTAGAGACTCTTCTTTCTCTTATCAAAGAGCGTAACCTGCTGGTTAAGGTGGATACGAATGGCTCCTTTCCTTCGAGGCTCGAGGCTCTCATCCAGAAAAAGCTTGTTGACAAAATCGCTATGGATGTGAAAGCGCCCTTGGAACGGTACAGTGAGGTGACAGGAGTAAAGGTTGAAAAGGAGAATATTCTCCGGAGCATCGATATCGTCAAAAATTCAGGACTTCCATATGTCTTCCGCTGTACAGTCGTGCCGGGTCTTATCGGCCCCGAGGATGTCGAGAAGATCAGCCTGTTGATCAAGGGCGCTAAGGTTTTTCAGCTCCAGCAGTTTGTTCCCGCTAATCCGATAGACAGTGATTACCTCCAGATAAAACCATTCAGCAAAGAAGAGGTCCAGAAATTCGCCAAAATTGCTGCCCCTTATCTTTCAGAGATTAGGGTTGAAGGAGTGTAACCCATGAAGCTCAAAGTAAAGAAAATTCAGGTGGATGCCAAGGTCCCCCATTATTCCCATAAAGGGGATGCGGGTTTGGACCTTTTCTCATCGGTTGATTCTGTCCTGAAGAAAGGAGAAGTCAAGCCTGTTCCCACTGGTATCCAGATGGCAATCCCTGAGGGTCATGTGGGGCTTATCTGGGATAAAAGCGGAATCTCCCTGAAAGGAGTCCACCGTCTTGCCGGCGTCATTGATTCAGGATACAGAGGGGAGGTACGGGTAGTCATGGCGAATCTCGGAGAAAAACTCTTCGTCATCAAAAGAGGAATGAAGATTGCCCAACTCTTGATTCAGCCCGTTATAGATGTTGAAGTTGTTGAGGCCGATGAGCTGGAAGAGACTTCGCGCGGGGAAAACGGTTTCGGAAGCACAGGGAAGTTTTGAATCCAGCCTGTTGAATTTTTTCCTCCTATTTTGACATCGATTGGGTTTTCTGCGGCTCTTGTTTATAATAAAGAGGATGAAATCACCAGGCTTCACCGTGCTCTCTGATCGGGCAGAAAGATTCAGAGTCATTCTCGCACGACCCGAAAATCCAGAAAACGTCGGTCTTGTGGCGCGATGCATGAAGAATACAAAATCCAGAAAACGTCGGTCTTGTGGCGCGTTGCATGAAGAATACGGGATTTGAAGAGCTCAGGCTGGTTAGTGCGGAAGGGATCGATGAGAGATCCCGAAAGACGGCTGTTCATGCGCAGGATATTCTGGAAAAGGCTCGCTTCTATACAAGTTTGAGCGTGGCGGTGGAGGACCTCGAACTTGTCTTTGCCGCCACTTCGAAAAAAAGGAAGAATTTTCCGTCCATCCCGCTGCAGGAGGCTGTGGAAAAGATGTTTCTCCATCCTCCTTCTACAAAAATCGGGCTTCTTTTCGGAAACGAGAGGACAGGCCTGACATCAGATGAGATGCGAAGCTCAAACTTCCGCTTCACTATCCCCCAGGCAGGAATGCAGCCGTCGTATAACATCGCCTCTGCGGTGCTCCTGACTCTGTTCCATATCTATTCGTATCAGAATCCTAAAAAGGCGGGGATCGAAAAAGACAAACCTCTTTCCAGGAAAGAACAGGAGGAGTGCATCCGCTTGATAATCGACAAGCTGGAAAAAAAGAACTTCATCCATGAGACAAACAGACACCATATGACGGATATGGTCTATGACCTTTTCGGAAGGTTGGCTTTAACAGAAAAGGACAGAAAGCTGGTGCTCGCGCTCTTTTCCAAAGCGGTTGGCCGGTGATTGGCAGAAGGATAGATGGAAATGTGAGAAAGCGGACCATATTTTATTATAGTGTTTGACAAGAAGAAATGATTGAATTAAAAAACACTTTCGATTGCTGTGAAAGGAGAAATCATGAATAAGGAAATCAGAGTGACTTTTCCAGGCGGATTGCGCGTGGATGCCGAGTATAAAGGAAGACTCATCCAGACCGATCAACCTGTTTATCAAGGAGGTGAAGGCACTGCTCCTGCTCCGTTTGACTTGTTCTTGGCTTCCATAGCGACCTGTTCAGGATTATATGTGCTGGCCTTCTGCGAGAAACGGGGTATTCCTGTTGAGAAGGCCGCCCTTGTGATGAAAACAGAGAAGAATCGAGAAAGCAGGATGATTGAGAAAATTTTGATTGAGATTCAACTTCCTCCTGAGTTTCCTGAAAAATACAAAAGAGCAGTTATCAAGGCAGTGGACACCTGTTCAGTCACGGCCCACATCATGAACCCCCCTAAATTTGAATTGAAAGCCATGATTGTCAAATAAAAAAAGGGACAGGCTGCTTTTCCTGT
>JGI2173J19968_10001153_pt1 | contig 10488 bp, 9 predicted proteins | sample DeeMarSWOR136_30_FD_19968 | JGI IMG/M metagenome (IMG submission 19968) | reverse complement strand
CGCACCACTATGGCGAATAAAAAGTGGCTTGAAATGGTCTTTACGTGCCTGCAAATAACGGTCAATCCACTGTGCCGCCGTATCTGATAGAAAAACTACCCGTATCTTTTTTCCTTTTCCTTTGACGCCAAATTCCTTACGCTCTAAGTCTATTTGGTCACGATTCAAACTAACTAATTCTGACACTCTTAATCCTGTGCTGAATAGAGTTTCTAGAATAGTCCTGTCCCTCAGCCCTGCATTGTCTGCTATTTTGGGGCTGTTTAGCAGTCTCTCCATCTGCTCCAAGTTTAAGAAGGCAATGGAACGTGAACCTTGCTTGGGGAGCTCTATCTTGTCAGGGGACAGGGTGGCTATGTCGCGCTGGACCAGGAGATAGCGCAAAAACGCTCTCAACGCAACGATGTGATAGCTCTGGGTGACGCGCTCCAGTGGTAGGCCATCGCGGGTAGAAAAATGCGCTAAATATAATCTGTACCTTCTTATAATTTCCAGGTTGATGTCTTCGGGTTTTGCGGCAGGGGAATTTTCGGTAAGCCAGTTGTGGAAACGCTGCAAGTAATGTCTGTATTCACGAATTGTAAGAGGAGAGCAGCCTTTCTGGATTTCCAGGTATTCTAAGAACTCGGCGATCAATAACTCCATGGTCATTTTTTATTGTTATGTTTCACAAGTTGCCTGTTGTCGCAAAAGTGACAGTTTGCGACTAAATATCAGCTTAATACTTTTACTTTTCCATGTCAAGTACCCTGTTGTCTTCAGGGCAAAATAATACTTCTCATCTATAAGTTAATAAAACATGCTCAAGATATTCAAAAACCTAAGTGCTTACATCCTGCTCATGAAAAATAGACAACAAAGGGATAGCACCCACAAAACTCAGGCCCCTACTCTGAAACAAGGGTGACTTTTTCGTTGATAGACAATGATGAAGGCCGGAGTTTCTTTCCCAGCAACCACTCATTTACTTTGGAGTCAGTCCCCAATCCCGACTCTCTAAAGAACTCCACTTCCAGCCGACCATGTCCCAAAATATCAACTAATTAAACAAGCCCCTGAAAGAAGCGCGAGGTACTAAGATGTATCTACGTCCTTTTCATGCCCCTAAAATCGTCTCTCAGAGCACGCTTTGAAATTTGCTAACGTTATATCAGGTTTTTACTCCAAAAACCTGGTCGGGAAGTTAAACCCCCTGTTTGACCAGTCATACACAGAAAGAACTCAACAAACTAGGATTATACCGAAGCAAATTTACCAACCCCTAATTACTTAAGTCTATTTAATGACCATTTATTATATTAACAATAAGTTATTCGCTTTTTGGATTCTCAACAATCAATTGCTCCACAACTTCTCTCAGGCATTCCGACTCCGGTAAAAGTCGAGAACGCCTGCCATACCCTTAACACTTTTTTCTTGAAGCTAGCAGGCTCAATGGATTACAATCATGACATGGCCAGCGTGCTAATTAAACAAAACATTGCTAAATTATTAGCTGAAATTCCTGATGGAGTCGAGGTGGTGGCAGCGGCAAAAACGAGAACACCTGAGGAAATCGTGGAAGTTGTTCAAGCAGGACTACAAATCATTGGGGAAAATTATGTCAAGGAAACCAAAAAGGCATATAAACTGGTGGGAAAGAGAGCGAAATGGCACTTTATTGGAACCCTTCAAAAGCATAATATCAGGAGAAATATGCTGGAAATATTCGACATGATAGAAACTATTGATTCTTTAGAAATCGCCAGGGAAATTGATAGAAGGTGTGCTCAAATTGGCAAAATAATGCCAGTATTAGTTGAAGTGAACAGTGGCAGAGAGCCACAAAAATCAGGGGTACTACCGGAAGATACAGAAAAGTTGATAAGAGAAATATCGGGTCTTAGAAATGTCAAAGTGATGGGTCTGATGACCATGGGGCCTCGTTTCGGTAACCCTGAAGACTCCAGGCCTTATTTTGCGGAGACAAGAAGGATATTTGAAAAACTTAAAGGGCTGAAGTTGCCCGATGTAGAGATGAAATATCTTTCCATGGGCATGACTAATTCTTATAAAGTTGCCCTGGAGGAAGGAGCCAATATAATCAGAATAGGCACTAAGATCTTTGGCGAGAGGGTTGGTTCCTCATAATTCAATTGCNAGTCCTGCGCCGCACTCTAAAGCTTTGTCTTTNAATAAATCTCTTATCTCCTGCTTGTAAGTGGTGCAATGACAGGGGCAAATCAAGGATAAGCCACGGACAGCCTCAAAATTATGAAATCCATGGAATCCACCGGCAATTCCATATAGCTCCCCAAACTTTGCAGCAGCGGCGAGAATGCTTTCCATCCCAGGGTGAGCACAACCTGTCAGTACAAATATCCCCCTGTCCGTTTTGAGGGCCAGGGATTGCTCTACTCCTTCGAGTTCGCCAGTGGAAAAGACGTTTTCACGAATTTGAACGGAATCTTTTACCATGGTTACCTTTCTTCCTGGAAACGCTCTCCTAAAGGAACTTGGGAGGTAAAGTTCAGCACTCCCATTGATTTTAAGGATTTCAGAAAGTCCTCCAGTATGATCGCCATGAGCATGTGAGATCACGATTATACTTATGTCCTGCGGGTTAATATTAAGCTTTTTCATATTTTGTATTAATGCAGTGCCATCTGCACCTGTATCAAATAAGAGCGGCGATACTGCTGCATCTTCAATAAGGGCAGAAAATCCCCAACCTTGCCTTAGACCTATTTTCCTTACTTCATTGTCGTAAATAACTGTGATTTTCATTTTCTAGTAAGAGATTGATTTCAATGGCTATATTTGAATCACTCCCCTAAAGATAACGAGCTACCTTATGTAGGAGTTCGTGCATTCCCCATCCTTTGGCAGCGGAGATGAGGACAATGTCCTTGTCCGGCAACAAAATTTCTTCCTCTAAGTACGGAATAGTAGTTAATGCTTTCAGCTCTGCCTCGCTGCTTAGAGCTAAGTCCAGCTTGTTGAACACGGTAATTTTTGATTTATTCTCCAGATTTAGCTCGCTGAGTATCTTTTCTACTGTGAGGCACTGATTAGCCGCGTTCTTGTGTGTTATGTCAACTATATGTAGAAGTAAATCAGCCTCATCCAATTCCTCTAAAGTGGCATGAAAGGCAGCAATAATCGTAGGCGGAAGTTTGTGTATAAAGCCAACGGTGTCAGTGATGAGAAATTGTTGCCCGGTGGGCAAAGCCAACCGCCGAGTCACAGGATCCAATGTAGAAAAGAGCTTATCTTCCACATCCACACTGGCTTTGCTTAAGGTGTTAAACAAAGTACTCTTACCGGCATTAGTATAACCCACGACAGCTACGATGGGCGTGCCCATATCTTTACGGCGCCTCCTGTAAAGTGCTCGCTGCTTCCTGACACTTTCTATTTTATGCTGAAGGAGATTGATGCGCTTATGGATAAGGCGGCGATCAGTTTCCAATTGTGACTCACCAGGACCCCTGGTACCGATGCCACCACCTAGCCGCTCTAAATGGCGCCACTGGCCTATGAGCCGGGGCAGAAGATACTGGTGCTGGGCCAGTTCAACCTGGAGTTTTCCTTCGTGGGTTCGGGCCTTTCGGGCAAATATGTGTAAAATCAGAGCGGTGCGGTCAATAACTTTGACTCCCAATGCCTCTTCGAGATTTCTTTGCTGCCTCGGCGACAGCTCGTCATCAAAGATTACTGTATCGTACTGGGTTTGCTGCTTGAGGCTAATTAGTTCTCCAATTTTACCCTTACCTATATAATAGGTAGGCGAAGGCGCGTCCAGCTTTTGAGTTAACATACCTACTACATTGGCGCCGGCTGTTTTTGTCAGATGAGATAGCTCTTCTAAGGAATTTGTAACTGCCCAATCATGGTTGGAGACTTTGCTTCCTACCCCTACTAGGACTGCTTGTTCTACCTTGGCTTTAGTAGTAAAAAATCTCTGCTTTATCTACTTCTCCTGTGCCAGGCCAATAGACGACTCATCCCCTCTTCCAGATGGTCATCGGAAATGGTCAGAGAATATCTGATGTAACCATCTCCCTCCTTCCCATAACCAATTCCTGGGGTTACCGCTATTCCGGCTTCGTCCAGTAATTTCTTGGTAAAATCTATAGATGCATATCCTTTGGGAATCTTTGCCCAGACATAAAAGGTTGCCTTGGGTATCCTGGCTTTTAACCCTATCTCATTAAGGACTTTTACTAATTTATCTCGGCGCCGTTGAAAAACAGCATTACACTCAACGATGTGTTCCTGGGAGCCGCGCAGAGCTTCCACAGCAGCATGTTGGATTGCCTGGGGAATGCCCGAATCCAGGTTGGACTTAACTCTAAATAAGGCATTCACCATGTCAGCATTACCTACCACCATACCTATACGCCACCCCGTCATATGATAGGTTTTGGACAGCGAATGAAATTCCACACCTATTTTCTTTGCCCCAGGTATCTGCAGGAAGCTCGGTGGTTTGTAGCCATCGAAGGCAACTTCGGTATAAGCGGCATCGTGACAAATGGCTAAGTTATGCTCTTGGGCAAAGTAAATTGCCCTCTCAAAGAAATCAAGGCCAGCTATAGCACCGGTGGGATTATTAGGATAGTTAAGCCACATAAGTTTTGCTCTTCCGGCTGTCTTGGCTGGAATAGCTTCAATATTGGGTAGAAAATCGTTTTCTTCCTTCAAAGGCATAAAGTAAGGCTTGCCACCAGCTAATATAGTGCCCATAGAAAATGGAGGATAACCCGGGTCAGGAACCAAAACCAAGTCACCCGGTTCAATAAAGCATAAAGCCATATGCCCAATCCCCTCCTTAGAGCCAATAAGCGGCAAGACCTCTTTAGCCGGATTCAAGGTAACACCAAAGCGTTTCTCATACCACTCGGCTATGGCTTGACAGAGTTCGGGTAAGCCGGCCGTTTCAGGGTAACGATGGTTGATAGGGTCATGTGCCGCCTGGCACATATATTCGATGATATGAGAAGGCGTAGGTAAATCAGGATCACCAATGGTAAAGCTGATTATATCCTCTCCCCTAGCTCGAAGCTCAGCGATCTTCCGATTTATTTCCACGAAAAGGTATGGAGGTAGTCTATTAAGCCTTTTAGCTAATTCCATCAGCTCTTTCCCTCAAGCCATTCGCCAGTGAAAACTTCTTCCACTGGACCATTAAGCAACACCTCCCCTACCCTGTCCCAGGATATGGTCAAAGTTCCACCTTTGAGTATTATGTCAACCTGTGGCTCTACGTAATCCAATAATTGAGCAGCCATAGCTATTGCACAGGCACCACTGCCACAGGCCAGAGTTTCCCCAACTCCACGCTCCCATACCCTTGCTTCTATCTTACCCTTGCTCAAAACCCTGGCTACCTCAAAATTGGTTCTTTTGGGGAACACAGGATGCCTCTCCACTTTCGGTCCTAGCTCAGCTAAGGGAAAATCAGCAATTGGCCGGGATAAAAAGCTTACGGCGTGGGGATTTCCTATGGATAGAAGAGCCAACGTCAATTCTTTTCCGTTTATCACTAAAGGATAACCCAATATTGGTATTATGTCAACTTTAACTCTAACAGGAATTTGCTCGGGTTGGAATTGAGGCAGGCCCATATTTACCTCCACCTGGTTGACCTTATTCCCCAACATATAAGCTTTAGCCTTTTTTACGCCTGGTAAAGTCTCTACGGTTAGAGAGCGATTGCCGTGCTCCGCTCGCGATGACATTTCGCCAATCAAGCCTTTCTCAATAGCATACTTGACAAAACATCTCAGCCCATTACCAGAAATCTCGGCCTCAGACCCGTCGGAATTAAAAATACGCATCTTTAAATCAGCAACTGTCGAATCCTGTACCAGTATCAAGCCATCGGCTCCTACACCAAAGTGACGGTCGCACATGGCTCGGGCCAGCTTTGACCACTCCCCTTCCCTAGTTCTGGCATCAACCAGGATGAAGTCATTACCTGTGGCTTGTAGCTTGGAAAATTTCATGACATGAAGTCTTCTATGAGACCCTTCACTTTGTTCAGGGTGATAATGCTGACTTTACCTTCTGTTTTACTTACATCATACCAGTGAATTCTGTTATCGTTGAGTCGAAACCAGGCATATTGATGACGAGCCAGTCTATGTGTTTCATATTTTATTTTATCAATAGCCTCTGGCAAAGTCATCTCGCCTCGAAGAGACTGCACTATCTGCCTGTAACCTATGCCCGACATAGAAGGCAAGGAAGGGCTATAGCCTTTTACCAATAATTGTTCCACTTCTTCAACTAGTCCACTTTGTATCATTTTATCAACCCGCCAATCAATCATTCTATACAGTTCGCTTCTTTCTTGGGTTAAACCGATGAGCAGGATAGGGAAATCCGGCACCTCTTTACGCTGTAATTGAGAAGGATGCTGCCCTGTCGCATGATAGATTTCCAGGGCTCTTATAATACGTCGGACATTACCGGGATTGATTTTTACTGCTGCCACAGGATCGATATCCTTCAATTCCTGATAAAGATTCTGGCTACCTTCTTGTTCTGCTCTGGCTTCTAACTGGCTTCTTCGCTCTTGAGCAGGTGGCACTTGAGGTATTTTCCATCCCTCTACCAACGACCACACATAAAGGCCGCTGCCACCGACCAGTAAGGGCAATTTGTCTTTTTGCTGAATGGCTCTCAGTGCCTCATATGCAAGTTGGTGATACATAGCCAGGCTAAAATCCTCGTCAGGCTCGATTATATCAATGATATGGTGGGGGACCGATGCCCTTTCAGCCGGACTCGGCTTGTTAGTGCCGATATCCATGTAACGATAGACCTGGCGGCTATCGGCGCCTACTATCTCTACGGGTAAATATTGAGCCAGGTACAGAGCAAGCTCACTTTTTCCTACAGCAGTGGGACCAACGATAGCAATCACTAGCTACTGATTACTTTACTCTTCCCTTGATTTCAGCAGTTTGCTTGACAATATTCAAGAATTCTTCAGCTTTGAGGCTGGCTCCACCAACCAGAGCACCATCAATTCCTGGATGAGAAAGAAATTCGGTAATATTAGTACCGGTAACACTGCCGCCATAAAGGATGCGTAAATCCTGAGCTATACTCTTATTCCATAGCTTTGCCAGAATGTCACGAATAAACTGGATGGTAGCAGCTGCCTGCTTGCCGCTTGCCGCCTTACCTGTACCAATAGCCCAAACCGGCTCGTAGGCAATCACTAAATCAGAGATAGAACCTACGCCATCTAAAGCTGCCGTCACCTGCCTATCAATCACCGCCTCTGTCTTACCAGCTTCATTCTCCTCAAGCCTTTCTCCAATACACAAGATAGGCTTAAGCTTGTTTGCCAAAGCTGCCTTTACCTTTTTGTTAACCATTTCATCAGTTTCCCCAAAATACCATCTCCGTTCAGAATGCCCCAGTATGACAAATTCGCACAACTCTATAAGCATCAGCGGAGATATTTCACCTGTGTAGGCTCCTTCATTCTCAAAATACATATTCTGTGCACCAAGCCTAATAGACGAACCCTGAAGCATCATGTTCACGGCAACTAAAGATACGAATGGCGGACAAAGTACCTTCTCCACTCCCTCTATCCTGTCCAGCTTTTCAAGCATCTCCAAAACAAGCTTTTCAGCTTCAGTCACTGTGGTATTCATTTTCCAGTTGCCAGCAATAAAAGGACTCCGCATTTCACAATCTCCTACTTACCCCATGAAAATCTTGCGATTTTCATGGGGTCTCGTTTATTTAAAATCACATTTAGCCTAGGTCCCAAAAAGTCGCAACACTTAATCCCATTTGGGGTTGATTTCCTTATTTTTTATCTAACAAAACCTTCACCCCAGGTAAGGTAACGCCCTCTAAAAACCTCAGGCTGGCACCACCCCCTGTAGAAACATGGGTCATCTTATCAGTTAATCCCATTTCTTGCACCATTTCAGCAGAGGAGCCACCGCCAATAATAGTAGTGGCATTGAGGGTAGATAGAAAACTGGCTATAGACCTGGTTCCTTGAGCAAATTGAGGTATTTCATAAATCCCCATAGGCCCATTCCACGTGATAGTATGACATTTTGTTAATTCCCTGCAGAAAAGCTCAATGGATTGAGGGCCAATATCTACGATATGGCTACCTGATGGTATATTAGTTATGGGTACTACTCTCGTTGGGACTCCGGCTTTGATTTCCTCCGCCACAACTGCATCAATGGGGAGCAGAAATGGCATCTTCCAGTCTATGGCCTCCTGTAACAATTTCTTGGCCAGTTCCAACTTATCGTCTTCTATTAAAGAATGCCCCACCTCATATCCTTGTGTCTTGAAGAAAGTAGCGGCCATGCCACCACCAACCAGCAACGTGTCAACCCTTTTTAACATATTCTGCAACAGCTCTATCTTATCGCTTACTTTAGCACCGCCTATCAGGCAGGCCAAGGGCCGCTCTGGATTATGCAAGAGCTTCTCCATGACCTTTAGTTCTTTGGACATTAAAAAGCCAGCCACTGCTGGCAGGTATTTAGCTACACCTACGGTAGAGGCATGAGCCCGGTGAGCAGTGCCAAAGGCATCGTTAACATAAATATCAGCTAGCCTGGCTAGCTTATGGGCAAAGCCGGCATCATCTGCTTCTTCTTCAGGGTGAAAACGCAGATTTTCTAAAAACAAGATATCGCCCTCTTTAAGTGCCTTTACTTTGCTTTCCACTTCTCGGCCTATACAATCGGATGCCGTGCTGACAGTCAAGCCCATAAGCTGCGACAACCTCTGCGCTATCGGCGCCATCCGCAAATTTTCAACTACTTTGCCTTCAGGACGTCCTAAATGAGAGCAGAGGATTACCCTGGCTTTATGGTCAACGAGATACTTGATAGTAGGTAGCGAAGCTCGGATGCGGCTATCGTCGCTAATGGCGCCAGTGTTTATATCTAATGGGACATTAAAATCAACCCTGAGCAAGACTTTTTTGCCGTTAACCTCTATATCTTCAACAGTCTTTTTTGGCATTTTCCCTCCTAGAAGTCGCGCTTCAGTAGGAAACAAGCTATCTCTTTAAGTGGAGCTTGCCTGGATGTGTCAAGCCGGGTAGCCTCAAGGTGTGATAAAGCTTTACAATAATATTGCTCTGCCAATTTCTCAGCATAATCCCTTGCGCCTAAGTGGTCTAGAATCCTCATAACCTCAACGATATCTTTACCCTCTATAGATTTTTGATAGTAAAGTTTCTCGAGTCTCTTTCTTGCCTCACCCTTACTATTTTGTAATCCATAAACTATAGGCAAAGTTTTTTTCCTCTGAGCTATATCGCTGGCAGATTTACCAGTGCTTTCCTCCACTCCCCAAATCCCCAGTATATCATCGCAAATCTGATAGGCTATGCCTAATTCTTCGCCAAACAATTGAAAAAAGTCTACTAATTTACCATCTTCACTGCCCAGGTATGCTCCCAAAGAAGTCGCTACGGCGAGCAGGGCTGCTGTTTTTTTAGCTGCCATATTAAGATACTCCTCAATAGTGATATTAAGACGGTTCTCATATTCTACGTCTAAGTATTGTCCCTCACAAAGGTCCAAACAAGCCAGGCTCAACATGTTAATGGAACTGGCGATCTTTTCATCAGCTATTCCCTTCTCTTTTAATTTAAGCAACGCTAAATAAGCTAGAGTGAACATGGCATCACCGGCGTTTATCGCTTGAGACTGCCCCCATAATTTCCAAACAGTTGGCCGGTGATGACGTTCATAGCTAGCATCTTCTATATCATCGTGGATTAAAGAAAAATTATGGATTAGCTCAACAGCTGCTGCGGCGGGCACTACCCGCGACGTGTCACCTCCTTCAGCCTGACAGCTAAGAAGGCAAAGGGTAGAGCGAAGAAATTTGCCCGATTCTCTGCTACAAGAATGCCCCTGCTCATCCTGCCAACCCATATGGTATCGTAGCATATTACGAAGAGATGGAGGACAACTATCGATAATACTCTGTAACTCAACTTGCACTGTGTTGCGATAAGATGCAAAGGACTCAAGCATTTTATATTTTGTGCCCATGGAAGTCAGACCATATTAACGGCTGAGAAAACAGATTGTCAACTGAGGTAGATTTATGCCATATTACCAAAGTCTTTGTGAAAAAGGCCAAGGGCAGCCGTAATGCACGAGACAAATACCAACAGAAAGCTTGATATAACTTTATAAGTAAGCTATAATTAGCAATTTGGCATTACGAGTGCTAATTTTTAGGAGGTTAGTGAATGAATTGTACTGTATGCGGGAATCCATTGCTTTTTGATAGGGTTGTTTTCCATTGTTCTTGTGGAGTCTTTGTACACGCCTACTGTTGGGATGAGCATGTATTGCAGGCTCATCAACCACACTTTGAGATAGGCGCCGTAAATTTGGATGGCGAATTTAAAGCGAGAGAGAGTGAGATAGAAGAACAGGTCTCAACGGCGCAGGTCTCGGGGGAACAAAGCCCAGAAGAGCAGAG